>Ga0157378_10001481_pt1 | contig 21205 bp, 24 predicted proteins | sample M65metaG_FD_115309 | JGI IMG/M metagenome (GOLD analysis project Ga0157378, IMG submission 115309) | Miscanthus rhizosphere microbial communities from Kellogg Biological Station, Michigan, USA - M6-5 metaG | ecosystem: Host-associated > Plants > Roots > Rhizosphere > Soil | place: USA: Michigan...
AATGCCCGCGCGGTTGCCGCAACGCATGAGGGTGTCGAGCTCGATAACGGACAGATGCTGAAGGGTGGCACGATCGCTTGCACCATCGGAACCGCACCGTCTCCCATCATTCAAGCGCTCGAGGTGCCCAAGGAGCGTGGCCGCATGCGCACCACAGCCGACATGCGAATTGAAGGGCAGACGAATGCGTGGGCCATTGGCGATTGCGCTTATATTGTCAACGCCTTCGACAACAAGCCGTCAGCAACAACGGCGCAGTTCGCGGAACGCCAGGGCCGCCAGGCGGCCCTCAACCTCGTTCGGGTTCTCAAAGGCGAGCCCACGCAACCTTTCCGTTTTAAGGCACTTGGTCAGCTCTGTTCGATTGGCGGGTACCAAGCGGTCGCGGAAATGTTTGGCATGCGCATCTCGGGTTTTCTCGCCTGGTTTCTGTGGCGTGGTGTCTACCTTTTCAAGCTGCCGACGTGGTCCCGCAGAATCAAAGTCGCCTTAGACTGGTGTTGGGACTTTCTTTTTCCCCGCGATCTCAGCTTTCTCAATACCGACGCTACGCAATACCTCAATCGTGCCTACTTTCGCCCCGGAGATTTCATTCACAGGCAAGGAGAGGTGGCTCGGGTGTTTAGTGTCATCGAAGATGGCGAGGTCGAGATCCTGCAGGCAACGGGGGAGAGCCCCGAAGCCAACATCGTCGGCGTATTGGGAAAGGGAGACTTTTTTGGCGAGGGCGCCTTGCTGGGAAGCCGCCCGCATGAAACGAGCGTCCGAGCTCGCACTCCTGTTCGCCTGAGGCAAGTGGGCAGCGCGCTCTTCTCCGAGACCGCAGTCAACTTCCCACCGTTCCGCGAACTGTTATCCAACGCGGTTATACGCCGGACCGGGGACCTTTGGCGACGCCTCCCGCTGGGCAAATCTATTCTGGATCGTGAGTCGCTCGAGTCCCTTCTTGAACCTCTTCCCGCCGACATCCTCAGTAAAAGCTCCACACTAGCAGACGCGATTAGGGCACTGAGGGAAAGCCCAAGCGGCGAACTCCTGATTCTCGACGAACAACAGCGTTTATGGGGAACTCTCGACCGCAGTGACCTTTTTCAGATTTTCGCGCGCATCGCCGTCACTCCACCGCAGCAAGAGGAAAGTGTGATGCAGCACAAACTTAGTGAATTTGTGAAAGAGAATCCGCTCTCTGTTGTGTTGAACGATTCTACCGCCGTGGCATTCGCGACCATGCTCGCACGGGGCGTTACTTGGTTGCCCGTCGTGCAAAGCGAGGCTGAACGCCGACCTGTTGGCACTGTGCGAGGGGAAAGAATCGCCAATCGCGTGGTCCAGAAAATCGCGCGAACAGGGGCGGATCACGCCCGAGTCGCGAGCTGAAACTCGGTGGACCAAGGCAATCGTATGATCGTGCTTGCCGCTTCGATTCTGTCTGCTAATTTCGCGTGCCTCGGCGCAGAGGCTCAGGCTGTCGTCGCCAGGAGCATAACAGTGGGTATAGTCGTGCACGTTACCAACGCCCTAGACCACGAACAGGATCCAGGCATGTATCGGCCGAAAAACGAAGAGGCATTGCATGAGCGGGGCATCAAACTAGGATAGGCCTGACTGGGAATGAAGAGTTCGTCCTAAGCTGCAGCGCGATTTGATTTTGGCTGCCAAATTGCGAGGAGATGCAACGGTCTAGGCAAGACATTTTGCGATGGCCTTGTAAACCGTTGTCTGAGCGCAATACGTGTGCGGAACAGGATGGAATGCGTCTGCCTTCCAAGCAGGGGTGCTGTTTGTTGTTCACTGCAGAAAGGCGCATCTATGTTCAGCGGCGAATTTCTGAAACGTGCGCGCAGCGACGCCAGAGACATCTTGCACAGCACTGGAGATGCCTGATGCCTCTCCCCGACGGTAGTGCGCGTAATCCTCAATGAGGCCCTCGGTCTGCCACTGAGGTAAACCGAATCCAAGCAGGGCGTCTCGCATCGCGCTTTCGGGTATGTCCACGAATGTGATCTGTTTACCTAGAGCTTGCGAGAGTTGGGACGCCATCTCCGCATGCGTTAATGCTTCCGGCCCGGTGATGTCGTATGACTTTCCTTCGTGGCCGTTTTCGATCAGTGCAGCGGCTACTGCCGCGATGTCCCGGACGTCCACAATGCTGACGCGCGCTTGCCCCGCCGCTGCGAAGATGCAGCCCTGTGAAGCAATGGAGTCCCGGAATCCCAGAAGGCCCTGCATATAAAGATTAGGACGCAGATGGGTGTATGCAATTCCCGCCGAGGAGATCGCTTCTTCCGCTACCGCGTGATACCGAAGAAAGCGGACCGGGGATTCCTTGCTTGCGTGAAGTTGCGAAAGATACACAATGTGCCGGACGCCGGCCTCACGTGCGAGCTGAACGAATCGCAGTTGCTGCTCCTCGACGCGCTCCGATGAATTCGTGACTAGGAATGCGCGATCCACGCCCTCCATCGCACGTCGATGGTTTCGGATTTGTCGAAGTCTGCGGTTACGAATTCCACGCCAGGTAGCGCGTCTTTGGCCGGATCACGCGGAGTACGGATCATCGCGCGAACGGCAGCATCCTTACCAGAAAGCCGCTTAAGAATTTCACTTCCATTGGTTCCGTTGGCACCCGTCACGAGAATCACTTGTCCGGCTCCTCGGCTCAGTTTATGAGCATACGGAACGGCGTGCACTAAAAGACTGCACCCGACACCTGAAGCCCGCGTACGCCTTAAGGCACCTGAGATTGGTCGCTTGCAACTCACGGCGCCTGCGGTTTGAAGAACCGCCGCGAGGGCTGTAGCGCAACCGGCAGGATCCGTAGTTCGCTTCCTTACGAAGCGCCCGTGCGACCGGCACGAAACGTCGTGATTGCTTTCACTGTTCGAACTTCACGCCTGCCGAGGCGCTCGCGTTGCACTCTAGCTCAGGAACTCATGCGCGATCCTGATCCACACTGGCCAACCTCTCACAAACACATGAATGGTTGTCGTTTGACCAAGCGCCAGTAGTGGAAGGGCGTAGAGATAGACTGGGTGGACTCGCTTCGTTACAAAGAGATCGCGAACGACGCCAAGAAAAATCAACAAATCAACACCCGCGTAAAACCAATGATGAGGGATCAGAACGCTTGGAAACCTCCCGAAGGGAGCAGCCGTCAACGAGCACGTAGCGATCAAAATCAGGCGCCGGTGCAATTCCGGCTTCTTTTGCCAATACATCGAGAGTCCGAATGGCACACTGAACGCCACCATGTCGAAGAAAGGAACAATCAGAAATTGTGCTGCGTCGCTGCGGCCCTCTTGCACGTGCAGCCTACCCATCGCAATAGCGGTCGCGATACCGACTATGGGAATAGCAACGCCCAAGACCAAGCCAAACCACCCGAGCTGCCGGTGAAGTTTCACATTTCGCGTCCTGACCAGGGTGGACTGGACGACAAAAAGCAGGACCCAACCTGTGAAGATTACGGCGTGAAAGTAGAGGATTATCGGCCGCGGCGATGGTGGGTGGATAAGACCGGTCTTGACTGTGCGACTGAAGCCGTACAGCACAACAATGGCCACCAGCAGGGACATGAGGAAATAGAAGGAATGATTGAGAACGCCGGCATGTTTTGCCCCAAGCTGCCGACGATCGGTTGACGACTCAAGTTGAGGCAGCGCAGGTCTTGATCGGAGCGTCGTGCCCACTCGATGTCTCCTGGTCCACGGAAAAGGTTCGGGTCCAACTGGATCAGGAAAACACGCGGCGAGGATCAAGTTGTGCCTACATTCGCGTCTCTGGACCGAATCGTTCGAAATTCACCTGGATAGGAGTCGGCCGAGTGCAGTGCTACGGAAGAAAGGGGGGCCAGCAACGGCAGCGGTCCTGTATTTGGAACACGGCCAACTAATTATTGGGCTGGCAGGCGCATTTTCTTCAGGAGTTCGGTGAATCTTGGGTCGCGGCGCAGACTCTTCATCGACGGATCGGTTGCAAATTCGGGTGCGCCGGGGTCACGCTGCCTATAGGCGCGATCAAGCCACTCGAATGCTTTATCGACCTCTCCACGGAAAGCGTAGACCTGCGCAATTTGAAATGCACAATCGTTTTGATGAGTGGCAATCAGCTTCTTCAAGGCGCTGTCGGACTCCTGATGGCGGCCTGCGGCGTAGTAAGCCAAGGCCTCACCAGACAATTTCTCCCAGTCACCGGTTTCCTTCTCCATCTCCACCACGGCTTCCTGGCGGTGGCCTTCCGAGTAAAGAATCTGGGCCCGAGTGAAGTGGAGCGACGAGAGTTGCGAGTTCAGCTCCTGGGCCTTATCTAGGGCGGCCTTGGCTTCTTCGTAGCGACCTAGAGTGCGGAGCCCGTCGCCCAACGCTAAATGATAATTGGCTCTCAACGGATCAAGCGCGATCGCCTGCTTATAGAGCACTATTGCCTCTTCCACTCGCTCCAAATGTCTGGCTAGGGACGCTTGAATACCTACAACAGTGGCGCTGCCTGGCGCCAATAGACTCGCTTTCTTGACGGAAGTGGACGCACCTTCCCAATCCCAGTCATTGTTAATCTCGACCATTGCAAGCGCCAAATAGCCAGCGGCCAATTCGGGATCGAGAGCGATTGCCTTTTCCGCACTTTCGCGCGCGCGCTGGAACCCGTCCGTGTTGTCAATCAGTGTGACTGCGGCCATAGTTTGCAAAACCAGAGAGCGTTGCGCCCACGCTGGAGCATATCCGGGATCGAGCTTAGTGGCTTGGTCGGCATAGGAGAGCGCTCTCGTAAGATTTTCCTTGTCTTGCCCTCGAGCGATGGAGTATTGCCCTGCCAGATAGGCCTCGCAGGCTTTGGAATTTGTGGCTCGCGAATTTTTGGAAGTCGCGGCGCCACCTGTGCTCAGCAACTTCGATTGCAGCGCACCTGCCACAGAGCGGGCGATTTCATCCTGCACCGCAAAAATGTCACTGATCTCCCGGTCATAGGTTTGAGCCCAAAGCTCGAAACCGTCGTTTGCTTTCACGAGTTCCGCTGTAATGCGCAGGCGGTTGCCCTCGCGGCGCACACTTCCCTCGAGCACGTTGGCAACGCCAAGCTTGCTTCCCACTTCTCGTAGGTCCTGGTTCTTGCCCTTGAATTGAAATGCCGAGGAGCGTCCGACAACTTTGAGGCCGGAGATTCTGGCGAGGTCATGAATCAGCTGTTCAGAAAGGCCATCGGAAAAATATTCCTGGTCCTTAGCGGGGCTCATGTCCACAAAGGGAAGCACTGCGATGGAAGAATTGCCGAATGATGGAGCATCCACTCCGTTTCGAGCGGATCGCAAATGCGCCCCAATCGCCACCACCGCAGTTGCAGCCAGCACTGATGCGATCGCGAGTTTCCAGAGCACGCGTCGGGGGGAAGAGTTTTTCTCCTTGGAGCGTGAAGTCCCGATGCTAGCGTCTGATTCGGTTATGTTCTTGTCCATTTCCAGCGAAGTAGACAAGTCTGAGGGCTCGACCACATCTTCATCTCTAACTGACGCAACGAACCGATATCCGCGCTTGCCCGCAGCTCTTGAAGCGGGTCTTTCCCAATCCCCTACCGGACCATGCCCACCCGACATGGTTCATCATTCAAAAGCGGGAAACCTGAAGAACAGTCGCCTGCTGTCAGCCGTCTTTTTGCAACGAAATATTTGGGCCGCGGCATTTGGAGGGGTCGCAGCCGCCGATATGATCGGTCTTTACGTGTTTAAGCCGTTGACCGCAATCAACTCCGCAATCGTTGGCAGCCAACGCCTCGCCGCTGTTCATCTTCGGCTACTAGAGCAGCTTAATACGTGCAACCAATTTGAAAACTTGAAAGAGCGCATCGATTGCCAGACAACGGTTTGGGATACGGTCCAGAAAGAACTGGCAGCCCTGTCCAACTGAGGCAAAGCTAGAATGAAGCTGTCAAATGTCTTCTTGCGCTTCCAATGCGGAGGTTAATCTAGAGGCGCTCGGCCGGTAGTTTGGATCGTCCGGCCTGAAGGCAGGCGCGACCCGATCTGAGCCGCGCCCGGCGTCGCTTTTGACAGTTTCCAGCAATTTCACTGTTTGCGATAATCAACTTTCACGCCGCGCGAAGAGGTTGAAATGGCAAGCTCCTCCACCGCTTCAGTTGCTTCCGCTCCACAAAAGACCGCGCTCGTGGTTGCTTCTGGCGACGATATTGATGAACTGCTCGCCAGTGTATTGGCCACCGAAGACTGGAACATCCAACGCGCTGTTGACAATCAAGATGCTCTCTCACTCGCTAGAACCAAGATGTTCGACTTGATCATCACAGGGCTTAAAACTCGCGGCCCCGAGGATCTTGAGCTCCTTCGCTTAATCAGGGGCGCTCGCCCTCACATCCGCCTGATTATTCTGACCGATGAATGGACTCCAGGAGACGTCATCGCTGCCATGCGCCAAGGCGCCTTCAGTTATTTCTCGGCTCCGTTCGAGCCTTCTGCTCTCGCCCAAATGGTGCGCGCGGCCATGGCCGAGCCCTGCTGGGACGACGGCATCGAAATCCTCTCCGCCACTCCCGCCTGGGTTCGCTTGACGGCCAGATGTGATCTTCTTACCGCAAATCGCCTGGTCCAATTCCTGCACGGAGTCGGAGGCATTCCCCAGGCTGACAAAGACCAGATCATTTCCGCCTTCAGGGAAATTCTAATCAACGCCATGGAACATGGCGCGCATTTCGATCCCAGCCAGCACGTCGAAATTTCGTTCATCCGTTCTCGTCGCGCGATAGCCTGCCGCGTCAAGGATCCCGGCCAAGGTTTCTCGCTCCACGAACTTCGCCACGCGACCACCGGCACCTCGCTTGAGGATTTGTTCAACTCTGTGGCGGTTCGGGAAGAGAAAGGCTTGCGGCCGGGCGGGTTCGGCATGCTACTCGCAAAAAAACTCGTTGACGAACTGATTTACGATGAGAAGGGTAACGATGTGCTGCTTATCAAGTATCTGAGTCTTGCCAGCGACAAGTCCTCATCGCCTGGTTAAAAGTGCTAACCGGACCTCACTGAGGCGCGACCCGATCTGAGCCGCGCCCGGTGTTATCAGCAGACTGCGATAGGTATTTTGTGTTACTGGCGCAAGGGTTTAGGGAAAGAGGCGTTTGGAAATCCGCTCCAATTGTCTTGCGATGAAGCCTTAACGAAAGTTTTTCGCTAGCATGATTCTAGAGTTCGCCCATTCGTACCGGCCGAACTGCCCACCCATTTGATCATTTTGAACGTAGAGAAGCGACTTGCCGTCTGGAGCTACTGCTAATCCTACAGAGGGCCTGTCCGCAGTGGCGAGCAAAACCTTTTGCCGCGTTGCAAAGTCAAAGAAGTTCACGCCCCATTTGTTACGACCATTCGAACCGAAAAAGTAAATCCCGCTCGAACCAACGCACCAATTCCACCAACTCTCCCCTCCCGGCTGATCCAAAATGTGGACTTCGTCGCCACCGTTCAAGGGCATCCTCCATATACCTGGCGTTTGATACTTCGAATAGTAGAGGAAGCGGCCATCGGCGGATTCCGCGCCGAAGATGCCTCCGTTATTGGTGACTTGGACGGGGGTTCCTCCCTCGACTTGTATCTTCCACAACTGAAACGGTCCGCCACCGTGGTCGGAATAGAAATAAATCCACTTTCCATCTCGCGACCAGTTAGGTCCTCCGTTGTCTGCTCCAGGTAAGGTGGTCAACAACCGTGGCACGCCACTAGCCACTTCCAAAAGATATAGCTCGCTGTGTTCTTTGGGACGGTATTCGAACGCAATGATGAATTGGCTGCGCCTGGCAAGGAACCCGTAGCTTCGGGGAGGCAAAAGCGGCGCGGGTATTTGCAGAGTTTTCCTACTGCACACGCCGCAGTTGGTCGCGGACGCGTCGCGAGGTGGCCAAGGCGGAATATCTGGAAAAGGGCGAGAACCCGCGCTACCTGGTCACCTCCTTGGAGACGCAGGGCTGGCCAGCGCAGAAACTCTACGAACGGCTGTACTGTGCGCGGGGCGAAATGGAAAACCGCATCAAGGAGCAACTCAGTCTATTTAGCGACCGCCTGAGCACGGAGACGCTGCGCGCCAACCAGCTAGGCGGATTCAACCGCGCCCGATTGCACAGGCAGCGTTTCGGCCTCGCTCGAAAACAGAGCCAGGACGGCAGCGACAGCATAGAAGAGCGCCGCGACGAGCACTAGCGCCTTCATTCCAAAGATAAACGAACAGTTCTGCGCGATTCCTCCCGCCACAGCTCCCAAAATGTTCGATCCCAGGAAATTGCCGCTGCCTTTCGCCCGCCGAAAACTTTCAGTAAAGATAATCCCAGCGAAGAAGAGCGGGACGGAAAACGCGCAGCCCAGCAAGATCCCCACCATCCTCGTGCCGAAAGGCAATTGAATCCACGGCGCCGCATAAATTGCAATCAGTGCTGCCACCAACAGTGCGTACATGGGCAGCAGCCGGATCGAATGCGCGCGGTCCACAACGACGTTTGCAGCCACTAGCACCAAGAAAATGAAAGTCAACACGATGCAGTTTACGAGCCACGTAGAACCAAAGTAGAGCGAAAGCCGGCTGACCATCTGGGTTTCGAGCAGCAGGAATCCAGCTCCCAGGAAGAAAAATTGCCACGTGAGATTTCGTCGATAGGGAAATTTCTTGCGCACCAGCAGAAACGCCATGAGGATCAAGATCGCGGAAACCGACCAATAGATTTTAGGGACCGTTCGGGTTTTTTGATAGACGTACGGCCAGTCGTCGGTTGTCGGCGAAATCATTTCGTCCCCGCTAACCGCGTATGGGAGCGCCTGGTTCTTAAGCAACTGCGCCAGCTCAGGCGAGGCCGCACGTGCCCACAAAGCAGGATCTTGCGATTCAATGAACACACTCGCTGAATACAGTTCCAAGACATGAGGGCTGTAAAACGCGATCGGAGGCCGGGCGAACACATCATCGAGCATCGAATAGAAGCGCTGTCCCATCCAGGCATGAGGAGCATGGATTTCGAATTTCAGCACGAGCACACCCGAAGGCTTCAGCAAACGCTTGGCGTTTTCGAAAGACTCCCTCGTATAGACATAGTTGTTGATGCGCATGTTGCTGAGGCTTGAAGACTGTGAGTGCGAATCAAGAAGGCCAAAGACAATGAGGTCGTAGCGATTGTTGCTGCGCCTCATGTAGTCTCTTGCGTCGTCCAGAACGGCACTGACCTTTGACGAGCTGTATGGTCTTTCTGGGTGGAGCTTCTGACCGAAACTCCGGATGACCGGATCAATCTCGACCGCGTCGATATGGCCGGCACCATGGCGAAGCGCCGCCGCAATGTCGTTTCCCGCGCCGCTCCCGACAATCAGCACGTCGCCCACGATTTTGACAAACCGATAGGGCGTGTCGTAGGAATTCCCTTCAGCGTACAGTCTTGCCATTTCGGGATTCTTTTGCAGATACTCCGGTGTCAGATTAGCGATGGACATGTACGAGGAGTCGTTCACGTTGATTTCATAGTTCTCGCCACCGTCCGGGATCACTTCGAGTTTTTGGTAAGGCGACCAGATGGTTTTTCCAATAGTCCTTCCATCCAGTGCAATGAATCCCAAGCAGAGTGCAATCAAAACCCACCCCGAAATTCCGATCTTCTTAGGCTGTGGATGCGTCACTAGGAGCAAGGCAATTGCGACGAGGAACCAAATGATGGGAGCCAGATGAAGGAAGGAAACACCGGCGAAAACCCAGACGCCCACCAGGCTCCCCAGGAGGCTGACACTGTAAGCAGGCACGATGTGCGGAGAGGATTCGAGGAATCTGGCGACCCATGAGCCCAGTGGCACCATCGTCGCGATCACCAGCAAGAGCAGGCCGCTCACAAGGCCGGCGCCGACTAAGAAAGAACGTATGGGCGCATTGGGAGGGCTCGCAAAAAACCACATCGACAGGTCCGAGCTGGCGGAGAGTTCGCCAACGACAAAGTCCAGCAGGTCTTTCCAGCCGGACCAAGGCAACTCAATAATCATCACCAGGAAGGCCAGCGCTCCGAAATCGAAAAGGCAGCGAGGCTTCTCGGACGCCTTCAAACATCCGAAGCCAAAGCCGAGGAAACACGCGACGAGCGTAAGATTCTGGATATAAGCGAAGAGGCGAAACTCTGTGCCAATCCAGCGAATCAGCATCACTTCGACGTACAAGCTCGCGAAGCTTACGATGAATAACTGAAAGAGAGATCCCGCACGGTCGGTATCGAGGACCCAATTCCCGCGACGGCCTAGAGTTGGATTCAGCTTAGCATCCTTTCGGTACGGCAGAAGCGCCAACACGTTTGGAACCGGAACAGCCAGAAACTAAAGATCCAAAGGTTCGACAACGCGATATCGCCCCCCCCGGTAGCTTTGGCACGCACTAAGGTTACTGCTCCTAGCCAACCGTCAGACAAGTGCGTTAGAAACTTTTGCCGAGTGCCTTCTGTTTCCCACGAAACCCTCAGTAGGGAAAACGGTCACTCGCTTGGAAAACATAAGAACATGCTCCGGTTTCCATCTTTCCCTTTCAAGCCAAGCATCGCGGCGCCAGCAGCCAGGACCGCACCGACATAGTCGTGAGTTCCAAGTTTCCAGAAGGCGCCCGCCATTCCAAGGCCGAAAGCCGGACGCTTCCACGCCCTCCCGGAACCTAGACTGCTGAGGGGCTTCTGCGCACAGTTGAGGTATTAAAAACAGGGACAGAAACACGGCCATTTTTAGCATAGCGGTTCCTCTAGAAACCGTCGGAGCTGGCAAATCTTGACCCGCTGTTCAGAGGAGAGTCAACAACAATGTGACTCACAGGATGTGTACGCATCCGGCTGGTGACCGCCAAGATGCGGGGCGATGCGCCTCGCTTGTTCCACGTAATTCGTGCTGGAGCAAGTTCAAGGTTGCTCAGGAGCAACGAGGTGTTCAGTTTCGCGTGGGACGATTCTTCTGCTGCAATTAGAGGAACTTCTCCGCCCAGAAAAAGCACCGAAAATAGAAGGAAATAAAAGACAGCAAGATTCGCATGAAGAACCGAGTCGTCTTTCATGGGCGGAGAAACTTGGACGTTCGCGCAGCCAATTTGCAGGCGAATATCCACCCAACGACGAAATGAACCGGCGGGGCAACCTTTAACACTCTCGGAGTGGCCTTGTTCCCGCCTTACGTTGTCTCGTCGAGAACGCCGCCAAACAATAGGTTCAAAAGCAAAAAACCCGGCGCCAACCGGGTTTGAGCTTGAAGCTTGACTTTGGATTAGGAAACTTCGCATTCCCATCCTAAAAGACCAGCTTCCCATTGTCAACGTAGTGGTGTGTCTAAACGGAAGATGGAGGAATGATGGGAACACCGCCGCAAGTAGTATCAGTTCCGCCCCCCGGCTCATTCAGACACCCAGTAGCACTGCCTATGTTTCATTTTCGGCAGAAATTATTCCATTTCAGCCCACGCCAGGGCCGATTCTCACTTCTGACAACAATATAATGATCCTGACCCTGTACCTTGACTCATCGACATGAGTCGTGTAGACTCATGTTATGTCTAAGCGACTGCAAGTGATTCTGCAGGATCCGGAATACCGGGAAATTCAGCGGGCCGCCCGCTCGCGCCAGATGTCGATCGCTGAGTGGGTCCGCCAGGCGTTGGCGCTCGCTCGCCGTCGTGAACCGCTGGGCGACGTGGAGAAAAAGCTCGCAGCCATTCGCGCCGCCGCGCGGCATGAGTCGCCCACGTCCGACATCGACACCATGCTGGCGGAAATCGAACGGGGATACTCCGCCGGCCAGCAGCCGTGATTCTGATCGACTCCAACGTTCCTATGTATCTTGTGGGGACACCAGGTCCCCATAAGACCGATGCGCAACGGCTACTGGAAAAGCTAGTCAGCCAGCGCGAGCGCCTAGTCACCGACGCAGAAGTGCTGCAGGAAATCCTGCACCGATACGTCGCAATTAATCGACGCCACGACATCCAGCCCGCCTTCGACGCACTCTTGAACGCAGTGGACGAGGTCCTCCCGGTTGACCGAGCTGTTGTCGAGCGCGCAAAACAGATTGTCCTTGCCTATCAGCGTCTCTCCGCGCGCGACGCCGTGCACCTGGCCGTGATGGAAAGCCATAGAATCGAGCGAATCTTAAGCTTTGATACGGGATTCGATGGATTCCCCGGGGTTACGCGTCTCTCGTAAGACTTTCCCGCACTTGCGAAACGAATTCCGTTCCCTGTCTCGAATTTTGACCATCCGAGCGGGATCGCCACTCTAGCCACAGGTCTTGAATTCAGTGGCAAGTGTTTAGTGGCGAGCGCGCGAACACCGGGACTTACTTATGTCGCTACTCCAAAGCCATGCGAGGTAGGTCACGCCAGTTTTGAGGAGATCGATCCAAGGGATTAATTCGTCGGGACCCGCAGCCAACTGTGCACGAACTGTGCACGAATACAACGTTTTCATCGAATCGACTTAACTTTGAGCGAAAGCAGATTCCCCGATTTATCGGAAATGTTAGTAATTACCAGTTAGGAATCAGAAAAGACGTGACCTCTCTGCGCTCGAGGTTTCCGCCGGCGAGGGCCAGGTCTACGCTCAAAACCAGCTCGGTTTGGTTTCCGCTCTCGATCTCGGTAAGGGAACCGACATCCGCCAGGCCCGCCATTGGTTTGAGAAGGCTGCCCGCCGCGGCTATGCCCCTGCTCACGGCTCTCCCTTCTTCAATTCGGGCCGAACAGCGCCCCGTGCACAATCGCTCGTCCCGTTTTGCCGTGCGGCCACTGCTCGCGGTCAAAATTGATCCCCGGAACAGCCGACCCCGCTTCGCGGAACGTCTGGTCGAGCGTCAACTTACCTTTCTCCGCATCGAAGCGCGCCACAAGTACCCAACTTCCTTCATCTCCGGTCACTACTACCCGGTCCCCCTTGCGATCGGCTGCCAGCCAGTGCGGCATCGCGAACTGTTTATCGAAAGTCAGTCGGGACACCTCGATCGGCTTCTCCGGATGGCTCACGTCCAACGCGATCAAACCTGGCAAGGCACCCACTGTTTGGATCCAATAGTGACCAATCACCACTGGAATGGCGCACAATGAGTGCATGTCAGTCCCACCAGGGAAGCTGTACACCCTTTCCGCCGAAGGTTGTGCTCCGCTTATTCCCTTCATTAGAAATAGCCCACATCGGAATGTATTCACGTATACGGATCCATCGCTCAGCAATCGCGGCTCTGCCGGGTTCTCGTCGTGATGCCCGCTGTCTTTCGGAAGTGTCACGGTTTTAAGCAAATGCAAATCCGAGAAACGCCACAATTGCACTTGCGACGTGTCCTTCGTGTTAATTTTTTCCAGCGGCCACGAGCCTGCCGGTAGTTCCTTCCAGTCCGGCCATCCCATTACCGTGCTCGTGCTCACGATTCGATCTGCCTTCGGCGCAACCACCAGGCTATAGGGCCAGATCAAGTCCTCGTCGACGCCCGGATCAACCGCCGATGTTGACCTCACCACCGACCCATCCTCCCTTAACTCCACCAGGCCTCCACCCGGCGCATAACCCTCCCCGTGCGACTGAAAAGTCGCCAGCACATTTCTATTCGGCAGCCGTGCAAAACTGTGCAGAAAGCCATAACCTGCTCGCCCTTCGAAGTGACCGATCAATCGTGGGTGCAGGGGCTGGCTCAAATCGAACACGAAGCTCCGCCGCCCAGCCCACCCGTTTGCAAACAGCACGTTTCCCGCGGGAAACTCATACTCCGTGTGGTGTGGCATCATTCCATTTGCTTCCACCGGCAGCGTTTGAACAATCCGCGCGTAGCTTGGTGAATCCGGGTTCGCGTCGATAACCGCCAGGAAGTCGCTCGCCGTATGAGCCGCATCGCCCGACCATACAAACAGATACGGCGATCCAAGCCTGGGGGCGCCCGCTCCCGATTTTCTCCCGTAACCGACTACCATGAAACACAACGCGACGATAGCTGCCAAATAAAGTGCCACAACGCGCTGATTCATGATTTTCCTCGCCGCGCAGTATACGCCCCGTCGCCGAGCCCAGCAATGCGCAAACCGGACAGGTCCCTAGGTGCGACCGATGAAGATCGCGCCCGGTGTTATCGCCTCGACGAGACTTGTGTGGCTCGATTCTTCTCCTTCGCTATTCGTCTCTGAGTAAGAACGAGGTTGTTTTGGAGCAACGACAGCGCCACGTTGAGCTAGTAACCTTCCGGACATCTGGTCAGTCACCTCGACTCTGTAGCTTAAACACGGAGGTCGGTTGATTTAGATTTTTGCTCAATGACGACGGCTATCCAACTTGGCAGGGAGCGCGAAGCGGCGAATCTGTGGGACAAGTTCCTGGAGCGCGTAAAATCCCGGGTCAGCATCAATACGTTCAACACCTGGTTCCAGCCCACCCGGCTGAACCGCGCCGAAACCAAGGTCGTGTACGTTCAGATTCCCACGACGGTGTTCCGCCAGGTGCTGACACGCACCTACGGCGAAATCGTGAAGGCGGTTTTTCACGAGCTTGCCGTCCCGGCCATGCGGGTGCAGTACGTGTGCACGGAAGAAGAGTCGGCAAGTGCCGTGCCAGTCGCGGCCATCAAGCGATCGAAACTCGATTTTGAAAGCAGCGATCACCAACTCAACACGCGATACACGTTTGACAGCTTTGTGGTCGGCAAGTCGAACGAATTTGCGCACGCGGCTTCATGGGCGGTCGCAGAACAGCCGTCGAAAGCATACAACCCGCTGTTTTTGTACGGCGGCGTGGGGATGGGCAAGACGCACTTAATGCATGCCATCGGGCACACCATCAAGCAGCGGAATCCGGCTGCGCGGCTGAGCTATGTGAGCGCGGAAAAGTTCACCATTGAAGTCATCAATTCGATGCGCTTCGACAAGATGTTTAGCTTCCGCGAGCGATTTCACACCGTGGATGTGCTGTTGGTGGACGACATCCAGTTCGTCGCTGGAAAAGAGCGCACCCAGGATGAGTTTTTTCACACCTTCAACGCGTTGTATGAACAACGTAAGCAGATCGTGATTTCCTCGGATTGCCTCCCGAAAGACATCAGCTCCATCGAAGAGCGACTGCGCTCGAGATTTGGATGTGGACTGATCGCGGACATTCAACCGCCCGACGTCGAGACCAAGATCGCGATTCTGCAGAAGAAGGCGGAAAATGACCGCTTTGCGCTGCCGGATGACGTGGCGGAATACATTGCGCGGGCGATCAAGTCGAACGTCCGCGAACTTGAAGGCGCTCTGACGCGGCTGATGGCTTACGCCTCGCTGACAGGTGCCACCGTTTCGCTGGCGACGGCGCAACAAGTGCTGCGCAACATCATCGCGTCACCGGAAAAACGCGTCACGATCGACCTCATTCAGAAACGGGTGAGCGAGCACTTTAATCTGCGCGAACAAGACCTGAAGTTTCGCAGCAACACGCGCGCCATTGCTTTCCCGCGCCAAATAGCGATGTACATCGTAAAACAGTTGACAACGGCTTCGCTGCTGGAAATCGGCCGTCATTTTGGCGGAAAGCACCATACCACTGTGCTGCACTCCATCAACAAAATTGAAGAGATGCGACGCTCCGATAAAGAGTTGAACCGCACCATTACGCGATTGATGGACGCTCTGCAGTAGGAATTTTTCTCTCTCCCTTTCAAACACGGAAACCGGACAACTGCTTAAGGCGCGACCGATGAAGATCGCGCCCTGAAAACTTGGGCGGTAAGAAGTTACGGTGCCGCCCACCCGATTGTTACCCTCTCCCCATCATCCGTGCTGCGGCCCTTTCTCTGGCTTGCGCCGTGGCCTTCCAGTCGATCTTGCCGTCTGCAACGTTCACCACGATCTTTTGAACTTCCTCTGTCTTTCCCTCGCGTTCCTCGGGTCGAAGGACTCAGGCGACGACGACGCGGACTTCTTGAAGTACTACTTCCGCGATGAGATGAATGGAAAAAGCAGGGGCTGCCGTCGCGCGTTGGCGTTATTCCTCACTCTGCAGTTGTCGAACAAGAAGAACGGTCGGGATCGCAACAACAGCGCAAGCACACCTCTTTGTATGGCGGGTCTTTCAAGGCTACCGGTCGATAATGTTTTGCTTTTCTAATTCCTTAATTACGACATTAACTAGCTTCTTGATTACCTTCATCGGTGAATCGGCACTAAAGGTATTGGTGGTTCCCGTCCACACAAGCTCTCCGTCAGGTTTTGCCGTAGAATAAAAATTTGTCTCGACTTGGGCAATGTCCTCTTTCCGTAAATACCCAGGAGAGTAGACAATCGGATATACCGCTCCGTAATAGCCATAAAAAGTACTGTAATAAGGCAACGGGGAATAGATTTCGCCCGGGACGTGAGTAGTTTTTGTCTCCCTTTTTGTTAAGCGCGCGACAACGATCGCATCGAATTTGTGTTCCCGGATTACAGCCTTCAAATCACCGATGTCGATCGGTGTTGAGTCAGGACGGGACAGAAATACGTAGCTTTGAGTAGCCTGGATTCCCGGCCTGGAGATTGCCGCTACGAGCAGATCCTCGAATTCCAGGCGGCCCTCCGATTTGCCGTCCAGCGCTAGCACCAAGATATTCGTAAAGCGCTCACCTGAGTAGTTTGGGTTTCTCCAACTCACCTGTATTTTGGGGGAACTGGCCGCCAGGTATACCGGGATAGCCAGGATAGCTACGACCAATAGCAATTGTTTTCTCAAGATGATCCCTCTAGCTGCAAACTTCGAGATTATGGGTGAGACCGTACCACCAGCTCTGGGTACCGAAGGGCCAAGGCTCCGTGTCGCGTCGGAAATCTACGGAATAGTGTGGTTCACTGACAAGACCCATCATCCACAAACTGGCCACTGGCGACCATAGAGGCCAGAGAGTGTCCGCAGTTCAAGAGTTTCTGGTCCAACGGGTCATTTGCCAGGGAGTCAGGAGGGATGTAGTTCCTGGATTGGATTGAGGCCACGTATTGATTGCTCAACTTGTCCATAAGATTGAACGCGTTTGTGAGCAATTGAAAGGCATTGTGATCCGAATCGGTTGACGCTGCCACAGACGCCAACCTAAGACCTGTAGCGGCACGGTTTCGGTAGTCGGCTAACCAGGTGGCAGCTATAGGAAATCCATTCTGGATGGCGTTCGCAAGCGCGCTATGCCATTCCCTGACCACGAACATGGCTTCGATGCCGGCTTTCAGGAAGCCTTTGGACAATCCGGGATTGGTCGCCGGATTCCCTGAAGCATCTGCTGGCGGGGGAGTGCCAGATAGCGTCAAGGTAACCTGATTCCCATTAAAGCTCAGTGAGCCATTGGCGACGCGCGCAAGGGCTTCGAGATCCGCGTAGGAGCGGCCGTTTACCTGGATCACGGTCACGTGTCCCGGTTGACCGTTGACGATCAGAGTCCGAGACTCCTGTGCGGGTAGAGACAGAGTAAGCGCCGTCACAATCAGGAGGGTTATCAAGATCAGTAGCGCTGATGACGATCTTTTTTGCATAGAAACGCTCCTACGCGGTTGCCGAATTTACCCCGCTGAAGGTTGGTGGTCCTACGGAGAGAAGGGGTGAAACTGAAATTTTACCCCTTTTGGGGCACGAGCCAATTGGAGCGGGGGCCACCGGGACTTGGGTGCTTCTGCGGCTGCGGCTTTTCGTCGGTACCGAGATCAGGCGATGCCGGGGTGAGGCGGCTTTGGTGCTCGGTATCTCCTTCATCTCTTCTGCTCAAAGCACACATTGGTAATAGCGGCCAATGCCATCGGGACTAAATCTCGCTGCCGTGGGTCAAAGTAGGCGGTTCTTCAGACTGCCGAAACTGTCAAAAGTAACAGAGGAGAATGGTAGGAAAATGGGGCTGCGGATTGGCGAGCCCATGGAATCCTTCGTCGGCAAAAAGGGAACTAGCCGTGTCCTACGAACTAGACGCCGCCCAAGCACTGCCCCCTCCAGCGGAAGTTTGCCAGTCTCGTTAGGGAGGGGTTCTTACGTCCAGGAGCGAGTATTACAGAGAGCGAGTGGCTAGGTGCCTCGATGCCAGCTGGATTTAGGCCAGCTGAAATCGAACATGAGGTGCCAAAAGAGTAGCCTGAATGGAGTTTTGATTCAGCCGCGGAGGTTCATTGCCAAGATCAATCTGGCGACCGAAAACTTCCGTAGCTCCTCCTCCGACAAAAAACGAAACCGACTGGACGTGTCGCCCGAAGCGATCGGCCATAGCACATCTGCGCACTCTGCCACTCGATGGAATCGCCGGGCCCGCGTCAGAGCTGCCACGGCGGGGCAGGTCGCGATACACGATCTGTCACGGCAGAGGCCGGCGGGTTCGAGCCCCGTCGTCCCTGTCGCATGTTTCTCGTGGTTGCTTCGGTAGACACGCGAACCTCATACCGAGGCGTGATGTCCCGGTCGGTGACCATGCCGACCAAGCGGCCGTTTCCCCGACAGAAGAACTCCGCAGTCAACTTGCGCCAGAGAGTGGCTGCTTTCTCGATCGTATCGTCCGGCGATGCGACCAGTATGTCGACCGGCGAAATGGAGAATTTTCAGCTGGCGTTGACAGAAGTGATACAGCTCGCATTCCAGACGGGCTCTTCGCTCGGCCGGATTCATCTCGGGATCCCCAAAGTGCTCAGCTCCTTCGTTCACGGGTCTATAATGTCGTCACGACGAACGCAGCACAATATGCGCTTCCCCAGGCCTAGCCTCTTGTGGAGCTACGTGCGAACTAGCGGTTCGCTGAGGCGAATTGTTGGATTGACCGTCGTCTATTTCTTGGTCTGCAAACTGGGCTTGAGCCTTGCCATTATTCATCCGAGTGCCACGGCCGTGTGGCCGGGAACGGGTATCGCGCTGGCAGCGATATTAATATTTGGATATAGCATGTGGTCGGGCATCTTCCTCGGAGCTCTCGCGGTCAATCTGACCACAGCGGGATCCATCGTAAGCGCGCTCGGCATTGCTTTTGGGAACACGCTGGAAGCCGTGCTTGGAGCCTATCTCGTCATTCGGTTTGCCAACGGACGCAATGTTTTTGATCGCGCGGAAGGTATCTTCAAATTTTTCCTGCTCGCGTGTGTTGTCGCTACAACCGCAAGCGCCAGTATCGGCACAGCGAGTCTCGCTCTCACTGGCTTCAGCCGCGGCGTGCGTTGGGAATCTCTCTGGTCAACGTGGTGGCTTGGCAATATGGCTGGGGCAATCCTGGTGACTCCCTGTTTCCTCCTGTGGTCTTCGCGGACGGAGGCTCTTGGCAGGGCACGACGGGTTGTGTTGCAAAGCATTGCGCTTGTCAGTTTGCTTCTGGCCGGTGCAATCGTCTTCGGCGGTTTTGGTTCCGTAGCTGGACAGGACTACGCTTTGAAATTCCTGTGTATTCCAATTGCGGTCTGGGTTGCGTTTGAATGCCGGCCTCGAGAGACCGCATTGGCCGTCCTCGGCTTTTCCGTGATCGCGGTAGGAAGCGCATTGCACGCAGGGCGGGGGGCTTCAATCCCAAATGATTTACTTCTTGTCTTACAAATTTTCATGACTGTGGTCGCGATCACAAGCTTACTGGTTTCGGTAGCGATTTCGGAGCGCAACCGGCACGCGGAGACCCTACAGAAAGCAAAAATCGAGCTGGAGGAGCGGGTCCTGGACCGCACCAGGGAGCTTGAAGATCGAATTGCGAGGCAGGAACGCGCGGAGCAATCCCTGCGCGGCTTGTCGGCCCGCCTGCTGCAGAGCCAAGATCTGGAGCGGCGCCGGATTGCCCGCGAACTCCACGACAGTACGGGCCAATCCCTGGCTGCGTTGACCATAAATCTGAGCGCATTGAGTAAGAAAGCTGCCAGTGCCGACGTCGAGCTATCGAGCGCGCTCGAAGAAAATACGCGAATTGCCCAGGCCTTATCAGACGAATTGCGTACGACGTCCTACTTGCTTCATCCGCCCTTGCTTGACGAAATGGGCCTGCGGGCAGGCTTGCGATGGTACGTCATCGGATTCCAAGAAAGGACTCACATTAACGTCGACTTGAATCTGCCCAAAAATCTGGAACGCCTGCAGCCAGATCTGGAACTGATGATTTTCCGAGTGGTGCAGGAGTGCCTCACGAACGTTCATCGCCATTCCGAGAGCCCCTCGGCCGTAATCTGCCTGCGCGAGTTACGCGGAATACTTACATTAGAGATTCGAGATCGGGGCAAAGGGATACCGGGCGATAGACTCGCCGAGATGGCGGGGCCGGGGACAGCGGGAGTGGGTTTGCGGGGGATGCGGGAGCGCGTGCAAGCATTCGGAGGCGAACTCGAAGTCGTTTCGGAGCAGCAGGGCACAATGGTGAGGGCAATAATTCCGGTGCAGCCGTTGCGTCCGGTCAGCGACGTATAAGAGCTACGCAGGTAGTCGGCGTGTGATCACTCGCCGAGGAAGGCATGCGCTTCCTCCGTCTCAACTCGAGTGCGGAACAGACGGTGCGGCGCTTGCCATCGTAGCCGTACTGCCCAGAAGATTGAGCGAACTAGAACGCCGCTTCTCACATCGGAACGGGATCTAATGCTCCAGCGTTTGCCCGCAATGTTTGTCCACTACTGTTTATCCGCACAGTGTTGTGCTGCATCTTATTGCCGGACGGAGAAATCCGAGGCTTTCCAGCCGACAAGTGAAAAGTTGGAGCGTATTCCCATCGACATACTAGAATGAATTCACGCGAGTGTTTTGATCTACCTTCGCCAAGAACTCGCGAACTTCGTCGTCCGAAACTTCGGAAAAATCCTCGTACCAACAGCCTACCGACGAGAACGTTTGAGGCATTTGGGCGCAAATTACTTCGTCAACTTCGGCCTTGAGTTTGCTGCATGCCTCTGGCGCCGCAACCGGAACCGCTGCGATTAAATACTTAGGTCTCTGTCGATTCATCGCAGCTGCGGCAACCCGCATGGTGGATCCGGTGGCTAAACCGTCGTCAACCAGGATGACCGTGTGGTCGTGAATGGCCGGAGCGGAACGAGTACCCCGATAAAGATGCTCACGCCGTTGCAGTTCTCGCAACTCAGTTTCGGTAACTGCCTCTATCGTCGATGGAGAGACATGGAAAGCGTCCAACACGTCTCCTTGGAGCAGTCGTACGCGACCGCTCGCGACGGCTCCCATTGCCAGTTCCTCGCAACCTGGCACTCCAAGTTTGCGAACGAGAAATACGTCCAGAGTCGCGTGAAGGGCTTGAGCGATCTCAAACGCCA
>Ga0157378_10001482_pt1 | contig 21195 bp, 23 predicted proteins | sample M65metaG_FD_115309 | JGI IMG/M metagenome (GOLD analysis project Ga0157378, IMG submission 115309) | Miscanthus rhizosphere microbial communities from Kellogg Biological Station, Michigan, USA - M6-5 metaG | ecosystem: Host-associated > Plants > Roots > Rhizosphere > Soil | place: USA: Michigan...
CAATCTGATTCTTTTCTCATTTGAATTTAGTCTTTCTCTTGTTGTGGCGTAGAATGCGCAGGGTCATCGGCCCATTGCGCTCGTTGCAAATTTAGAGTAACTTTACGATTGGGCTGACCGGGTTTTGGGCGGTCGGAGGACACGGTCCTAATTGGGGCCATGAACCTCCCGGTCGAGCCCTAGTTGACCAGAACTGTTTTGTTTGCCTCAATCGTAACTGTCTTCGTGACTGCATTCTGTCCGTTCACCGGCACGATCTTCACTTCGTAAGTACCCGGATTCAGAAGCAGACCCTGTGCGAAATTGCTGAACTCATCGACATGCCCCATATAATGCCCATTGACGTAGACGACCGCGAAGTGATCTGGATTCTCAGTTCGAAGCTGTCCAAATGGCGGCTTGGCCGGGGGCAACGCCTTCATCTTCTCCTTTAATACAGTCTTTTTCCCCGCCGAGATTGTCACCTTCGTCACGATTTCCTCGTATCGGGGTTCAGCCAGCCTCACCTCGTGTTCGCCAGGTGAAAGCTCGTAGGTTCGGGAGATTTTGAAGTTGGCAGCTGGACCAATGTATTTTCCGTCGACGAACACTCCTGCTCGTCCGGGATCTACCTCCGTCTTCAGTCGGCCGTTATCAGCGGCCAAACATACCATCGAAGCGCAGAACAGGACGATGAGGGTTCGCATAAGAAAGACGTTAACACAGCGGTTGCCAAGCTGACCGCGTCCGGCAATATAGCTCAATTCTAGCGGCACCGTCGCCAAAGTCCGACTCGCTGTACGCACAGAGGTCAAGATTGTACGAACTGCTACACAACAAGTGCATAGAATGCGCATCTCTAATTTTTCTTCTTGCGGAATTGGTTCAGGAGATCATTGACGGTGCCTTGTGAAGTTGCATCGCCCGGAGTCGCGTTCGGATCTGGCGGTTTTCCCGTAAAGCTGTCGATCAGACCTTTAACGCCACTGCCACCAGAGCCGAATAGTCCACTGAGCTTCAGTTTCGCCATCTGTTCGGCGTCAGGTGCGAATTTGGGCTGAACGAAAGTGCCGCTGACGATGGCGGGTAGCACTAAGTCGCCCCTCTGATTGGAAAGCACCGTCGAAAGTAGCCCGCTCGCCTGCCCGAATCCGTTCTTCTGCGCATATTCTTTTGTCAGTGTGGCCGTCACCTTCAGCTTGAGAGCCTGGTCAACAAGTCCCATCGTGCCCGCACCTGCGAGCTTTCCACCACCTAGATCCACCAGCAGGTCATTCGTGGTCGCGACGCCGTTTTGAATGTTCAGGCTGCCGCTCACCTTGTTGATATTCGTATAGGCTTCCTGTTTGTTTGTATATCCCATGAAACGGCCGATGTTCGCCATCTCATTGAGGATTTGGATGCCCGCAATGCGGCCGGGACCCATCTGCATCTGCGCCACTCCGTTAAGAGTCGTGGCGATGTTTTGATTCTCCTTCGAGATGAAACGCAGGTCGAAATTTCCGGATAAGGGGCCGGAGATGATATTCTTCACCGAACTCGTCGCGGAGAGTAGTTGGTTGGAATCGACACTGGTCAGTTTCACTTTTACGGTGAAAGTCGGTGACGCCTCCCGAAGATCGGCAGTAAACGCCCCGGCCTCCTGCCCGCCGAAAATCCCCGCCGTGACCGGGTCGAGCCTGAGAACGCCCTTTGCCAGATCTAGAGTGGCTTTAAGGTTCGTGAGTGTACTTTGCTGGTAAAGTATCTTGTCGATGGCGATCGTGCCTTTGGCTGTAATCCGGTCGAGGGATCCGCCCTGCGGTTGTTTCGGGGCACCTTTGTCGGATTTAGCTGTGGGCGCAGTCATCTGACTCAACTCGTCAACGTTTACCTGATCGATGTGCAGATTGAATTCCAAGTCGGGGTGTGCAAAATCCTTTAATGACAGCGATCCATTCATATGCATGGAGCTCATCCCGGCCTGCAGATGGTCGAGAACGATTCTGTCGTCGGAGAACTTAATGGCGGCGGTTGCCACAGTCAGAGCTTTCGGCAAATCTGGGGACGTCAGCGAAACATTTTGCAGTGTGCCAGTACCTGAGTAAGAAACCTTTTTGCCTGACTGGGAGGCCTTCATGTCGAGATTGATCGCCCCGGTACCATTGAGTCCGGCTGGCTTTACGCCGTAGGCGCTCGCGATCCGTAGTAGTTCCTCGACACGGGCGTCTTTGGTTTGGATCGTCGCCTCCAATCTGGGAGTGTCGCCGTTGTAGTCAGAGATCGTCGCCTGTGCAGCCAGCCTGGTACTTCCGGTCTCTAGGGTGAATGGCTGCGTAGACGCTGATTCAGGAGTGAAATTGACAACAAGCTCAGACGCCCGCACGGGCTCGGCCAGCTCTTTGGCTGTAATCTGTGCTTTGGTCGCCTCGATCCTGCCAGCCAGGAGAGGTTTATCAGTTGTCCCGGTGATCTGCACATCGGCCTGAAGGTTGCCATCGATCTTTAGGTCAGGCGGGAGTTTCGCGCCGTAGAGAGCAGCTAGGCGAATAAGGTCCGTGATGGGAGCGCTCGCAGTCGTCGCGTGAATTTGCAAGGGCGATGGCGTCGTTTGCATGTTCACTGAACCGCTCGCTGAAGCCGAAAGTGATCCGATCTTCGCCTCTAGTTGCTGAATGATGACGGGACTAGTTGCATTGGCCCGACTGACGTCGTACCTGACGTTCAGCGGGTCTTTGGTACGGTCGGATGTCAGAGTAAGATTGCCTTTCGCGCTCACCACCGGCCCGGTCTCGAAATCGGACTGAATCTTAAGTACCGCCGCCATCGTGTCCAGACGAACGTTGCCAGTAAGCGACCCGCGGCGGTCCGGTCCGAGGCCCTTAAGATCAAGATCGATATGTTCGTATACGTCGCGCGGTTTGCTGGCCTTTTGATCTTCAAGCGCGATCTGACCGTCTTCGATGGCGAGCTGGTCCAGCGTCAAGGTACCCGAACTCGGCGTCTGCGCGCCGGTCTCCGTGCCTGTCTCGTAGTTCCAGGCGCCCGTCGGCCCGCGCACGAGCTCAATTCTGGGCGCCTTCAGCCGGACTGAATTGATGACAACATCTTTTCGCAGCAGCGGCCACAGGTCGACGGCAACGAAGACTTCTTTGGCTTCAACGAATGGCAGGTTGGAAACGATGCCCGCCGGCTGGCCGATCACCAGATCCGAAATCCGCAGAGCCAGCGGAAATGTTTTCACTTGAATATCTCCGATAGTCACCGGACGATGGAGCCGCTGCTCCATCTGGGTTTGTAGGAGAGGTCGAAAACTGTTGCCGTTCAGAAGAAAAGGAAGTGCGGCGAGCGTGATCAGCGGAAGCGCAACAACCACCAGCGCCGCGATCAGAAGTTTACGGGAATTCTTCATAATGATTGGTACCAGGCTACCGCTGCTTGCCAAAGACTTCTTTGAGTAGCGGAGTAATCTGGGCGGCTGGATTGGTGCGGATCTTCTTTTCCTCTTGGCCGAGCATGTAGAAGAGCCCGTCTAAAGCCTTTCCCACAACGTAGTCGGTGATATCGAAACTTTGACTACGTCCGAATGGCAATACTGGAATGGCGCCCGTCAGTTGCTTGTATTGCGATACGACTCCGACATCAGCCATCGCCAACTCCACCGTGGGTCTGAAAGTGGCCGTGAGTTTGTCGGAAGTCTTTGTCTTGAAGTACTCCGTGGCCGAGGTGCTTCCCCCCGTCAGAATCTTTCGAGCGTCCTCAAACGTCATCTGCACTAAGGCATCCTTGAAAATGCCGCGAGCAGCAGGAGCCGCTTTTTCGGCAGCGCGGTTCATGCTGAGCTCGAATTCGTCGATCTTGGAACCCATGCCCGCCATTCGCAACCCCTTCTCAACGGTCCGGATCTTCTCGGGCAGGAGAATCTTGATGGCTTCATTCTTGAAATATCCGTCCGTGGTTCCCGTGAGATCTACTGCATGATCAGTTCCGATCTCAAGAGCTTCCTTCAGACCGGAGGCGGTCTTGGAGTCGTCCTGATTGCTACGGCTCCCAAGACCGCCGAGAATCCTGTCGAGCTGCGCATAAGCCGGCACGACGAGGCTCAGAGTCAGCAAAGAGAGAATCATCTTGTGAGACATAGCAACTTGATGTCAGCAGTTGAATGACCATGATTCGACCACGTTTGCGTAATGCTTTCAAAGCGGAGACCCAGTCGACGTTGCGATATGAGAATCGAATATGAGTCCGGCGGCGCAGGTTGGTCAAGCCAGCGCGATATCACCCACCACGTTCGGCAAAGAGTGCCTCAGGCTGATGCATCCCGAGGTGACGTCACCGAAGATCCGCAGACGCGGTCGCCCGTGCCAGTGAACTTCAAGGGTAGCCCGAACATAAGTTTCACCGGGTGAACACGAGGTTCGGCTGGTCGAACCCCCCGGCGGTTGGGCAGCCGAGTGGGACGATTGCCAGCAGGACTAGGTACGCGTGCTTCCGTTCTCAATGCCTTACCGCTCCGTTTTCGCCAAGTCAGGGAGTCGGGTTAAGGAAACTCTTATTTCTTCGTCTTGGCTTTCTTGGCGCCTTGCTTGGCGATGATCCCGTCTTTAATCTTGTCGTAAGTGGCCTGTGGTATGACGTTCTTCGTGACCAAGTCATCTTTCCCGCTGTAGGGTCTGCCGTCAATGATCTTTTGCGAGTATGCGTCCCCAATGCCAGGCAGGGCCTTTAATTGAGCGGCCGTTGCGCTGTTAATGTCTAACGGCGCGCTACCCTTCTTGGCAGTCGCTGCCACTTTCTCAGTCTTCTTGCTGGAGTCTTTAGATTGCGCGTTGCCGCTTGCAGCCAACAACAGAAAGCCTAATAAGGCCGAACCGAGAACACGTGCGAATGGTAAAGTCATGAGCACAGTCTATTCGACCGTCGAGTGGGGCACAAGCCTTACCCTACGAGGACTATATCTACAGCGGTTTGTTCGACGGGGCCAATTTGGCTTAAGTCGGCATGGTACTGGTCCACGTTCGCTAGAATTGGCAGGCTCGGAAACTATTTTCGAAACAAAACTCGACCGAACACTATCTCGCTTCCAATGGGGAAGAAGGTCGGCACGTGGATATTCTCCTTGTCGAGGATACCGAGGCGGATATTGGGTTGACGGTTGCGGCGTGCCGTGACGCCGTCGTACACGCCCGCGTGGATGTGGCCAGAGATGGCGACGGCGCGCTTTCTTTCTTGGAAACACTGAACATCACGTCACAGCGCCGCGACCCGATTTGATTGTGCTCGATCTCAACCCTCCGGCCTGGATGGTTTGAGGTCCTGCAAAGGTGAAAGCGATTCCTGTCATCGTGATGACGGGCAGCGACGGCAAAGAAGATCAGGTCCGCGCCTATCGGCTCCAGATAGCCGCTTAAGCCGTTAAGCCAGCAGATATGGGTAACTATTTCGCCGCGATCCGTTCCATCAAGGAACCTCGGTTCCACAACGCGGTTTCGCCTCCAAAAGAAAACGGCACGGCAGTCTAGGATAGTAGGGAGATCGTGCCACCAAGTTTCACGCGTGAAACTCAGCTTTGAAAAGGTCCAGCGCCGGAACGCTAAGCTGGGCACGAGCTTTCGCCCGATCGCGGCGGCGTTATGAGGTGACGTGGTCTCAAAAGCTATCTCGAAGAGACCGGGCTCCTTCGGTCCCTTGAGATTACTGCCAAGAATCTAGCGTTGCCTTCGTTTCTAGGACGTCGGGATGACGCTGCCACCGTGCTGGATATCGATTTGGTGACCAAGATGCTGCGGAACGCCCGATCGCGTCTGGGATATTGCAGAACTGCTGTCCTTTGCGAGACGTTGTAGAGCGTTTACATCAAATGTTCATTCTGAGGAGGATTGCATTCATCCTGGCATCAGTGAGACGGCGCTGGCGCTCCCTCTCCTGTGCTGCTTTCCAGTGCTTTCCCGACAAACAGACAACGAATATCGGAAGGAAAAGTGCTATCGTACCGAAAAACGCCACAAGTGCTTCCGTGCGTGCTTCCATGCGCAGCCTCCTACGAACACTTTACACCTTCTAGGCTCAGACGGACAGTCCGGAGCTGTCCAGCCCAAGAACCCAATCAACGCTCATCGACGCTTCTGGGGAAATAACGCTAAGCGCCACGTTCACGCGGCGAGCACGCCGTGACTTCATCGCCATCAGACGAAGCTAATCTACGATCTCCAAAAGCGGAGGCCACATCGATAGCGCCAGCACTAACGGCGGTAAGCTGAAACCATGACTCTCACAGAGGACGAGCTTCCGCTCTTCTAGATTCGGGCGCTAGCTTTCGACAGATCGCGGCGGCGCTGAACAGTGAGCCAGATTCAAACGGGACCCAGCCCAGACACAAACTGGAAGCGACTAACAGTTTCACGCTGTGAAACTCCGATCCACAAGTCCCGCCAGCGCAGTGAAAGACAACCATTTCCAGTGCATTCAGCATAGCCGTTATGGACATCTAGCAAAAGAGAACCGTATCGGGAAGGGCTTAGCTTCCCACGCTTGCCCTTACGAGTACTAACGTCTCGTCGTCGGTTCTCGATCCATACCGCCGGATTGCTGCGAATAACTTCTCTGTCAGGTCCGCCAGCGGAGCGCTAGCATACCGCACCACAAAATCACCGATTCGCTCCAGCCCGAATTGCTCGCCGTTAGCATCCTCCACTTCTGGCAGCCCGTCCGTCAACAACACCAGAATATCGCCGGGCTCGACGTTGACGAGGTCGCTCTGATACGTCGCGTGTGCGAACAGCCCGAGCGGAAACTGTTCCATCGCTAATTGCGACATCGTTTTCGAGCTGGCATGGTAATGCAGAATTGGGCCGTTGCCGGCGAGCGAATACTCAACCTTGCCGCCATCGTGGCATCGGACGCAGGCAAACGTTACATACGTCGCGGACCCAGCCTTCACCTCGAAGAGGACCCGGTTAAGATCCGCGAGCAAGTCTTCCAGTGAGCCCGGCCTGAGCAGCGCGGTTCGGGCGGCGCTCTTGACCATGCCCATAAACACACCCGCTTGAATCCCGTGACCTGCGACATCGCTGACATAGCAAGCCATTGAGTCGCCATCGTGGACAGCGTCAAGAAGATCCCCGCCCATCTGGCTGCTAGGCTCAGATTTCCCGTGAATTTCGTAACCCGCGCGGCGGGATGCAAGCGGTGGAGCGAGCGTTTGCTGAACCTTCTCCGCTAGTTCCAGTTCGGTGCGCACGCGAACGTGTCTGACGCCCTGCGTCCCCATGAACAGGAAGAAGATAATGTAACCGGCCATTGCGGCTGCAATCGCCAGCCCTCCATCCATTGCCAGCCGCCAGCGGATATATTCGAAACTGGGGCCCATCAGCGTTTTGTTCAACTGGAAGCTAGACACGATCTTCGGCACCGCACTAACTAGGAGAACAAACGCCGGAGCGATTACGAAGAGCATCTTGCGACTTCGAATTGCCACAAGGGCCAGCGCCCCTAGAACACCTAATGAAGCCGAAAACGTCAGTGTCCACCAATACGGCCATTGCAAGGCCTTCTGCAAGTCGGTATTGATAAGTTCGATGGAAAAAAGCGTGAGGGATGCGGCTAAGACTATCCACGCGAATGGTATCAGCGGTAGAGTCCTCCAATAGTGGCGCCTCTCCTCCCGACGAAACCAAGTTAGTGAAGGCATGCATCAAAGTATAAAGCGAGCTTAGGTCAAACTGATCCTGCGCTCCCGGCCTTCATCAGTCTGCAGGTAGGGCTGCATAACCCGAGATCCTTGAGCGGGATCGATTTGGGTTTCTTGTCGCTCATAATGCTGAGCCTCCCAGTCGCATCAGTTTACGGCGGTAAGCTGAAATCATGACTCTCACAGAGGACGAGATCCCGCTAGTCATTCGGGCATTGGAGCACTATTATGCCTTCACAGTCGCGAAGCAGAGTACCGGCGAACGCTACAGAATTCTTGCGGAAAGATTGCAGCCGAAGAAACCCCCCGCGAGTGTTAGCCAAGAAAAGAAACGAAAGAAGGCTTAGCACCTAAAGCGACTGCGATTGAAGTCGCATCAGGCAAGTCGAGCCAAGCGGGAGGCGCGACGGCGTCTGATCATAGCTAGCGCTCCGGCCCCAATGAACACGAGTGCTCCAGTGGTGGGTTCCGGAACTGCCGCCGTGTAGCGCAACTGGACAATATCGTCGCCGAAACTTAGACCACCTGTTGCGTCATTGAGTCCACCGTTGACAGAGGCAATGCTACCACCGGAACCGTTGGGAGGCCCAGTAAAACTCACGGCGTCTAACGTGCCACCCAAACCAGAAAAGCCCGAAATCTTGAGATCCAGCAGGAGTCTGCCCTGTGTCGGATTGTATAGAAACGGAGTCGTGAAGTTTACATTTATATCGAAGAGGCATACGGAAGGACCCGTGCAGCCAGGAGACGTGAAAGAAAGGGGACCAGAAAATACCAGTGTGTTGTCAGCACCGACATTGTCCGAGAAGGTCGTGCTCATGAGCGGACCACTTGTATTTGGAAACTTCGGGCTTGTGGATAGAAATAGATTCATGGTCGCGATGCTGAAGTTTACAGGTCCGGTTCCCGGAGCAGCTCGGAAAGAAAGCTGATCGATCAAAATAGGACCACCTACGGAAGCAAACTGACCTGATCCGAGAAGCACTTGGGATCGAACGTCACCACTGCCGGGTATTGAGTCCGTGTCATTCCCCACAGTAGCTGTATTGGCATTTGGAACGACGATCACACTTCCGAACACCGCTAAACATGATGCTGCAAAGAGAAAAGCTAGTTTCGCTCTAGACATCTTCGTTACCTTCGTGGCATTTAAGCCGAGTGTAAATTTGAATGCAAATTTCCAAACAGTATATACCAAAAAAGGCAGAGTCTGGGCGATTTGGCGTTCGATTGTGAGTCCTGGTACTCCCGAATGCTCTTCCCCCAAAACCTTGCCTCAACAGCCATGAGAAGTTACATGCTCCCGGTACAGCTCAATCAAGCTGGCCTTGTGATTCCGTGCGACCTGGAGTTTCGTCCTGAGTTCGGATATCGTATCGAAATCTCTCGGAATAGTGCGGCTACTTCATCGTTATGGATGGCCATCAGCGCGCCCATCGCGGCCTGAACTTCTGCGAGCAGCGCAGCCTTTCGAGCACAGTCATCTTTGCGATTGGAGGGTACAACGCTGCCACGTTGAACCTCCTCATTCAGATTCACACCGGAATACGGTTCTCTTTTGGCGCTGGCGTGTAATTGGGGATCTTCTTCAGCCATACACTCCAACGATCCGTAAAATATAGAAGCTGTTACAACTTAACCCCAGAGACGATTCGACCAACTGCGTCCAAGGTTTTGGGGCGCCCGCAATAGGTAGGTAGGGGTCCGACTTACTCGGACTGTGCAGGATCGGGAGTGGCGGTCGGGATTTTCTTCCCGGCGACGATGTCCCGCTCCCGTTCCTCAATATCTCTTAAGTCGAGAGTCATGGAGCGGATCTTGTTGAAAACAGCTTTGTTATCGCGCTCAAGTTCGAGCGGATCTATCGCACTATCATCTGACATGTAGGGTATCGCCTATGCGGTAGGCAAGTTTGGTGCCGCAATTCTCCGCCCGCTTGATGCCAGCCTAAAGTCTAGCTCTTGACGAGCGGACAAATACAAATCCCTTCAAGACCGTTTGCAGAAGATGGACGACGGTGAGCTGGACGGCAGCCCATCAAGGAATTGAAACATCTATCTGGCGGAGCGCGACTTCGAAAAACACCGCCTTAAACGCAGGCGTTAGATTTTCGCTCTGGCTAATCTGTCCCGGTTGTTGACGCCGTGCGCGGCCTCAAGTCTATCCGAAAGATACCTCGATCTAAGGTCATTTGGTTAGTAACGAAGGGAGACGGTATCGGATCATAGCTGAAGTGCCACCATTGCCTACCAGACGATTTGACATCTTGCTGATCGAGGACAACGACGCCGATGTGGGCTTGACCGTCGCCGCATTCCGCGATGCTCTAGTAGATGCCCACGTTCATCGCGTACAGGATGGCGAGGAAGCTTTAGCCTTCCTAATGCGCTCAGAAGGATACGCCGATGCTAAGCGCCCTGATCTGGTCATCCTTGATCTGAGCCTGCCAAAAGGTAGCGGTTTTGACGTGCTCGAAGCGATGAAGGCTGATCCGACACTGAAAACCATCCCGGTAATCGTCATGAGCGGAAGCGACCGCTCAGAGGATCAGGCACGGGCGTACAAGCTTCAGGTGGCCGCTTACATTGTCAAACCAGCGGACAAGGACAGATACTTTGCAGCGATCCGCTCCATCAAGGAGCTTTGGTTCCACAACGCGGTCTCGCCTCCAAAAGAAAACGGCACAGCAGTCTAGGATGCCGTTGCCTGCTCAATGCGACAAGTGCATGACGCTCGAAAGGCAATTGCGGGACATCGAAATCGAGATTGAGACCGATATTGCCAAGCGAGATTCAGGCGCTGCAAGCGAGGAAGACGAAGCGCGGCTCACTGAAAAGCTTTCGCTTTTTCACCAGACCAAGCTAATCTACGACCTCCATAAGCAGCGCTCGCATCGATAGCGCCAGCGCCCTTTTAGAGCGGTCCTAAGCGGCTTTCGGCACCGGCGCGAAGCCAGACTAGCTTGCGTTTGGGACTGTGTTGCAAACGCTGCCCTACTGTGTTGCAACGAATGTAATCAAAACACAATACTTCGCTTCGTGCCCGTGCTGAAAGCCGCTTAGGACCGCTCTTGGGTGGCTTAGATTGTGATTTTCCCAACCAATTTCCAGGCTCCAGATTGCGCCGGCTCTAAATGCAGAAGGCCCAGACTCGCACGACCGGGATGGTACGGCTCCGCAGTCAGCTAGATTGTGAGGCGAACACGAACTGGTAGCGACTAACAGTTTCACGCTGTGAAACTCCAATTCGTACATGATGGCAGCCAGAAACAAACACAACCGTTCTGAAATGCGGGGCGATTCGATGCGTAGGAATCGCGGAAGGGACACCGGATCGCCAAGCTTGGTGCATGGGCTCTAAGCTAATTGCTCTGGAAACTGTGGGCCGGATTAGGCTGAACAACATGTGATGCAGGAGCTAGTGCTTCTCGAATATCACCGTCACCCGCAGGCCTATGGGCATTACAATGGAGCACTTTCCTAGAATTAAAATCGCCTCCACCACATCACGGTCTTTGGGTTCTGGTGCATCATCCCGATAGATTCTCTGTCGACCCATCCGCTGAGCTATCCGCGCCACTCTCGCCGGACAGGTGGCGTTGATCTCTGGAACAGCAATCTCGGCATCTTGGCCAACAGAGACTGCCGCTCGGTCCTGCTGATCGATCTCCGCCCGGACGCGCAGCTCGGAATCATCTGAAATCTCAAACAAGGGGCGTGGGCTAAACGTCGAATAAGCCTCCCCCGGTTTGGCGTGAACCCTGAGGATTATACCGTTTTGAGGAGACGAGATTTGACACTGCTCGACCCTGGCCTTCGCTTGAGAAAGCCTTTTCTCAGCGGAAGCGACTGCAGTTTTCGCCTGGGATCGATCTTCTTGAGTTGCGCCGTTTTGGAGTTTATCGATCTGCGCCTTAGCTTCGCGAACTTGCGCAGCCGCTGTGTCTTTTCGGCGAACCGATTGATCGTAGAGAGATTTGGAGATGTCACCTGTTTTGATTAAAGCCTCCATGCGGGATAGGTATTTAGCCGCATCTATTAACTCTGCTTCAGCAGCTTCTCTCCGGGCAGTGGCAGCGGCCAAGTCATCTTCTCGGGGCCCCCGCTGTACGACAGCGAGCTTACTGGTGGCCTCGGTTATTTCCGCTTCTGCAACTCCTATCGCAGCTCGGCGATCAATGCACTCCAGTTCCGCCAACAATTGGCCTGACTTTACATATTGACCTTCCTGTACCTTGACCGACTGCAGAACACCATCCGCCGAAGCCCCGACCTCCACGCTGTCGGTCCGACCCTCGACGCGGCCAGGGGCTGCCGCGACTTTCGTGATTGTTTTAGAAGGAAGGTTGACCCGATCTTCCGGCGTGGTGCGTGAGAGCGCTGGTTTGTCACATCCGGTGACTATTACGACTAAGGCTAGGGCCCCGCAGGCGAATGTGATCCGACAGGGATTAAGCAACCGATTTAGTCCTCCCTCACGACGCGGCCATCCTTTAGATGGACTATGTGGTCGCTGATCATCGGCCAAGCGGGATCGTGTGAAACGACGATCACGACTCGGTCTGGATCGGAAGACATGCTGCGAAAAAGCTTTCTAACCTGATCACCGGAACCGGAGTCAAGGGACGCAGTCGGCTCATCGGCTAAGATGAGCGTAGGCTGAAGCAGTAGGGAGCGCGCAATCGCCACTCTCTGCCGCTCTCCGCCGCTGAGTTTGTCAGGACCAAACTTCATTTTCTGGCTGAGTCCTAATTCATCCAGTAGCTGGACTGCCCTTCTTGAAACACTCTTGCTGCGAAGGCCGGCCACTTGCGCAGGGATTAGGACGTTGTCGAGAGCATTGAGAGCGTCAAAAAGCCGGAAAGATTGGAAGACAAACCCTACATTACGTTGGCGCCATTGTGCGGAGGCATTGGGCGTGAGCTTCGTAATGTCCACTGAGCCGTGGAGAACCTGCCCGCTATCAGGGTGACGTAGCCCTCCGAGAATCGTCAGGAGCGTCGTCTTGCCGCTTCCCGAGGTCCCGTAGATTAACGTCAAGGCGCTTTGTGGCGCATCAAAGGTGACATTGGAGAGCGCTGCTACGCGCCCAGTGCTCGTGCCAAAGCTGACAGAGATGTCACGGATTCCGACCCCGCTCATGCCCGAAAGACCTCCGCCGGATGGAGCCGTAAAACACTACGGGCGCTTATCAAGGCAGCTAGGGCGCACATCAGAAGGGTTGGCGGAGCGGCAGCCAGGAGCATCCACGGTTTAAGGCTGGCCCAAGGCACTAGATGCTGACGGGCCAATTCGACTACAGACGGTACCATCGCAAGACCCAGGAGTAGACCAGTAACGCCGACTCCAAGCGCCTGAACAAGTACAAATCGGATTAGCCACGAAGTTGCAGCACCCAGAGCCTTGAGTGTTGCGAACTCTCCAATCCGTTCCATCGTTGAAGAGTAAATCGTCTGAGAAACGACCATCAATCCGATGACGAAGCCCAAGACGGCGGCTGATAGAATTGCACCACCCGCTCCGGTCTGTGTAAGCCAATAAACCTGCGCACCTCTTGCAAATTCCTCCGTCCGCCAAACCTTCACATCGGGTAGGCGGTGTTGTAGCCGGTCAATCACATCCGAAACGGGTGTACTGGAGTCGGTTCGGATCACAAGAAAATTGGTGTCATCTTTACCTCGACCCAAATAGCGAACTGCGTCCCGGTAGCTGAGAAAAGCGTAGGGGGCACCCAGAAACGTACTGTAACCGGATACGACACGTTCGATGGTTGCCTTCTGGTTTTGGATCTCACCTCGTTCCGGTAACCGGTCGAGGCCAAGGACTCTTGCAGTGCTGTCGTCAATAGTCAGCGCATCAAGACTTGGCAGCTCCGAACCAGACACCATGGAGATCGGAAACCGAGAGTGCGCCCCAGCGTTTTCTATACCGACTAGCGCCAAGGAGTAATACGTCCGATTTGGTCTTTGGTAACTCAAGAATCCAAAACACAGTCGATCAACACTCATAACTCCCTCGACGCCGCGTGCGATGTCTGCCATCCTTCCCGGCAGAACTGCCGGAAAATCCACGCTAGAGACGCCATTAGGGACAATCCAGATTTCGCCTCCGCAGGAGTCGATAACTAGGGAAGCAGCTGCCATGAAGCCAGTCATCAGAGTGCCTTGGAAGACCATCAGGATCACGGCAAACGCAACGCCGACAACTCCCACAGCGAAGCGCTTCTTGTCGAACAACAGATAAGACAGTGCGAGCTTCACGTTATTGCCTTAGAAAGCTGGGGTCTGCATGTCCATTGTTTTTGCGCTGTTGCGTAAACAATGGCGTTCATCGGGTCAGTGAAGATTTCGACATTCTTCGCAAGCCCCTCTAGAATATGGAATAAGGCCGCCATTTCCTGCTTGCTTCGGTAGATGAGTCTCCAGTCCATGAATGCTTCCATATATCCGGCATCGAGATAATCAGCTGCGAGATTTGCGACCATGAGCCTTCCACCGGGCTTCAGCATTTCGAACATTCGAGAGATCAATGCTTTGGCCACGGAATCGCTAAGGTAGTCAAATAATCCCGTGGTGTAGACGAAATCGAATTCACCCAAATCCAACTTTCTAGCGAGAAGGTGACGAACAGAGCCGTTCACCGGACGAATACAGGTGCCGTCATAGAATCGGCTGCACTCAAGCACGCTCTGAGCGTCTGAGTCCATCGCAACCCACTCTTCAACTCTGTCTGTATTGAAGGCATGGCATAGCTCGACCTCTCGAAGGTACCCGGAAGCAATTGAGAGAATGCGGGGCCTGCTGCACCCGGTTATTGTATTTACATAGCTTGCTATCGTTGACCGGCGATGGCGAACTGCTTGTGGCGATCTGCCTGACCCAGCAGTGTAGCCGAAGATCGCCTCACCTATTTCGGTTGATGGACCGTCATGGCCGTTAGAGCCGTAGTAGAGCATGTCTAACATGACGGCATCTCCAGCGTATCCACGTGGTTTGATAAAGCTTCGTTGTGTAAGAGGATCTTCGTGAAGGACCGAACAGAGTGGATGCTGTCTGCAAACTGAGATCGCGTCTTCCCATTTAGATTGTGGCAATGAAGAACGAAGCCGATGCAAGACTTCTACGAGTTCTTGCATGCCGTTCTGAACATTTCCCGTGAGAAGCTTGTTATGGCAAGAACTTAACACGGCAGCGAGTGAAATCAAGTGATCTTCCATGGCACCTCACGACTGCACTTCGTGAAACCTGAGCCGAGCAATGGTTGTTACGATGTGACGGGATTCTACCCGAGCTTCTGGTAACCCTGCGGCTTCGGCTCGGACCGTGTCGCGCCAGGCTTCGATCGTCGTGGGACAGCTGGTTCCGCGCTTTTCTAAATGCGGCAAGCCGCATAGGCGCGAGCTTCGCAGATAACGCGAATTGCCGACGAGAAAAATTCCGGGAATGGCGTGTGGCATGGTCGATCCAGGCATCTGGCTATATCCGTATTAACTCGAGAAAAGCTACATTCCCCTCCGACTCCGTGAATATTCTTTTGCTGGCAATCTCCTGCCGGGGAATCTTGGCGTCGAGCTTACCGAGTGCGTCTGGGCTGCGATAAATCAACCACCAATCCATGAATGCCTCCATGTATGCACGGTCCGGAATATGCGGCACAAAGTTTGGAATCCAAAGGATGCCGCGCGGCCTCAGGCGCCGGAACATTTCTGCTACCAACGCCTCTGCCACCCGGTCCGTTAAGTAGTCGAATATGCCGGCGGCATAGAAGAAGTCCAGATCACACACCCCTTCAAGGATTGTTGCTCTCTTCAGCAGATCTCGAACAGAACCACTCATCGCTTGCACAGATGTATCGCGAAATCTTCGCACGACGTGCTGGACGCATTCGTCATCTTGATCGAGGGCATAATACCGCTCAAGGCAGCCGAGTTCGATGGATGACATCAATTCCGCTTCCCGCAAATAGCCACAGGCGAGCGATGCAATCCGTAGGCGCGAACAAGAATCGGCCATCGAGTCGACTGCTGTTGCAAGAAGCGCACGGCGATTGCGTACCGCCCGTGCCGCGGGGCATTCCGTCGTATACGCCAGTATTGCGTTGCCATCGCCTGAAGCGAGGTCCCTGCCCGGATTGTCATGCACGGGTTTATAGATGTAGTCCAACATTGCGGCGTCTCCCGCGTAACCCCGGGGTTTCTCAAATGCCCGCCTGGTATAAGGGTCTCGATGGAGCCGTTTGCAAGCCGGATGGGATCGTAGCCGCTGGGCGACGTTGCGCCACCCAGTATCATCGCCGGCCACCTCTCTCAGTTCCCAGCATGTGCGCGCCACAAGAGGAATCAGACGCTGCAGACGGTTGAGATCCGTCTCGTTGGCCACGCGGTCTAGGATCTCGACAGAGAGTGAAGGAGTTGGGTAAGGGGATGCGGCGATTGTCACGTCAGGTCCTCCGATGCGCGATCCAATCTACGGTGCGCCCCAGCGGAATACGAGGGAAATTGCAGCCACCTATGGGAGCGATAATCGTAGATTTGGCACTTTGCGGCGATCTCACGGAATCTGCGCCACTTCCAGCGCTGGACCACTAAATGGCCGGCAAACACGTTCTGCACTTTCTGTTGGGCCTGCGGCAACTGATAGCACGGAATACGCATGTCGACGTGGTGAGCTGTGTGGTCGAAGATGTTGTGCAGCAGACGGTTGAACCAGATCGGAAGACCCGCCTGTACCACCGACTCTACTTGTCCTTCCAGGAAGCTCCATTCCGATTTCTTGTCGAACCACCGAACCGAAGGATGGGTATGGTGAACAAACGTAACAAAGCCCATTAACCAACACCAAAGAAGGTAAGGCAGAACAACGAGCAACGGAACATTCTCGAGAGCATGCCCTGGGTCCGGCGCGATCACCACTGAGAGCAACGCAAGCAGGTAGCCAGTGACTATTACAGAGTCCCGAACGTGATCCATTCGGATGACGGCGACATCCCGCCTGGATGGAAAAAGGAGAGTCTTCCACCAGAGTTCGATGAGATAGTACAGACCCAACCCCAGTGGGTGGCGGTATATTCGCTCCAGGTACTGACGGTGTCGCGGCAGCATTCGCCACTCTTCCGGCGAAAAAGGCACCCAGACCCGGTCTCGGCCCTTGAGGTTCGGGTATCCATGATGAATCGTGTTATGTCCCAAGGCCCATAGACTCGGAGTGACCAAGGGCGACAGAAACAAGAACCGGCAGGCCAATCGGTTCGCCGTCGATGACGGGAACAGGCTGCCGTGGCAAGCGTCGTGGCCAAGGATGAACAACCTGGCGATCAGAACGCCGAGCGCGCAACCAATCAAAAATTTGCCGAGCAGGTTCGGAACTATGATGCCAATAGCGAGCACGCTGATATACAGGAACGAGTCGGTAACGACCAGAACGGTCGCCCGCCTTCCGCTTGAGTCCCTGAAGCTCCGAAAGTGCTCGCGTATTTCACCACGTGAAAGGCGCGGTCCTGTCGATTCGTTGCGGTGGCCCATGTGAAGGTTTGAGGACAGGTGCGAGGCGCAAAGCACAAAGCGGTACCGTTTCCGCATGCTTGAGAGCGCGCACGTCTGTTGCCGGCCAATCCTCCAATTCCGTCGTATGCAGTCGCACGGGGTTCTGATTACGAGTAATGGTATTTTACTTTCAACGTCTGGATTACCACATCCTCCAAATGGAGTAGTGCCCTATAAGTTAAGTCGAGGGCAATTCCATCGAGGCGGGCGGCCAGCTTTGTCGCGGCGCTGTGACAAGGTAGGGCGAGTTTTCCGTGCCGATCTGGTAAACACGCCGGACACAGTTTGCCGCTAGGATGTCGCTGGCGCGGTTCTGGGAGTACTATGCCGACCTGTAAACACTCTCTGAATAGGCCGGAAGGGCGCACACCAGAAACGCCGCCAATTCACTTCGGGATTATAGACTCGGTTGCGGGTATGCGCGTCCTCCAAACGGAGGAGTCTGCTCAAAACACGACCGGGCGCATCAGGACTGCGCTGCGATCGCGTGGAACATGACGGCGAGGGCTTTCGGCGTTGAGAAAAACGGCGAATGATCCGTGTCAAGCGAGTAGACTTGCACAAAAGGGAAGGCCGAACGCATGGTTCTCTGCAACGCAATGGGAACGACCCGGTCCCGCAAACACTCAACATAGTAGCGGGGCACGCGGCCGAAATTCGCCTCGGTCAAAGAGAGCGGCGTTTCATAGGGCGCCAGGGGCTCGGCCGTAAAGAGCGGCAAGGCTGACTCGACCGTGCCCGGTGGGCAATGCGGGTACAGGAACTCCCGCGCACCCTCGGGGCTGATCCGCACGGTGCGTCGGTCCAGGGCCCACTGGATCTGAGCCAGGTATTCCGGATCGAACTCTTCGACAAGTTTCATCATGGAGACACCGTTGGGGGGCGTCAGGGCCGCCACGCAAACCAGGCCGCGAATGCGGTCAGGAAGGCACTCAGCGGCCTGGCTGATAATGGCGCCGCCCATGCTGTGTCCGACAAGGATCGGAGGTTCCGGGGAGGCACGAACCGCATCCAGGGTGCGATCCACGTAATCCTGAAACGTCACAGCCTCGACAGGAGAACGGTCCTCGCCATGGCCGGGCAAGTCAATCGCGATCGCCTCATGACCCTGCGTTACCAGCAAAGGTAAAATCCCGCGCCAGCACCAGGCTCCCTGCCAGGAACCGTGGACGAACACAAACCTAGCCATTCTGGCCCGCCATGATCGCCGGTAGCCGAGCCATCAAGAGAATCAATTCCGTTTGTCGCGATGTTCCGGTTTTGCTGAAAATGCAACGCAGATGCGTTCGTGCAGTCTCATAGCTGATTGCCAATTCTTCAGCAGCCTGCCCGACCGATTTTCCTTCTGAAAGCTTCGCTGCCAGCGCAGCTTCTTTAGGCGTCAGCTTGTAGATTTGGATCAGCAGGTCTACGCTGGCAGCCGGTTGCCGTTCTGGGTCCGTAATGAAGACCACGACTACAGGCGCGGGCATTCCGGCAAATTGGCGAAACCGTGCGCGGAGGGGGGCGGCCACAACCTGATATTCCCGGGACAAAGAGGCGCGAGGAACTGGCACTGCCACGGGGCCGGGCGGCTGGCCCGGTGACATCGCATCCTCAACCACTTTCAAGAGCTGGGCGCTGGCCATTCGATCCACCGCAGAGAGCACTCCGTTCCGCAAGGAGAGCCCGTCGTTCCGCCGAAAGATCTCGTCTGCTGCATGGTTCCAGTAAATCGCCCTCCCGCCGGCTTTGAGGAATACCACTCCCAGGCGAAGCGTATCCAGAACGGACTCGCCCGCCGCCAAAAGGTCCGCACGCTCCTGTATCGTCCAGGCTCGACTCAGGTGGGGCAGCAGGAATCGTGCGATTTCGCGCTCGGGCTCATCAAAGTGGTCCTTGCGGCGGCCGCGCTGAGCCGATAGTGTGGGAGCACGGTCCCCTTCCCGCGCAAAGACCGTGCCCATTGTATGAGCGCCTCCGATTCGCAGCATGTAATCGTTGTAGAATTCGGAACGCTCAAGCAGTTCGCGCGGACACATTTCCTCGCCGACATTGACTCTTCCGACGGTAAAGAACGCGCGTCCCCGCTCCCGCCAGACATTCAGTTTCGAATAGTACTGGTTGTAGGATCGCGTGAATGGTAGGCTAAGGCCAAAGCTGCTGATCACGGTGGATACGTGTTGCCCAAGGTCATGGATCTGCAACACTGAGAAATCCGCCGAGACAGCTTCCGTATAACGCTTCAGGAAACGGGACCACAACTCTGGCTCCCCAACGGCTTCATAAGCCATCAGTGCCAATTGCAAGAGCTCAGTTTCCGACGCCAACGCAAAGCCTCAATAACGGATGTTTCCGCGCAGGATACATGGTCGCGGCCTGGAGCATTGCTGCTAGCAGCGAACAGCCGCTAATCCGGAGAACAATCACGGTGCAAAGGATTTTAGCATTCTTTCATAGAACTTAGTGGTCAGCGGCAGTAATCCTCGGCGCAAGATACGAGTCCTATGCGTTCGGCGGCGGGAACCGAGATTTCGATTTCCGCCTCACCCAGTAAATCGCATCCTTCGAGTAGGTCGCCTTCTTCCATCTTCTTTAACGCATGGGCAGACACTCGCATCAGACTGCTGGTGTGAACCGGGATCATGTGAGCGAATCCGCGCGAGTCCTGAAATGTTACGTGGCACTCCCGAACAATGATTGGAGTGGGCATCGAAGTAGACACAACCACACTCTACTCCGTTCCCCTTTTCTTCGCCAACGCTCAGGCTATTCTCAGCGCGTTCAATAAGGAGCGTTCCTGGTTGTGCTCTGTCAAGTCATCAGTCTGCATGTGCATGTAAATCATGGTCGTGGTGACGGTGGCATGACCCAAGATCCGCTGTAGCGCAACTAGGTCGCGGCTTCGTTTGTAATACTGTGTTGCGAACGTGTGGCGCATCTTGTGAAAGCCTATATCGGCAATCTTGAGCTTTTCCCCGACTGTATGTAGATCGCGCAAGGCGTTCCGCTGTGACACCAGCCGCCCGCTTTTTGTACCGAACAGGAAATCCGTCGCCTGTAGATTCACCACCCACTTGAATAGACTCTTTCGCAATTCTATGCCAAAGGGTACTATGCGTTGTTTATCGCCCTTGCCCCGAAACACCTTGATCAGAAAGTTATCGAAATCGATATCCTTCCGCTTCAGCTTCCGAACTTCTTCGAGCCGTAACCCACAGTCTAGGACAACCAACCCCATCATTTGGACCCGCTTTTCGTTGCCGTGACGGGGTTTGAACCTCATGAAAGCCCGGATGTCATCGTCTGAAAGGATCTTTCGGATGATGGTGGGTTCCTTCATCTTATCGAGCCGAGCTGGTTCTGTGATGATCTTTTCAGCAAGCATCCAGGCTGTGAAAGCGTTCATGTGCCGAATGTAATTGTTGATCGATACGACTCGGAGCACCTTCATTGACTTGCTGGGCTTGCGCTGTCTCATGGACATCACAGCATCCTTAAGCTTGCCCCGTAGCTGTTTCTCGCTCTTTACGTCGGCTAGGAACGGCTCAAATGCGTTCCAAGCCCCTCTGTAGCACCTGAGCGTCTTGGCTGAGACGCCTTTAAGGTACCGGCGTTCCTCCAAGAACCTCTGAAAGTGGTCATTCAGCTTCATCCTGTCTCCTTCATCGTCAGAAGTGACTGGGCTTAACATGAGCATTCTCACTTACGGCGGAGGACTCAAAAGCCAGTCGTAGTCAGATGCTCTAATCGAAGCTTTTTTGGGTGGGTATACTTGATTCTAAAGCACTTAGCGGGACGCTTTAGAGCAGTCTCTTACGAATCAGCCGCTCTACCAACTGAGCTAGGGTGGCCCGTTGTCAATAACGTGGAAGAACACGAGCAGTCCTTCCATGCTAGCAAACCTGCCAAAGCCGCTCGCTCTGAAGAACTGGTGCGCCTTGGCGGACGATTTCAGTACCCTAGCCATGGCGGTTGCTACACGCAGCAGTGAGGGGTAGGTGGTCGTTGTCCCGGATTCCCCCTTC
>Ga0157378_10001483_pt1 | contig 21190 bp, 18 predicted proteins | sample M65metaG_FD_115309 | JGI IMG/M metagenome (GOLD analysis project Ga0157378, IMG submission 115309) | Miscanthus rhizosphere microbial communities from Kellogg Biological Station, Michigan, USA - M6-5 metaG | ecosystem: Host-associated > Plants > Roots > Rhizosphere > Soil | place: USA: Michigan...
CCGAAATTTATGTTGTCTCCAACGTGATGGAAAACGGCGCGCCCATAGGAAGCCTGGGTGCGGGCGAGGCGACCTGGCACACCGATATGTCCTATTTGGAGGACCCGCCGAAAGCCAGCATCCTTTACGCGTTGGAGGTCCCTCCGGCGGGCGGGAACACCTATTTCAACAGCATGTATCTGGCCTACGAATCCTTGCCCAGCGCGGTGAAGAAACGAATCGAGGGAAGAAAATTGAAGCACGACGGGACGTATAATAGCGGCGGCTACGTGCGCCAGGGAGTTTCCGCAGTGAATGACCCCGTCACTTCGCCCGGGACGTATCATCCACTCGTTTGCACGCATCCTGAAACTAAGCGGCGCGTGCTCTATCTTGGCCGCCGGCGCAACGCATACATCGAGGGACTGTCTCTGGCGGAGTCGGAATCGTTGCTCGATGAACTGTGGTCGCATGCGAACCGCGAAGAACTCGAATGGCATAACGAATGGCGCGTAGGAGATCTGGTCCTGTGGGACAACCGCTGTACCATGCACCGGCGCGATCCCTTTGACGCCAGTTCGCGTCGCGTGATGCACCGCACACAGATTAAGGGCGAAACGCGGCCGAGCGCTTGATCAGGGCGTCTCGACGACAGTCGAGCGCATCATTCCGATATTTTTTCATGCACTATTCCGAATTGGCCCGAGAGAGCGCTGATTGATTGGTGGCTCGCATGGTGTTGTAGCGCCGGCGCTATGCAAACCGTGCGACGTTGGATAGCTCAACGTTGGGAATATGATCGAGTAGAGTAAATTACCGTGAAGAGACTTTCCGTTGCCATCGTTGGCGCTGGAATCGGCGGCCTGGCTGTCGCGGCTACACTGCGCCAGATCGGCGTCGACGCGCAGGTTTACGAACAGGCGCCGCGCTTCATGCGTATCGGAGCGGGCATTCAAATGATGCCCAACTCCATGAAGGTTTTGCGAAGAATCGGGGTGGAAGAAAAAGTTTTGGCCGTTTCGTTCATGCCCTACTCCCACCTGAATCGCAAATGGGATACCGGTGAAGTGATGAGGGAACTGCCCATGCCGGAAAGTCTCTTCGGCGCGCCCTATCTGTGCATGCACCGGGCCGACTTGCATAATGCGCTGGCCGCCGTGGTGCCGGCAAGCAGCATTCACCTCGATAAAAAACTAGTTGGCATGGAACAAAGCGCCGAACAAGTTACGCTCGCATTTGCCGATGGAACTCGCGCGCAGGCCGATGCGGTGATCGGCGCGGACGGTGTCCACTCCGTGGTGCGCGAGCTTATCCTCGGTCCGGATATGCCGATCCACAAAGGGCGCATCGCTTACCGGGCTATTTTTCCGTCGGCTTTACTCAATGGAATGGACATCGGACCTTCCCGTACAAAGTGGTGGGGACCAGACCGGCATATCGTCATCTACTACACGAATGCGTCTCGTACGGAGCTTTATTTCGTGACCAGCGTACCGGAATCGGCGGACTGGCTGACGCGAGAATCATGGTCGGCTAAAGGAGATGTGCAGGAATTGCGCAGGGCGTACGAAGGGTTTCATTCCGATGTTCGGGCTGTGTTGGAGGCGTGTCCTGATTGTCACAAATGGGCGATCCTAGAGCGCGAACCGTTGCCGCGCTGGAGTGACGGCCGGGTTGTGCTTTTGGGGGATGCCTGCCATTCCATGACGCCGTATATGGCCCAGGGAGGCGCGACCGCAATCGAAGATGCCGCCATCCTGGCGCGGTGCCTTGAAGAGACGGATGGAGAAGAAATCGAAAGCGCCTTCCTAAGGTATGAAAACCATCGCAAACCGCGCACTTCGCGCATTCAGGCAATCTCCAGCGCAAATACATGGATGAAAGGCGGCGATGAAGACACCAGTTGGTTGTACGGTTACGACGCGTGGAACGTGCCGCTTACTCCTTCGGAGCCACATGTCGCGGCGCGCTGATCAATACTGGTTATCGCTGCAAGCAGAACAATTTTTGCCGCAATTCAGCGTCACACCGTTCCTCGCTCAATACCTCAAATGTCAGATGTGGTTGAAATGCCCGATCCCGTGAAGCTCAACGGGGGCGGGACGAGTTCAGGATCGCATATTGATGAACGATCTACCCGCGGCGAACGCCATGCGGATGCCGCGAGCCTGCTCGCGCGAATGGAACAAGTGCCGTTCTCACAATGGCACATGAATGCCAGGCTTGTGATGGGCAGCGCGACATTTTTCGACGCATTCAATGCACTATCTCTTGCTTTTGCTCTGCCCACACTCATTCGTCTCTGGCATATCTCTCCCAAGCAAAGCGGCCTGCTCATTTCGGCCAGCTACGTCGGGCAACTGGCCGGGGCATTGGTGTTCAGCGCGCTCGCGGAAAATGTCGGGCGCATTCGCGGCACGACCGCGGCGATCGCCATCATGTCCGTGATGAGTTTTGGTTGCGCGATGGCCGGTAATTTTCCGGTGTTGCTGGCCTGCCGTTTTGTGCAGGGGATCGGAGTCGGCGGAGAAATGCCGGTTGCCGCCACCTACATCAACGAGTTGTCGCGTGCGCATGGACGAGGCAGATTCTTTCTGCTGTACGAAATGATTTTTCCGCTGGGCCTGATGGCCACGGGTCAAATCGGCGCGTGGACCGTGCCAAGTTTTGGATGGAATTCAATTTTCCTGCTGGGCGGCATCCCGGGTCTGCTCATTACTTTTCTCGTGGCGCGACTTCCGGAATCCCCGCGGTGGCTGATTTCCCAGGGCCGGTTTCAGGAGGCCGAAGCGATCATAGAGCAAATCGAGGCCAGCACCAGTCGGCGCGTTCCGATTGCGTCGACTCCCCCTGCGGTAGCGGTGCCTGCGCGGGCGCAGCCGGGAAACTGGACCGAACTTCTTTCAAGCATCTATCGGCGGCGCACTCTGATCGTCTGGACGCTCTGGGCAGCCGCCTACTTTGTGGCCAACAGTCTGAACAACTGGATGCCCAGCTTGTATAACGGTGTCTATCACTTGAACCTGCGTCAATCGTTGCGCGCCGCGTCAATGACCAACGTCGCGCAGGTCGCGGTGCTGCTGGTCTGTGCGTTCAGCATCGATCGCGTCGGTCGCAGGAATTGGACCGTCGCCGCCTTCATTCTTGGTGGAGGTACGCTGGCGTTTCTGGGGATCATGGGTTCACAAAACGTGTTGAGCGTAATGATCCTGGGCACATTGGGCTACGGAATCATCGGCTCCATAAACGCTGTGCTGTACCTTTACACGCCGGAAATCTACCCCACCCGTATGCGAGCGATTGGAACGGGCCTGGCCACATCCTGGCTGAGGATCGCCTCGGCGATAGGACCGGCGCTCGTCGGATTTCTGGTGGACACGAAAGGTATACGTTCAGTTTTTTTGATGTTTGCCGCGGTAAGCCTGGTCGGCGCTATTGCCGCCACCGCGATGGTGGAGACAAGCGACCGGCGTCTTGAAGATATCGCTGCTTGACGTGGTATTTCGACGTGGCAGTTCCGGAGTCTCTCGGGCTCTCATTCGCTCTGTGGATGCACGAAAACTGCGTCGCTGCGAAAAACGTCCCCAGATAAATCTGCCTCAGGTTTCCTTTTGCTTCTGTCCGGCGTTACTGCGTGAGGTTTCGGTCATGACGGACCAGTCCAAGTGACCCAAGCCACGAGCTTGCGCGGCGATGCACTTGTCGCGCACAACGCTCGCATAGGACAGTGGCGCGTGAACCTCGGCGGCGGCTTCGAGGATTAAAGTGACGTCCTTCGTTCCGCCGTCTAATGTAAACCCGGCTCGACCGAAATCGCGGGCGCAGATCCGGTCGACGTACTCTCCCGCAGCAGGCATAAATTGCTTGAACATGCCGGTGAGCATAGACGGATCGACACCGCGGCATTCCGCGAATACGTAAGCCTCACCGATTAGTTCGATCAAGCTCGCAACCATGAAGTTACCAACGAGTTTCATGCTCATTGCGATCGCGGGATCTTCACCCATCGGGATGATTCGGTTCGCGTAGGCGTTCATCACAGGCGCAGCGCGTTCGAGCCATTCTGGTTTTCCGGCCACGAACGTGAATAGCTTTCCGGCAGCCGCCGCGTCGGGCCGTCCTGCGACCGGGCCCGCGATGTAGTGGCTCCCCTGCGCAGCATGTAATTGTGAGAGCTTCGTGCTTAAGGAAGGCGAAATGGTTGTGGTCCCGATATGGATGGCATTCGGGCGCATACCGGCCAGTATGCCGTCCTCCCCAATCACAGTTCCCGCAACAGACATGTCATCCATCAAATTTGTGACTATGATGTCGGCGGATGCGGCGGCTTCCAGCGGCGTCCTTGCGCCCCTGGCGCCCGCATCGACGAACGGTTTCATCTTCTCCGTGGTTCGATTAAAGACAGTCAAGGGAAAGCCGGCGTTCTGAATATTGCGCGCGATCCCGGAACCCATCCGTCCGAGACCTATGCAAGCAACCGAAGGATTCATATTGATGTTCTCCCTGGGGTTCCCCGCCATAGCGGCCCGAGATACGTATGGCGCTGAGACGCGTCTATGTATACCACGGGATCGGATAGATGAGCCGTAACCGGAGCAGTGCTGCCAATCCAAATTCCTGGAAAACAGTTCCGGGCGGTGGTTGACCGGCAAGTGAGACCAGCGTATGTTTTTGTGACGGCATGAAATCGGCTATGACCATCGCGATTTAGACCATGAGAGATTTTCTCAAGCGCTATGCCAAATTGGCCGTAGGGATGCCGTTCTCGCCGGCGGTCCTGAATATTCTGGTCACTTCGGTTTGCGACATGCGGTGCACGCATTGCTTTTTCACCGATGAGCTCGATGACGTCCCGCGCAAGAAATTGCAAATGACCACGCGCGAAATTGAAATGATTTCGCAAACATTGGGCGGAAATCTGGGCGTCTTGATTCTTGCCGGAGGCGAGCCGTTTATCCGCAAGGACCTTCCGGAAATCGTGCGCGCTTTTTACACGAATAACCGGCTTGAGTCGGTCTACATCACCTCCAACGGCCAAATTCAGAAGCGAATTTTTCCCGACGTACGGCGAATGTTGCAGGAGTGTCCGCGATTGAACGTGACCCTGGCCTTGGGCATCGATGGTTTCAGGGAACAGCATGACAGGATTCGTCAAAAAGCCGGATCGTGGGACATCGTTATCGACACGGCGCGCCAGCTTCAGGCAATGAAAGAGGAATTTCCGCAGCTCGACGTGCAGACCTGCACCTGTTTTATGAACTCAAATCAGGACGCGATTTTTGACTGGTACGACTATCTAAAGAATCAGCTCAGGCCCGACAAAGTGAATTTCAACTACATCCGTCCTCCGGCGGCGGATTCCAGGGAACTGAACATTGACGGCGAACGCTACGCGAGACTTTCAGCCATGATTAACGAGGATTCGCGACGCGGCGCGATCCGTAACCACTACGCAGGCGAGAATGGTTTTTTCAAAGCCGCTCTGGACGTCTATATGCACGGCGTGATCGCCACAACGCAGGAGACGCAGCAGGCTCAACTGACCTGCTACGCAGGCACCGCCGGCGGAGTGATCTACGACGAGGGGACCGTCTCTTCCTGCGAAAATCTGCCGCCCGTGGGAAATCTGCGCGATTATGATTGGAATTTCAGGAAACTGTGGTTCTCTCCTGCGATGCAACAGCGCCGCAAGAAGGCCGCGGCCGGATGTTTTTGCACGCACGAATCAAACTGCTACTATCCGTCTCTGCCGTTCAACCCGAAACATCTCATCCAGATTAAAAAAATCGAAAAAGAAATGAAGCAGGCGTGGAATGCGGCAGACCACACGCGCGCCCATGCGATTTGCGCCGTGGGTACCGTCTCCTCGCGTACTCGATGAACGCAAGCGGCGGCATGGCAGAGACCCAGGTCCTCATCGTAGGCGCGGGTCCGGTGGGCCTGACGCTGGCGCTTGACCTGGGCCGCCGTGGCGTGCGTTGCACATTGATCGAGCGCAATGCGACTTCCATCCAGCTTCCCAAAATGGAGCGTTGTAACGCTCGCACCATGGAGATTTACCGGCGTCTCGGCATTTCGGAACAAGTTCGCGATGCCGGGCTGCCGCGCGAAGCGCCGATGGATGTATTCCTGGCGCTATCCATGGCTCACACGGCGCTTGTCCACTTGCCGTATCCTTCCGTGTCCCAAGCCAAAAAAGAAATCGCGGCGCGCAACGACGGCGGCCTTCTTGAGCCCTATCAACTCATCTCTCAATACACCCTCGAACCGCTTCTGCGATCGATTGTTGAAAATCTCCCCGACGTAAATGTGCGTTTCGGCTGCGAACTGATTTCGTTCATGCAAGATAAAAGTTCAGTGACCGCCACGGTGAAAGCCATCGACGGACCGGAAGAAACGATTCGAGCCGCGTATCTGGTCGGATGCGATGGCGGCTCCAGTACGGTTCGGAAGCAGCTGGGCATTTCTCTGCGGGGCGATGGAAATATCCGCAAGCTGCGCCAAGCCCTTTTTCGCTGCGACGATCTGTACGATCGGATTCCCATGGGCAAAGGTCGCCACTACCACATCGCGGAAGGACCATTGTTTCCGTTCCTCATCCTGCAGGACAGCACCCGCCACTGGACCCTGCACGCCGCGGCATCGAGCGATGCGGAAATGGCGGAGATCTTCCGGAAGTCGCTGGCCATGCCCATTGAGTTCGAGATGCTTTCCGTAAACGAATGGACGCAGCATTTATTATGTGCGGAACGCTATGGCGATGGCCGTATTTTCATTACCGGAGACGCTGCTCACTTGGTGATTCCCACCGGCGGGCTCGGAATGAACACAGGCGTGGGAGACGCTGTCGATCTTTCCTGGAAATTGGCGGCGATGCTGGGTGGATGGGGAGGACCACACCTCCTCGCATCGTACGAAGCGGAGCGACGTCCGATCGGATTGCGTAATGTCGAGGTCTCTCGCACGGCCATGACCGGACGGCAGGGCTGGCGTGCGGCCTATGATCCGAAGATCCGGGACAATTCCCCGGAAGGCGAGCATACGCGCGCCCGCATGGCCTCGCTCTTCGACGTTCAGCAGCGGAAAGTGACCGAGATTTTGGGAATCGAGGCCGGATATCGCTATGTAAACTCCCCCATCGTTTGGCCCGAGTCCGGCGACGGACCCGATCCCGGCAATGTTTCGTATATTCCAACGACGTGGCCCGGCGTTCGGTTGCCACACGTCTGGCTGAACGACGGCACAGCATTGCATGATCATCTCGGCTCAGGATTTACTTTACTTCGGCTCGGCGGAACTCGCGCCGATACCTCAAATCTACAGCAAGCGTTCGGAGAAATGCCTGCTCCACTGGACGTACTCGACATTGCATGCGAAAGAGCGCGCGAGATCTACGAATATGATTTGTTGTTGATCAGGCCGGATCTGCATGTTGCCTGGCGCGGCAATAAGATCCCCTCGGATGCCGCCGAACTTTCCCGGATCGTCGCCGGTCATTGCGCACCAGCGGTCTGAACAGCCCGGAGTAGCACCCGAAGGATCGAGTAAATCCTAACACTCGACTCGCTACCGCACGTAAGAGGCCTTAGCAGAAGTGTTCGGTGTGCAGAAACTTCTCTGGAGAAATACGATGCTCAAACAGTTGATTCAACCCATACTTAAACCCTGGCTAAACCGCCGACGGCCGGGTTGGCTGGCCCAGCAGGCAGCTCTCGAGCTCAGGATCGACAAGCGGACCTTTTGTTTTTTAGAACAGCTCTGGCGAAATTAATGTGGCGTTATTCTCTAAAATATTTGACGATGAGATTTTAGATGGTCGCCGGAATTCAATGTGATGGGAGAAGGCAGAATTGATGCAGCGAGTGTCGGGCTATAACGAAATTCGGGATGCGCAAGCGAGTTGGCTCTCATGCTGACCAATGGTGTCTGGGCTCAAATCGAAGTCGGTGATGAGCATCTGCGGCTTTTTTCAGAGCACAACGCGCAGGGCATTCAAGCGTCCGTCTACAATTTCAAAACCAAAACCTGGATTGCGCCTTCTGAGGCGGTCGATGACATCGAACATGGAAAGGACCGCGCGCAGGCAATCGCCAAGGAATATCTGAAGCGCGTCACCGGCCTGGATCTGCCGCCCGTGCAGTGGAAGGAATCGCGGGACCGGTAGTGGCGAGGAATTGTTTTGAAGCAGCCGGCTCCAACGTCGGCGCAAAACGGTAGCTTTTCCCCGAGCGGCAATTCGTTTTGATCTCAGTGCGGCGCCACCGGAAGTGCGAACGCCGTGAACGTCAGTCCGGCCGTGGTCACCACCCATTGCCGGCCATCGAGCATGTACGTGACGGCCGCCGAACCCCACACCGGCGCGCCGGTCTGAAACTTCCAGAGTTCTTTCCCCGTTGCCCCCTCGAAGGCGTGGAAGTATCCTTCGTTGTCTCCCGTAAAAACCAGTCCGGACGCCGTGGACATCACGCCCCCGGTGAGATCAAGAGAAACGGTGGATGGATAGGGCCGATACTTGTGTTCCCAGCGCCGTTGCCCGGTGGTCGGATCGATGGCACGCAGCGCGGAAAATTGGTCGTGGCCCTCGACTAGCGTGCGCCCGCCGCTCGGCACGCGGACTCCCATTCCGATCGGCTCGGTCGGCTTTACTCCCAGCCATGTGGCGCAGGTTTCGTGAGCCGTTACAAAAAATAATCCCAGTTCCGGATCGAACGTCGGCGGCTGAAAATTGGTGCCGCCATGATTGTCCGGCAGGCACTTATCCGCCGTTCCCAGGTTGTCGAGGATGATCGGGCGTCCGTCTTTGCCGATTTCCTTGGCCCAATTCGATCCGTCGATGAAAGGTTTGGCGACTAGCAGTTTTCCGGATTCACGGTCGAGCGTGTAGAAAAATCCGTTGCGGTTGGCGACCATGATCACTTTATGGGGCTGGCCGCCGATCTTAAGATCGGCCTGCACCGGAACGTGTGCCGAGTCCCAGTCATGCACATCGTGCGGAGTGAACTGGTAGTGCCATTTCAGTTTTCCGGTGTCAGGGTCGAGCGCCACTAGTGAGCACGTGTAGAGGTTGTCGCCCTCGCGATCGTCGCCGTAATAATCCGGGTTCGGATTGCCCGTGCCATAGTAAATGAGATTCAGCGCCGGATCGTAACTTCCGGTAACCCACACCGATCCGCCTCCGCGCGCCGCCACTTCGACATTCGGCCATGACTCGGCACCCGGCTCCCCGGGCATAGGAATCGCATTGAAACGCCACAGGCGCTCGCCGGTTTGCGCGTTGTACGCGTCGAGGTATCCACGCGTTGAAAAATCTCCGCCGGCTACTCCGATGATGACTTTATCTTTCACGATAAGCGGCGCAGCGGTAATCGCGTTGGCGTTTTTCAGATCGCCTACTGCCACGTCCCAGATCACTTCGCCGGTCTTCCGGTTCAGGGCCACGAGGTGTGAATCCAGCGTGCCCATGTACAGCCGATCGCCCAGGATTCCGAATCCGCGATTGACCGGGCCGCAACACACCGACGCAATAAAGTTAGTTGGCAGCCTGCGACGATAGTTCCAGATTGGTTGTCCCGTCCGTCCGTCAATCGCCCAGGCCTGATTGTTGTTTCCGGTCACGTACAAGATGCCGTCCACAACCAGCGGCGTATTCTCAATGCCGCGCCCGGCAAGACCGGGTATATCGGTCTGGAAAATCCACTGCGGCACGAGCCCTGCGACGTTTTGCGGTGTGAGCTGTTTCAGGGGGCTATGCCGCTGCCCGGTGTAATCGCCTGAAAACGTCAGCCATCGTGACGGATTTTTCAGTCCACCCAGCAAGTCTTGTCCGGTGATGGGAGGCGGCGCCGATTCCTGCGCCCGAGCAAACGAAATCGGACCGAGCGCCAATCCAAGAGCCAGGATTGAAATCATTCGCCGTATTAGGATGTGTTTGTTCATGGATCGTTGTCTCACTCTCGCGCGAACAGAATCACGCATTCGAATGCGTTGCGGCCGAAAACCATGGGATGGCCGCATCGTACGCTGGTCTCGCATCGCGAGCAAACGAAATTGTCGCCAGTGCATGGACAGCCAAGGTTGCGTCAGAGAATTGCCCCTGAGCCACCTAATCGGCCTTCTGGTCTTGCGCGGCACCCCCCACCAGCGTAGACTTACGACATTATTTTGGCGGTGAGAATGCGCCAATCGTTGGGTTTCCACTCCTTCCTTGCTGCGCTCCTGCTTAGTGCCGGGATGTTTTTTTGCGCGCCGATTGCCGCCCAAAAAAGACCGACTGGTCCACCCGGATCAGGGGGAACGGCGCCGGCGCATACGTATTCAGTTCGGGGCAGGGTAGTGGACGCCCAGGACAATACTCAAATCGAAAATGTAAGGGTCGAACTGCGATCTTTCACGGGCGCCACGGTGGGAACCACATTCACGCGGGCGGCGGGCGGCTTTGAATTTCTCAACGTCGGAACGGGCAGCTACGAAATAATTGTGCAACAGTCGGGGTTCCACACGGTTACTCAGCGAGTGGACGTCACTCAGTCGGTCCTCGGACTTTCCGTCGAACTTCACCGGAATGCAGCCCCGAGCGCTTCGACTATCGGGCCTTCTTCTATTTCCGCAAGGGAACTCTCCATTCCCCGCAAGGCCCATGAAGCCATGGAGAAGGGCTTGAACTTAATGCAAGGAAAGCCCGATTATCAGGCAAGTATTAAGCAATTCGAGCGCGCGATTCAGGAATATCCGGACTACTACGAAGCCTACACTCAAATTGGAATCGCTTATCTTCACACTGGAAACAGTGCGAACGCCGAACAAGCCCTGCATAAGGCGCTGGAGCTAAGCCATGAGCGCTACATCGATGCGCTGTTCTGGACGGCGACGATGCTCAACGATAGTCAACGTTTTGCGGACGCCGAACCCCTGGCGCGGAAGGGCGTCGAGCTGGACGCCAGTTCCTGGCAGGCGAATACGGAATTGGCGCGGTCCTTGCTTGGCTTGGACCGTGCTCCCGAAGCCGAGAAAAGCGCTCTCGCCGCATCGAAATTGCGACCGGACAATCCCTTGCTCTATCTGGTTCTTGCGAATGTTCACAGCCAGCTTGGCAATGCCCCCTCCCTTTTGGACGACCTGAACAATTATCTCCGGCTGGCTCCTACGGGTTCGATGGCTGACCAAGCTCGCGTGCAACGAAAGCAGCTGCAAGACGAACTTGGAAATGCCCAGCAAACTTCGCCTGCGCCGACCCTGGACCACTAAACGGCGGATGCGCGCGGCGTTCGGATGTTGGAGTATTGAAGAGACTATTTTGGTTTGCGGACACTTCTAGTGCCCCCGAGCAAGTTGTCGGCCCGTCGGAAAACCGATATTAAGAATAAGTGTGAGGAAGTCCATCGCCATGCTCCGCTTCGACGCCAATGGACCCAGCGCGGCTCATCGATACTTCTCGTGGATCAAGTGCAGGGATTCTGCGGCGATTCGGAGACTGGGCCGCTCGATTTGTGCTCTTCTCCTCGCTGCGCCAGCCGCATCAACGGCGTCTGCGCAGGCAGTAGTACTAAATGATGGTGTGAATGTCGCACCTAAAGTAGCGATTTCCCGATTGGAAGATTGGCCGGCTTCGAAGGCTAAGAAGCGTTCCGACGCTCCCATCCTTTGGCCGCCTGTGAACGTGGACGCCGCAGTGCCGCCGATCGCACCCGGAGTCTCATGCCCGCTCGATACAGTCCTGAAGGGAGCGCGTCTACGCGTGCAGGAACTGCTGGAAAACGTGGATCGCTTCACTGCCACCGAAGTGATCGACACCGCTGAAATTGGTGCGGATGGGCGCGCGAGGCGCTATATGAAATATAATTTCAACTACCTGGCGGCGGTTTCCCAGGCCAAAGACGGTGATTTAAGGTTCGATGAAAGCAGAAAACAGACCGGCAAAATCAATTCCACGCCGATTCCCATTCGCACGGTGGGACTTTCGGTCGGCGCCGTCGTTTTTCACCCGTTGCGGTATAACGATTTTGAAATGACTTGCGAGGGCCTGGGACAGTGGCGCGGAAAGCCGGCATGGCAGCTTCGCTTTGCACAGCGTCCCGACAAACGGCCCCGGATTCAGGCTATTTTTGATAACGGCCACTGGTTCGACGTGAAGCTTAAGGGGCGGGCCTGGATTGCCCCGGAAAACTCTCAAATTGAGCATCTGGATTTCGATTTACTCGAAACCGTCCAGCCGATCCGACTTTTGACCGAGCACATGAGCGTCGATTATCACGCCGTGGACTTCGCAAAACGCAATATCCAGCTTTGGCTTCCGGAGAGCGTGAATTTTTACATTGATATCAGCGGACACAGATACGTGAATCGCCACAGGTTCACTGATTTTCTGCTTTTTGCGGTGGACACCAGCCAGGAAATTCATCCGCCGAAAATTGATCCAAACTAAACGAGACGTCGCGCAAAGCAGCCAGGTTTGTTCGTTTTTTTGTGTACTGCCTGGTTTATTGCAGCGCGGCCAGGGCGCTCTGAAGTTCGTGATGGACTGGAATCATGTTTTCGACACCGCTGACTTTCAAAACTTTCGCTACCATCTCGTTGGGGCCAAGCAGAACCATCTTGCCCCCGCGCCCTCGAATGACGAGCGCCGGAGCAACCAGGGATCGCAGTCCCATGGAGCCAAGAAAAGAGACGTTTCGCAGATCTACCAGCACCAAATTCCGGCCTCCGGCAATGACCTTCATACTCGAATCAACCGCAGGGGAATTCTCCACGTCGAGTCTGCCTTCGAGAATCACCCTGGTAATCCCGCCTGCCAGTTCTTCGGTCGTGATCGCCATCTGGTTAAAATCCTCCAAATCGTTCGCCCTGTAGACGCTGTCACAGCATCGATTGCATGAAATTTGAGCCTATGTTGGTGAATTCAAATGCGTGCAGACCCAGTTCGTTCGCGAGATCCCTGCAAGCCAAAATTCCGCGCACGCTGTTTCCCTTGGCATCCAATTTCGGGGAGTACACCGCGATACCGAGTTGCCGGTTGACGATGCCAAGAATCCCCCCGGCCACTCCACTCTTTGCGGGAAGGCCCACACGGTACGCCCATTCTCCGGCATGGTCATAGAGTCCGCAGGTAAACATCACCGTCAGTACATCCTTAATGTACTGGAAATCGAAAACCCGTTCGTGGGTCACCGGGTTTGTACCCATATTCGCGAGCGTGGCCGCCATCATGGCCAGATCCTGACAGTTGACCAGAAGCGAGCATTGCGAGAAATATTGCTCCAGTGTGGAATTCACCTCGCCATCGATCACGCCGCAATTAAGCATCAGGTAGGCAATCGCGCGATTCCGGTTGCCGGTCAGGCTCTCCGATGCGAGAACTGCCTGATCAATCCGCAGTGGCCGGCCGGCGGCCACCTGCATGCGCTCGACGAATTGCTGAACTCCGAGCTCAGGCGGCTCCGTTTTGATCAAAGATGAAATCGCGATGGCCCCGGCATTAATCATGGGGTTGAAAGGGCGCATCGTTTTCGGATCAAGCTCGATGGAATTGAAAGCTTCGCCGCTGGGTTCAACGCCTACGCGTTTCAGGGTGTCGTCGCGCCCGAATTGCTCCAGGGCCATTTGAAACGCGAAAGGCTTGCAGATCGACTGGATCGTAAATTCTTGTTCCCATTCGCCCGCGTGCACGATGCGCCCGTCGACGGTCACCAGGCAAATACCGAAATGCTCCGGATTCGCCTTTGCCAGTTCGGGAATGTACGTTGCCACGTCCCCTTCATCGATATTTCTGTACTTCTGATAGATATGCTCAACAATTTGTTCAACGTGTGATAATTCGGACATGATCTCCTGAGCCGGTGGGCATTTTTTTTGAGCTCCGAACTCGCAAAAAAAATTGCGAAGTGTGTGATCAACCCTATCGGAAATTGCCCGCAGGGTCTAATCCAAGTTTTAGATTCGGCATAATGGAATTGTCGATTCGTTTCATGAGCGGAAAAACACAAGGGTTCCCGCGGTGAATTCGTTCCAGCATAGTTCTGCACAGAGATCACTGCCGGGTGGCTTTGAACTCGTCTAGCGAAGCCAGATTGCCCGGTCCTGGCACGTCAGGCTATGGTAGTCTTTGGCAAGGTACGTTCAGCTTCTCCAACTAGAGACAGAGGAGTCAGCATGAAGACATTATTGCGGGCCGCGTGCCTCTTAATCCTGTCTGCGTCTTTCACGTACGCCGCTTCGAGTGGATCAATCTCGGGCACCGTTAAAGGCCCCGACGGGGCGGCCTTCAAGGGTGCCTTTGTCCGCGCTCAGAATGCCAAGACCAAGATCACGGTGAACGTCCTGTCAGATCGCGCGGGCGCATACCGTATCCAGAACCTCGACCCAGGCGACTATCGCGTGACGGTCATTGCCGTGGGTTACAGTTCCGATCCGCGCAGCAACATGAAAGTCGAGGCCGACCAGACCGTGTCCGCGGATTTCGCTCTGCAGAAGGGCAGCGTGAAGTGGGCCGATCTCTCCATTCACGAAGCACAGGCCGCCCTTCCCGAAGGCCCTGGCAAGCAGTTGCTATTTTTCCGGTGCATGAGCTGTCATGGAGTTCAGACCAAGATCGCGGCGGTCCGGCGAGATGAAGAGGGCTGGCAAAACTGCGTTGCGTTGATGCGCGATCGCGCCAGCGGTGTCGGCGACCTGCGCATATCGGAAGCGGATGGCGCTGCAGTAGCCGCGTATCTCGGCAGAACCTTCAGTCCGGATTCGGACCTCCCGCGTTCGCCCGCGGATTTGCCCGGGTACCAGAAAGCCAAGCACGCCGAGTTCAGCGACGAAGCCATGAAAATTGTGTATGTGCTCTACGATTTGCCCAAGATCGGCCGGTTTCCGTGGGTTGCGTATCCGCAAAAGGATGGCAGCGTGTGGATGCCACATTCCTGGACCGCCGATCAAATCGCCAAACTCGACCAGAAGACTGGAGAAGTGCAGGAATTCGACGTCCCGCCAGGCATTCGGCGCGCGGTGCACGTCCATTCTGTGCTGAAGGCACCGGACGGCACGGTCTGGTTCTCCGAAGACGCCGGATGCAAGCTCGGAAAATTCGATCCTGAAACTCAGAAATTCAAGATGTTTCAGCCGCCTTTCTGCGCGCCTAAAGACGACGACGCAAATACCGGACGCGGGATGAGTTCGATCGGTCTCGGCAGCCTGAACTCGATTCGTCTGGATCGCTTCGGAAACGTCTGGGGCGGCGGCTCAATCCTGTTGCGCTTCGATCCGAAGAAAGAAGAATTCATGGAGTTCCCCGAAGCCGTTACGCCCTACGGAATAGAGCTCGATCAACAAGGCAACATCTGGTTTGCGGAATTTCCCCGTGAGGGCAAGATCGGGAGGATGGATACCACCACGCTGAAGATCACCAAGTGGACTCCTCCGACCACGGAAAAACTCGCGGCGCTGAACGGGAATCAGCCCGACGAAAACTACGGCAACAGCAGCACGCACCCGAAGACGTCGGGACCGCGACGCATCACTGTCGACTCGCAGGGAATCGTCTATTTTGGCGAATGGTGGGGCAATCAGATCGGACGCTTCGATCCCAAGACCGAGAAGTTCCGGGAATTTGCGTTGCCCGATCCGTCTCCGACGCCCTATGCAATCGGTGTCGACCGCAATGACAACGTCTGGTACAGCTCGTACGATGACGATATTCTCGGCCGCCTGGATCCGAAGACCGGCGCAGTCGTCGAGTTTCCCATGCCGTTTTCAGGGAACGGTATGCGCGAGCTTATTCCGGATGCGCTAGGGCGCATCTGGTTTGGCACGCCATTCAACAACAAAGTCGGCTATTTCATTCCGCCTGAGCAGCAGAAAACTGCGCAGCGATAGTCAAGCCCACATTCCGATAGTTGTGGCGCGGGCTTCAGCCTGCGGATTTTGGTCCTTGCAAGGCAAAAATTCCGCAGGCTGAAGCCCGCGCCACTTGCGCCAGACGTTAGCATGATTCGCAGCATAATTTTTTAAGGGGACAGGATGGAGAACGCGAACAAATCCCAAAGCAAGGGGCCCCTTGAAGGCCTTAAGGTCATCGATCTTTCGCACATCATGGCCGGTCCCGCCTGCTCGATGCTTCTGGCGGATATGGGCGCGGACGTCATCAAAGTGGAAAAAATACCGGGCGGGGACGACGCGCGTCGAATGATTCCGCCGATGGTCGCCAATGAATCCGCCGCTTTCCTGATCATGAATCGCAACAAACGGGGCATCGCGCTCAACCTGAAATCGGAAGCCGGGCGCGAAGTGTTGTTTCGGTTATTGAAGGACGCCGACGTGCTGATCGAGAATTACCGCCGCGGCACGATGGAAAAAATGGGCTTCGGCTATGACGTCCTGCGCGCCCGGAACCCGAAGCTTATTTACTGCGCGATTTCCGGCTTCGGACGAACGGGACCGTACGCCGATCGCGGCGGCTTCGACCTCGTTGCTCAGGGCATGACCGGACTGATGAGCATTACAGGAGAAGGTCCGGGCGCTCCACCCATGAAGTCGGGAGCGCCACTGACCGACATCACCGCCGGAATTCTCGCTTGCGTAGGCATACTTGCGGCTTTGCATGCCCGCGAATCCACGGGGCAGGGGCAGATCGTGGACACGTCGCTCTTTGAAGCTGGGATTACGCACACCTACTGGCACTCGGCCATCTGCTTTGCAACGGGCAAGGCGCCCGGCGCAATGGGCACGGCGCATCCGCTGAACGGACCCTACCAGGCGTTTCCCGCATCGGACGGCTGGATCACCGTGGGAGCCGCGAATCAGGAAAATTGGTTGCGCCTGCTGCAGGCGCTCGAAGCACCGGAACTGCGCGACGATCCGCGCTTCTTGAACAATGCGGACAGAATGCGGAATCTTTCCGCGTTGACCGACGTGCTGACTCCCTTGTTCCAGCGTCGCACCGTCGCCGATTGGATGCATCGTCTGGAGGCATCCGGTGTTCCGGCCGGTCCGGTGTTGGACATCGCGCAAATGCACAAAGATCCCCAGGCTCTTGCGCGGGAAATGATCGTGGAGACGACGCATCCCACGGCCGGGCAAGTAAAAGCCATCGGGCTGCCCATCAAATTTTCCGACACGCCAGGCGGGGTGCGCACGGCCGCGCCGCTGCTGGGCCAGCACACAATGGAAATTCTGCGCGAACGCGGCTTCAGCGACGCCGAGATCAACCAGATGGCGGCGCAAGGTGCGATCCAAACGACGGACTCAACCACGAAAGGCGCCACACGATGAGCCAGGAAATTCTTTACGCGGTGAAAGACGGTGTGGGCCGCATCACCTTCAATCGCCCGGAAGCGCGAAATGCGTTCACCTTTCGCATGTATGAGCGGCTTGTTGACATTTGCAAGGAAGCGACGTCCGATTCGTCCGTCAAGGTTTTGCTGCTCACGGGCGCTGACGAAAAAGCGTTTGCCGCGGGAACCGACATTTCCGAGTTTAAGAATTTCACGACTCCGCAGCATGCCCTCGATTACGAAGCGCGAATCAACAAGCTGCTCGATGGATTTGAGCGAATCCCGATACCGACTATCGCCGCCATTTCCGGCTTCTGCACGGGGGGCGGAAGCGCTCTCGCTGCTTGCTGCGATCTGCGTATCGGCGCGGCGAACGCCCGCTTTGGCGTGCCCATTGCCCGCACGCTTGGCAACTGCCTGGCCATGTCGAACTACGTTCGATTGACCGCTTTGCTGGGGGCGGCGCGCGTGAAGGAACTCATCTTTACCGCCCGCCTGATCGATGCTGCGGAAGCGCGAGCGATCGGACTACTGAGCGAAGTGCTGCCGGATTATGCGACGCTGCAGGCCCGCGCAGAGGAACTCGCGCACACCGTGGCCGCAAATGCGCCCCTTACGTTGCGCGTCACGAAAGAAGCCCTGCGCCAGATCAAGGAAAAGATGACTCCGGAAGAAGACCGCAACATGATCCTGACCTGTTACATGAGCAATGATTTTCGCGAGGGCCTCGACGCATTCCTGAATAAGCGCACGCCGAAATGGACCGGAACCTGACTCATATTTAAGGGAGTGAACCGTTAACGGCGGCGCTGCCGGTCCGAGTAAGCTAGCGCGGTCTTATAGCACCGGCACCCAGTTCTAGGGGAGATACCGCGGCCAATCGCCCAACTTTGTGGCTTCCTTGAGTAGCGTGCCGATAATCGCAAGATTTGCGATGACTCCTACGATTTGATCCGCGCCCAATTTAAAGAACCGCACAGACACGCGGCGGCTCTCGCCGCAGAGCCTCCAAAGTTGCTGGAAATAGCGCAGAACAACCCTGCGGGTGAGCTTCGACTGGCCAACCACTCTGGGCCGGAACGTGTAGGCCACTTCCTTGATGCGCGGAGTGCCAAGCTTGGCCAGGATTTCCAGCAGAATCTTGAATCCATTCTCGCTGAGCTGTTCCTGGACGCGGTTAAAATCTTTTCTCCACACCAGAAAATATCCCGACATCGGATCTTTTAATTCAAAACCCAGCAGTAATTGAGCGGCCTTCGTGGCGCACCAGGATTCAAAGCGCCTCCAGCGATTCCATTCCCCCATACCGCCGCCCTCGACGCGCCGGCTGCCCACCACCACGTCAACACCGCTTTGAAGTTCCGCAATCATCCGCGGAAGAATCGCGGGATCATGTTGCAGATCCGCATCGATACACGCCAGCATGTCGCCTTCGGCCGCGGAGAAACCGTGGATGACGGCCATGCCCAATCCCGGATTTTCCATGCGGCGCAGCATACGGACGCGGGGATTCGTCCGCCCGATCTGCTCGGCAACCGCCCAGGTCAGATCCGGAGAATTGTCGTCTACGATCAAAACCTCGTAGTCCACAGTCCCAAGCGCCTGCTCGAGTTGTTCGACGAGCGCCGGAATATTCTGCGCTTCGTTGAGTGTCGGAGAAATTACGCTCAGTTTCATATTCCTCGAATTCTGTGGCGATCCATGGTGCTGATCGCAACGGCATTCTGCGCGATCTGAAGATATGAAGCAAGAACCATGCGCAAAATTGTTGCGGGAAGGGTGATTAATGGAATCAGGCCGCCGGTCATCGCACCGTGTCCTCGGCCCACCGTTCGGCCTCTCCCTCCCTCGGTTCATATTTTTCATTCGATGCCGGCTGGACGCCGACGTCGCTTCGGAAGAAGAGAGAATGCAATCCGCACGCGGCAAAGATCATCACGATCGGATCGATCGGATGGCGGAAACGCCCGTCGTCCTGATGCGTTATGTAATACACCAGGGGAAAAAATATCAGTGGAAAAAGTAAAGGAATGCTTTGTTCGCGCCTGTTCAGGTACGCCCACCGCAAGCCTGTGAATGCCAGCGCCGAAAATATCGAATAAACGAGCACAGCGGGAAGTCCCGAGTCTTCAAAATTCCACCGTGGAGGAAAATTCCAGATGTTGGTCCAGGTGTATAGGATTCTTCGCAGGGATTGTCCCGCAAACCAGAGCGGCCTTTCTTTTATGACCTGTGTGGCCTCGCGCTGCTTCTCGGCCATGTAGGCGGGCTCGCCCAGGCGCACAAATTCCTGCAACTGGGCCAGATTCGATCCCGGTGTTTCGTTCCAGTTCGATGGCTCGCTCGTGTCGCTGCTATTTCCGACTACCACTTCCAATCCGAAATTTCCGCGGAACGCCACAAACCGGCCGTAAAGTTGCGAACTGCGATAAATCCAGGGGGTGACACCGGCCAGAAAAATCAAGGACGCGGCGACAATCGGGCCCAGACGCAGCACCCCGGATTTCCATTGCCGGAAAAAAATCCAGCCTCCGAAAAACGGCAAAACCGACAGCGAGTTGGCATTGGTCAGCGCCGCAATCGTCCAGAGCAAGCCGTAACCGAGCCACGCCAGGTACTTGTTTACGTGTTCGAGTTTCAGCGTGTAGAGAACGAGGAGCGTTAATAACAGCGTGCCCAAAACCGTATCCCAGACCCAAGAATTCGAGCCGGCGATGGCGTGCGGATAAATCACCCAGACCCATCCCGACCACAGAGCTATCTTTGTCCCGAACGCCCGGCGCGCGATCAAAACAATTGGCACGCAAATCAACGACGAAAATAGATTATTCAGGGTGAGCGCTGCCAACGTTGAAGCCGTTGTGAGCGCCCCAAACAGTTTGAATATTCCGGCGAGAAGATAGCCGTAGACCGGCCCTACCAGCGCCGTGGGACCGGTAGGATAGGGATAGGGAGAACTGAAGCCCTGGCCGGAAATAATGGATTTGGCAATTCGCTCGTACTCGCGCCCGAACGTGATGTGGCCGTTCTCCCAGCCAGGCAGGTAATGATCGCGAGCCGGATCCAACAGATTCGCGTAAGCGAAACGCATAACGACGAGACGGATAATCAATGCCACAGCCACCATCGCACACATGGAAACAACCATGCGACGGTGTTCTTCGTGTGCTCGACTTAGCGCCATCAGTTCGGACGAGCCGCTATTCTGGGCAGCGAAACTTTCATCCATGAGTGGGTTGTTCCGTGATCTCGACCGATCCTTGCGATTGTCCGCCCAAAAGCGTCCCCGACCCGGGAGAATCGAAAGAGTGCTGGCATCAACAGATGGCCAGGAACTTGTTTAGATGCAGGGTAGTTGCTGATCGAACTGAATTCTTGTGCGTTGCGTTCTGCCTCTTGATCGTTCTCCAACCAAATGTTTATCCAGTTTTCGCGGACGAGCGCCCCTCGCGATTGGCTGACTACGCCCGTTCCCCGACTTCAGTGCAACGCCCTGAGCAGAGTATAGAACTTATGAATAAAATTGTACAAGCCGAGCCGGTTATTAGCGGGAAATTCCAGAAAAGTCCGGAATATCGCGAACTGCAATATCCGTGGCTTGCCCGGCGATTTTGTCCGACGCTTAGCGCTCTCGGCTTTGTGTGGGTGTGGTCAAAAGGAATGCAGTAAATGGGGGGAGAATACAACGCAACGCGCATTCATTTCGACGGGCGGCGAAGGAAATGGTCCGGTGAGCGGAAGTTCATGAATCCTGTCTGCAATATCCTGACTAATCGAGCCAGCGAATGCACCGGCGGGCACAACTCCAGCTTTTAGCCGAATTCGGCTACGATTTCGAGTGAATCACGACCCACCTCGGGTGTTTTTAGTTAGCCGTGCTGGTGATCGAAACTTCTTCGTCTTCCTTGGCGGTCCGGGTTGACGGTTGAGCACGTTCGATCTCGATGTGGCCTTTGAAA
>Ga0157378_10001484_pt1 | contig 21186 bp, 20 predicted proteins | sample M65metaG_FD_115309 | JGI IMG/M metagenome (GOLD analysis project Ga0157378, IMG submission 115309) | Miscanthus rhizosphere microbial communities from Kellogg Biological Station, Michigan, USA - M6-5 metaG | ecosystem: Host-associated > Plants > Roots > Rhizosphere > Soil | place: USA: Michigan...
CAACTGGCTGTGGGGTGCGCTTCTGATGCCGTACGCCGCCCCACGCCCGTGCCCGCATCCCGGCTGCCCTGTGCTGACCCACGGCGGGCGTTGCAAGGAACACCAGCGCGCGAAGCACGCCGCCATCGACGCACGGCGCGGTAGCCCAAATGAAAGAGGATACGACCGCGCCTGGCAACAGCTCCGCAAGCTGAAGCTGGCCACTGATCCTTGGTGCGAGATCAAGACGCACTGCACGAATCTATCGTTGACCGAACCACTTGCCACTGAAGTGGATCACATCCAAACCGTTCGAGACCATCCGGAGTTGCGTCTGGTGTGGTCGAATCTTCGGAGCGCATGTAAGCGATGCCACTCCGCACGCACGATGCGGGATCTCAAAGAGCAGCAGAAGCAGCCGGCGGGGGCGGTCAAAAACTCTGGCGCGATCAGTAGGTTACCGCTAGGGCCGCTAAATATTTACGACCGCGAAATTGGACTAGGGGGTGGTCCCCATGAACATTGAACTCTGGCCTATCGACAAACCCATTCCTTACGCCCGAAACGCCCGCAAGATCAGCGAGGCAGCAGTAGCGAAAGTGGCGGCCTCAATCAAGGAGTTTGGCTTCCGCCAGCCCATCGTGGTGGATGCCGAGGGGGTTATTGTCGCCGGGCACACTCGCCTTCTGGCGGCTCGGAAGCTGGGAATGACTACCGTGCCGGTGCACGTGGCTGTGAACCTGACTCCCGCCCAGGCCAAAGCCTATCGCTTGATGGACAATCGCAGCCACGAAGAGGCCGAGTGGGATATGGAACTGCTGCCGCTGGAACTGGAAGACCTGAAGATCCTAGAGTTCGATCTCGGACTCACCGGGTTCGATGACGACGAGTTGGGCAGGTTGCTGGGTGCCGATCACGCAGGGCTCACCGACGAGAACGCCGTCCCCGCGGTTCCCGAAAACCCGGTCTCGAAGCTCGGCGCCGTGTGGATTCTGGGAACCCATCGCCTTGTATGCGGCGACTGCACCGACGCGGCGATTGTCGCCAAATGCCTGAACGGAGTCCGGCCGCACCTGATGGTCACGGATCCTCCCTACGGAGTTGAGTACGACCCGGCCTGGCGCAACGACGCCGGTGTCAACAAGCAGCGCCGGGATGCTGTCGCCAACGACGATCGCGCCGATTGGTCAGAAGCCTGGGCTTTGTTTCCCGGATCGGTCGCCTACATATGGCACGCCGGCAAGCACGCATCGACTGTTCAGCAGAGCCTGGAGCGCGCTGACTTTGAGATTCGGTCACAGATCATCTGGGCCAAGAATCGATTTGCATTATCCCGCGGTCACTACCACTGGCAGCATGAGCCTTGCTGGTACGCAGTTAAGGGAGAAACGAATTGGGCCGGAGATCGGTCGCAAAGCACCCTCTGGTCAGTCAACGTGGAAATCCTGGATACGAATCACGGAACGCAGAAGCCAGTCGAGTGTATGCGCCGGCCCATCCTTAATAACTCATCGCCTGGGCAAGCCGTTTATGAACCCTTTTCCGGGAGTGGCACCACAATCATCGCCTGCGAACAAACCGGACGGACGTGTCACGCGATTGAGCTGAGCCCAGCCTACGTCGATCTCGCCACAAAGCGCTGGCAGGATTACACCGGCCAGAAGGCAGCGTTAGAAGCCACTGGGGAATTGTTCGACGAACTCGCTGTAACCAAGGAGGCGGTGGTCGTATGAGAGGCCGAAAGCCCGTCCCTACCTATTTAAAGGTTCTCCGCGGTAATCCCGGCAAGCGTGCCTTGAACAAGAATGAGCCGGTTCCCGAGGGGAGCCTCGCGGATTCACCGGATTGGATGACCGAGGGCCAGAAAGCCGGATGGAACTACGCCATCGAGCATGCACCGTTGGGATTGCTCAAGAAGCTCGATCGTTCGGTATTGGCTGCCTGGGTCGTGGCGGAGGATCTTCACCGGCGGGCTTCCGAGCAGGTTGAGAAGTTCGGCATCCTGACGAAGGCACCCAACACCGGCCTGCCGATACAGTCTCCCTACCTTCCGGTACTCAACAAACAAGCTCAGATCATCCTGAAGGCCGCCGAGCAGCTGGGCTTCACACCAGCGTCCCGCACGCGTATCCAGGTCGAGGAGCCAGCTAACCGTTCAGAGCATAATCGATGGGCGGACGTAGGCTAAGGTCGCAGGAATTTCTGCCAAGCAACCAGCGTTGCCCAACACGGCGAGTCGCTGATGTGGCCCTCAAGCTTACTGAGGCAGATGAAACCCGTCTTCGAGTTCGGTAACTGACATAAGCGTCAATCCAACGCCGCGTCCTCAAGCGGGCATTCATCTCGCCGGTTGAGCAAGTCGAATCGTTTCCGTTATTGGGCAATATCGGTAGCTGTCTAATGTGGACATTACCTCTGTGCGCTGGGAACATCAACAGGAATACTACGGGCTGAGCGTGTTTCTTGGCGTGTGCCGGAAGGGCGAAAGCAGAGACTCTGCAAACGTAGTGATTCGATTGGTTTCTACGTGACCTTTATCGATGTATCGGAAACACATGATTCTGACACGCGGGCGTGACTCCCGACAATCCGCCTTGAGACCGGAATTAGCTACTACGGTCCCCATTTGTTCTCCACGTAATCGTCGCATCAAAGACATTCGGGCTGGCTGGAAAGTTGTCCGGACACTCGTACGAAAGTGTCTGAGTACGAGCGGAACTTCAAATTCCTCTAGACCGCGCGCGAGCACGAGAGTGGTGTCGTCCCGGGCGTCCGGATCGTGCGCCCATTCCGCGACGCTTTTGACCACGATTTGGATGATCTCTTCGAGAGGCCTCTCCCGATTTGCGACGAGTAATTCCGCCAGACGCGGCTCGCCGAACTCTTCTGCCGCCGCGTTCTCTGCTTCCGGAATACCGTCGGAAAAGATCGCGATGAGGTCGCCGGCCTGGGTTTGAAACTCCTGCTGCTCGTAGCTAGCCTTGGGCAACAGGCCGGCCACCAAGCCGTCCCCTTCCAGAGCACTCGCTTTGCCGTCCCGAATGACAATCGGCTTAAGATGGCCGGCATTGGTGTAGCGCAATACACGAGTGTCGTCATTGTAGACCGAGCAAAAGAACGTGGCATACTTTTCCGCAGGCGTATTCTCATAGAGCTGCTGACTGATCAGCGCCATCAGGGTAGCGGTAGAAAGGGACGGGTGCAGGGCGCCCGTGAACTTCAGCTGTGCGTGCAGAGCCGATTGGATGCTTGCCATCAGGAGCGCCGCCGAGACGCCCTTCCCGGAGACGTCGCCCAAAGCGATCGCCGTCGAGTGGGAATCCAGCATAAAGTAATCGTAGTAATCTCCGCTGACGAACCGGCCTGGAATGCACACACCGGCGAGTTCCAGCGTCTTGAGCACGGGTACGGCGCGTGGGAACAGCCGATTCTGGACCTGGCGCGCGATTTCCAGCTCGGACTCGAGCTTCTCTTTCTTGCGCATCTCGCCGACGAAATGCTGGATTTGCCCGATCATGCCGTTGAAGGATGTCGCGAGATCGCTCAATTGATGCCGTCCGCGCACAGGAATCTGGCGCGAGAAATCGCCTGCCGCGACTTGAAGCGTGCCCCGATGGAGATCATGCACGGATCGCGTGATCGTTCGCGTGAGACTGACACTCCAAACGAGAGAAATCATCTCGACGATGAGAAGGAAGCCGCCGATGATGGCGAGGACGGCGAAAACGACGCCCGCGACTTGGCCGCTAACCAGGTCAGCGTTGAGCTGTGAAAAGCGGGAGATAAGCGGAAAGACGATATTTTCGGTCTCCCCAGACGGATTCCTAGTATTTTGCGTAAGAAGGCTCACTATCGGCTTGTCCCACCATCCTTTCGATTCGGCAACGGGCGCTGTGTATTCTTTTCGACTTGCTCCTGTTCCCACCGCGATACTGCCGCCCGAGCCGCCGAAATGCACGTCAATGTTCTCGTCCTTGCCCGACACGCCGTGCATCGCAGTCACTCCCGGTGACAGAGACGCAAGAGTCTGCTCGTCCAGGAGAAGGTAAACAAGGGCGTCGCCCCCGGAATCGACGACGGAACGCCCTGCAATGTAGAACTCACCATTCCACGAAAACAGACCGTGATAACCGGGTTCGACAGAAGCCGCAGCAGCGGGAAAGCCGGGGTCTCCTTTCGCGAGCACCACTTTGCCGGTCCTGCGAATCGAGCACTGAAGCCCCGCCATCCGCTGGCGAATGTCGTCCCACAGTTCGGGAGCAGCACCTCGCGCAGCGGACCGAGCCAGATCCTGAGCGGCGCTGTACACAGCATCGATGCGAGCGGTCAGATCGCGGCGAGCACGGTCCACCACAACTCCGGCCAGGATGAGCTGGGCACAGAAGAACAGCAGGAGACCGATCAGAACAACAGGTACGACTCCAAAAAGAAAGTAGGTGACAAGGAGGCGATTGCGAACGCGCCAGAGCAAGCGCCTGTAGAAGGCGAAGAAACAGACGCCGAAGGCAAGCACGAGAAGTCCGTAAGAAGGATCGCCGGCGTAGATCGTATAGGCCAGTCTGCCGAATGCGACGGCGAGCAGACTCAGAGCCACCTTCTCAAATCGGGTAGTTTGGAAAAGCCAGAGCACCAGCGCATGCTATCAGAGCTTCGAGTATTCGGCTAGTTCATAGGAAGTAAGCAATCCTCGAACCCGGAGGTTTAAGCGCCTCTGGGTAGTTCCTTGCCAGGAAGAAGAAGAGAGTCGCCGTTAAGTTCACGTTGTCGGCAGCATTAGGCGCGGCCGATGCTGGCGAAGGCCGTATTCCTGTCTGCAACGTTCTGGTCCGAACTGACACTATTTGACGCAGAGCGAAACAGAGCAGGATCGATTAAAGACCTTACAGGAGGACACATGCGAAAAACAATATCTCTCGCGCTTACGCTGCTGACGGTGACGCAGTTACTTCCTGCGGCCTTCGGCGCGGAAAGCGTGGCAAGCCAGATTACCGCGATGCCAACAGGGGCCAATATTGAAATTCGCCTGAAGAACAAGCAAGAGATGCGGGGCACCAGGGGACCGGTGTCGACCTCCGGTTTTACGGTCATTGACGCACGTACGGGAGAACATCAGATTGCGTTCGACGACGTGGCTTCGGTTAAGCAATTGACCAAGAAGTCGCACCTTACGCGCAATATACTGATCGGCGTAGGGATTGGCGTTGCTGCAGTGGGGATCACGGCCGGCATCATATTTAGGTGTGGATCGTACGGGTGTAACTAGCACGGCAAGATCTAAGTGGTAGTTTTCCAAAAGAACTCATTCCCAAAAGAAGTCCATCCGCGGCCAGAGCCTTGGTCAGCTCGGAACGTGGCCGCGCCCGTATGGCGTGGCGGACTTGAAGGCTGCTACAGCATTGCCGCGGGCCAAAGGTGCGAGCGCGCGCCGTTCTGAGAACTGATCCTGGCGGAAACGGCCGCAAGAAGTCCGCTTCTAGGAAGTTGCCCGTTATCGAGCATTAACGACGGTGACGATCAGATCGCTCCGATCAAGCTGGGTTCTCAGCCAAGGTGTCCCGATCCTTAGATCTCGGCGACGGAGTCCGGTCGTGGGATTGAGTTGCAAATGTCAAATGGAGCGAGGCGACCAACGCGGCGGAGGCAGAATGTTGCCAAGGCTCCTTGCTTCGCCCCCGCTGCTTCCCCGCAGGGGCTTTTGTTGTTTTGAGGCCGGTAATATACTGTCTCCGTGCCAGGGCGTCAAGAGTCCCAGAGTCCCGGCTCAAATCAAATGAAAGGACACGCTCTAATGGTGATCAACCAAGTCTTGACGAAACCCGGCGGCGAACAAGAACCAACCAACAAACAAAGAAGAAGTTTAATCGGTGGGGCACTGGCGGCTCTGCTTTCATCCTCTAAGCGGGTGATGGCCGAAGGAACCGGCTTGCCCAACGATCCCTTCATCGTTCTGCTGAAGGGAATCTATCAGCCCGTGATCCGCACGGTCAATCTCGGCCTGTCTTCGGTGCATCTGAATGATGGCTCATACTCGACGACAAAGATCTACCCCGTTTTCGGACTTTCGAATAGCGGGAACGAAGGAAATAACAAGGATAAAGACAAGCACGACGACAGCGCTATCGGCAACTTTTACGTGCAGTTCGCTGGGAATTTGTGTGCCTACGACCTCCCTGGAGGCGCAATTGCGATGCAATTCCTCGACGTACCGCCACCTCTGTCCAATCCCAACGCTCTTGGATACAACAATTTCTCGACGATTCCTCACCCCGACGGGAACGGTGGGCAGTACCTGGAAGGAACCTTCGAGCTAAAGATACTGGAGGCCACCGGGGTTTATTCAGCGTTTGCAGGTGGTCATAACCACATGGTGGACAGACTGCATGCGCTAGCTAACGGCAGCTTCGACGAATCTTGCTTCTGCAATATCAGCAAGTATCAATTCCCTTAAGGGAAGTGCCGAAAGAAGCTGCGGCTCGCCTGAAAACGAGACCCAAGGCGGCGCGAAACCCAAAGACGGAGGTCCGGAGATTCTCGCGCCAGGAGCGCTCGAACTCGCCCTTATTAGCCATTATCGGAACTCGCGGGAATGTCACTAGATCCCCTCCGATTCGACCGCCTATACGCGATGGAATCGGTCAAGGGTGTTAGCTCACGTACTCGGCAATGATCACCATCCGATCCACCGCTTTCTCGAAAAGACGAGCGCGTATCTCGAGGTATCGTGAATCCACGAAAAAGCGCTCCTTGCTGGCTCGATCCGGAAGCCGGATCACGAAGAGACGATTGATCTCATGATCCACCTCGCTTTTCAGATTTCGAGCAACTTCGAAGTCGAATCGGAATCTGCCTCCGGCGGCTTCCAGCAACGGCGCCATTTCCGCTCGATATTGAGCATACTTCCGGTGATCGGCAACGAACAGCCCAACTGTCATTTCGTAGGACATAAGAACCTCACCACTTCCCCGCGTGTGCGCCACCGTCAACGTGAAGTACTTCGCCCGTAATGAACGTGGCCCGCGCCAGGAACAGGGCAGCCTCGACGATCTCCTGCACTGTGGCGAGCCGCGGTATCGGGTGCAGATGTTTCAGTGACTCATGGTTTTCGGGGTTGTGCATGGGTGTGTCAACGATACCGGGTGCAATGGCGTTCACCCGGATGCCATCCGCTGCGTACTCAATCGCAAGGCCACGCGTAACGGCGTTCAGTCCGCCCTTGGTCAGACTCGTGAGCGCCGCAGTTACTCCGGCCACCGGTTGCTGAGCCAGTGTAGTAGTGATTGTGATGATTTGCCCGCCGCCTTTCTTCTGCATGTGGCGTGCGGCCTCCTGCGACACGTAAAAGAACCCTGTGAGATTGGTCGAAACCACGCGGAGGAAGTCCTCGGGAGTGTACTCAACGAAGGCCTTCGGTACAAAGATGCCCGCGTTGTTGATCAGCACATCGACGGTCCCGAAGCGTTGTTCAGCAGTCCGAATCAGATGCCGCGCAGTGGCTAATTCGCCCACGTCACCATCGACCAGAAGCAGATCGTCGGACGGAATCAGCGTTCCCGCAGTTGTCACGCGGCGCGAGTTTGCAACTACGTTGAAACCCGCGGCGAGAAATCCCCTGGTCAAACCGAGACCGATGCCGCTCGACGCTCCCGTAATGAGTGCCGTCTGTTTGTAAATGTTGCTCATGCTAGGTAGATGGAGTCTGCCAAGACGCGATTCACCCTTTCGCCGCCCGGCATGTAGAATCTGGTTACCATTCGGTAAGGCCCTTAATGGTCAAGAGACGCAAGAGCAAGGTACTGCCGCCCCCTTCCAGGTGTCCTCTCCATCAATGCATGCGTCTGCTATCGGGCGCCTGGACGGCAGATGTGGTCTGGTACCTGCGTGAAGGCAAGCGCTGTTTCACCGAGCTCGAAACCGATATCGAGGGAGTTTCGGCGAAGATGCTAACGAATCGGCTTCGCAAGCTGGAACACGATGGCGTCATCGAGCGTTGTACTAAGCGGACATCCCCGCCAACGGTCTGGTACGTCCTTACCCCGGTCGGGCAGGAACTCTGCGGAGCCCTCGCTAATGTGGTCGATATCGCTCAGCGGCTCAAGCGAACGCAGGTTACCAGGCCGTAGATGGGCGGTCGCTGAGATGTCGCAGGATTGGACACTGTTTTTCCCTGACGGTACTCTCTACAAGATCCAATTGGCTAGTTTATCAAGGCAACTCGGACGCGTTCCCAGAAACGCTCGAGGAAGCTAGGTTCCCGATAAGACGTATTATCGACATCGTTCCCGCCACGACGTCGCCGTGCAAGTCAGAAACGATCCGCTTGGTGTCCGTAAATGAGCTTTAAACTTGGATGGGCCTTAGCGAACGCCTGGAGTTGTTCCAAGCTGACATAGCCGCGAGCTGTTCCGCCTTTGTTCCACCCGCGTGGCGCGACGCCGGTCTTGAACGCCCAGGCGAAGTGGCTAGCATCGCCGGTCAACAGAACTGGCGTTGGACCGTTGATCAGGTATGCGATGTCATCGTCGGTGTGGCCCGGCGCCGAAATCGCCCAAAAAGATCCGTCGCCAAGGAGATCCACACTCGGCCCGAGAGGGGCCATAGCAGGCGCGGCCGATAAATCGATGCTTGAAAACTTCGACTTGCCTGAAAAGTGATTCGCGACAGCCGCTCTCGCCAAGAAGCTAGCTTCTGCCTTGCCGAAAACAAACTCGGTCTGGGGCCCAAGTGCGGGAACGCCCCCGGTGTGATCAGGGTGGAGGTGCGTAAAGAACACCGCCTTCGGGCGAACGTTCAGGCGCGCGAGTTGCGCCGATAGATCCATACCAGGCTCCTGCCGGTTGGTCACGCCGTTGACGAAATTGAAGAGCCTCATAGCTTCGGTGTAATTGCCATACGGCGGATGCTTCGCGAAAGAGTCGTCAAAACCCGCGTCGATAAGGAGATCTCCAAAGCGGGGATGGTGTACCCAGTGCACCAGCACCGCGAGATCGCGCGGTACATGATCGCAGTCGGTTTGTCGGGCACTCGCGGGGTCGAGATTCAGACAAGCGTCCATGTGGACTACGCCGGTCTGAAGCGTAGTTAAGGAAATGTCACGCGGGTGCCCCAGTACGTCGTTCCAGTTTGTGAACGCGCGTGGGGGAACGGGGTACGGAGTGATCTCAAATCGATGAAATCCCCCGCGCAATAGGTAGATAGGCAGGACCCCCATGACCACAATCAGAATTGTAATCAGTCGCCGGAATTTCTTGAGGCTCCACACTTCGGTCGGGGCGGGCATTATCGATTGTCGGCGAGTCCCGCAAAACGGACTGTCCCGGCTTCCTACATCATTAAGACTGCCAGGCGCTGTTTGGAGGAACAGAAAACTCTTACGAAAATCCTGAGCCCAGGTCTTAGGTTTCGCCTCGACTAAGAAGCAACGTAGAATCGGATCGCTCGATTGTCCGTAGTTCCAATCGATCTAAAGCCAAGTTGGCCAACGACAAACCAGAGAAGTGGGACTTAGTCGCAATTGAGCTAGCAGGTCCTCTCAGAAGGTGCCTGATACACGCTTTACATGTCTTTAAGAAGACAACTTCCGGATGCGCTGTAATACAGGACCCTAATCAAACCAATCAGCCTAGGATCCAAGTTTCCGACTGCTGAGAGCCGCTCATTCTGATCGGGATCGCGCGACTTCAAAAGAGTATCGCGTGCGGCTGGAGTCCCACTTCTAGCGGATTGAGCATGGTGGCTGTGAGATAATCGGTTTCCTGGCTGAATCTAACTGCCCTGATTGGCCCTCTCCATGGTGAACCTATGAAGCTCTGTTTGTTTTTGTTCGTGAGTTGTCTGGTGTTCGCTGCCGATTGGGACGCCGTCCAACGGATTCCTGCAGCGCAGCGGATTCAGGTAACCGAACGGAGCGGGGGCGGCCGGTTGCGGGCGACTCTGGTGTCAGCCAGTCCGGACACGATCGTGGTACGTGAAGCCTCCGGCGAGCGCTCTATTCCGCGGGCGGAGATTCGCGAGCTACGGGTGTTCGATTCCGAGAGGAGAGCCCACCGGGGTTTCCTCTGGATGCTGGTTGGAGCAGGCGCGGGAGCTGGTGCCAGTTTGACGGCATGTATCAGTTGCTCGGGTGAGGGTCGCAATACGGCAACATATGTGCCACTAGGTGTAGCTGGTGGTGCTGCAATCGGGGCTTTAGGCTTCTTGTCCTCGCCGTACCGAACCGTATACAGGAGCCGTTAGGGCTCTAACATCATGAGAAACTCCGCGATGCGAGGCTAGAGACGCGGCGCTGCTTGGCAAGCGGTGGACCGTTTATCCGCGTCTTTCCGCCAATAGCACCTGCTTCAGCCCCGCTCTTCTTCGTCCGCGGCCTTCACCCCAACACCTGGCTTACCGGCAACTGGAATCGCGTGGTCGAATGAGCTAGGACGTCCTTTCCGGAAGGCCGGCCTGATAACACGCATTGTCGGTAGTGATTTCGCGACCAACGTAGGCTGGAAACTCGACCCTCTGCTTGGGCGGACCGCCTTTTGCCCAACACCGCCGCGAGCCGAGGCAGGAAAGCTCAGGCTTCCCCACCACAACCCGATAAAGGCCGTTGAACTCGCGGCGACTACAGATCTCTTCGGCCTTCAAAAAACGTACTTGATCGCGAACTGCATGATTCTGGGGCTGACGTCGTAAAGGAGCTTGCCGAAGCCGGTGCCGCTCTGGGATCCGATCGACACGGCGCTGGGGTTATTCGGGCTCGTTCCCATATAATTCGCCCGGTTCTGAATGTTAAACGCCTCTGCCCGGAGGTCCACTCTTTGCCGTTCCGTGATCGGGATCGATTTTGTTAACGCCAAGTCTATATCGAAATAGCCCGGTCCGCGCAGTGTGTTAGCGCCCATATTGCTTCGTACCCCGTTGGCGACCGTGTTCGGGCCGAAGGCCGCCGGATTCAACCAGCAATTGATATTCTTGTCGGCGCAATACACATTGGGGAGTATTTGATTGGACCGGTCGCCGCCCACTCCGTTCAGGTCGTTATCGATTCCGGTAGTGGCAGAGAAATTGGGACCGGACCGGGCGGCACCGATCACCGCAAGCTGCCAATTGCCGGCTACCGACTGTAGAAGCTGTTGGGAGAACTTCGGCGACTGGACTACGGCGGAGAGATTGAAATTCTGCCGTATGTCGGTCCCAGGGCAATTCCCACGATCGAACCTGCGGTCATTCGGATCCGTGTAGGAGCCCGCGAGCAGCGTCGTCCCCAGGTCTGAGATGCAGTGCGACCAGGTGTAATTTGCCAACACCGTAAAGTGATTCGACAAGCGGTGCTGAAGGGAAAGCAACAATCCGTTGTAGCTGGTGGTCCCGCCGTCGTCCAAGTTCACGATGGAATTGTAGTACGGTCCCTGTTGCGGGTTGAGCAGCGTCAGGAGACGGCGTTGTGTCGGGTTTGCGGTAGAGGAGCAGGGAGTAAAAGTTTGTCCGTTGATGACGCAGCTGGCGCCCGGCATGTAAACCGAGGGATTCAGCGATTGGGGGCTCCAGAAGTGGATCGTATTGGTTCCCATGTAGCTTGCCTTGGCCAGCCAGTTGGTCCCGAATTGCTTCTCAAGCGTGAGGTTCCACTGGTTCAAGTATGGCGGATGGTAGTTCAAGGGAACGGTTACATAAGGGGCCAGAGTGGGAAATACGGAATTCTTGCTGAATGTATACGGAAACGGATTTCCGCCGGGATAACCCTGCCAAGGATTTGAGAAACCACCGACGGGATTATTGATCGAAATAGCCTGCCCCCACGGCGGTTCGTTCGAGTAGCCATAGTAGAACAGAGTCGAGGGCAGGTCGTAGAACATTCCCCACGATGCCCGCACGGTCATGCGTCCGTTTCCTTTAGGGTCCCAAACCAGGCCGAAGCGCGGCGCCCAATCGTTCAACTTCGGGTTCATGGGACGATTGCCCGTCTGGTATCCCTGGTCGCCAGGGAAGAGCGTACCGGCTGGAGCATTGGGATACACCCCTGAATGCACATTTTGGAGAAACTGCCCAATATCGAAATGGCTGACCCATCCCTGCGGGATCACCGACCCAAAGTAGGGCTCCCAGCGCACGCCATAACTCACTGTGAGCCGCGGCGTCATTCTCCAGTTGTCCTGGATGTACGACCCAAAATACCGTTGCCGCTCGCGGTCCAGGCTGACGGTGTTTTGCGAAAAGTTGGACGGCGCTCCGATGAGGAAGTCAGCCATCGACAAGCCGGTGGTCTGGCCGTTGAAGGTGAAAGCGCCGGCCGCATTCAAATAAATCCAAATATTGTGAACAGGACGGATATAATTGGCGCCGAATTGAATCTCGTGCTTTCCTTTCACCACACTGAAATCGTCGGCAAACTGATGGCTAGTGGTGTACAGATAACCCGGATACGTCGCTCCAGCGGCGCTGTAAAGTGCTCCGGTCACCGTTACCAGCAGGTAGCTGGGGATGGTTTCATAGATGCCGTTGATGCCCAGGTCCTTGGCGCCGAAAAACGGCACCTGGGTCTTTTCGATGGCGGATCGATTGATACTTGCGCGGAACGAATTGATCGCGCGGGCGTTCAGGATGTAGGTGTCGCCTACAACCACGGAGGTGACCAGATCGTCCGGAGATGGCTGAGTGATGGATAGAGGCGATCCGGTGAAGGATGGCGGCGCGAAACTATGTACCCCGAAGTAGCGTCCGAAGATGGAGTGATTCGCGCTGATTTGATAGTCCATCTTCCCGACGCCATACTGTGAGCTAAAGCTGTTCAGGGAACCGAAATGCACGGTCCCACAGGAGTCTTCAGCGGTCCCGAAACCATAGGTGAGCATCTTGAGTGCCGGCTGGCTCAACTGCGACGCTGGAATCTTGTTGTTGACGAAGGGTGGTTTCAAGGTGATCTGCTTGCCGCCGTTGCAGGCCGGCGAGGTAATCGCTGTAAAGTCACCCGTCTGCATGGCTGCCGTGGGGATATAGTTGGTACCGGTGACAGGAGCCGAGCGCTGGATGGTGAACTGGGCGCCGCCAAAGAAGAAGAGTTTGTTCTTCCTGATGGGCCCGCCAAGGGTTCCTCCGAATTGGTTACGTTTGAGCGAATCCCGTACAGGAGAGAAAGTATCGCGGGCATTGAAGTACGCGTTCCGAATGAACTCGAACGCGTCGCCGTGAAACTCATTGGTGCCCGATCTGGTGACCGCGTTCACCGCGCCGGAGCCGTGCTGCCCATACTGCGCCGGAAGGGCACTGGTCTCGACCTTGAATTCCTGGAGCGCGTCGGGGAAGGGGAGGGGGAGGCCCAAATTGTTGATCGGATCGTTGTGCGTCCCGCCATCTAACACGTACGTCAGCGCGCTATTGGCGCCGCCGCCCGCCACGCTGATCGGCGATTCGTCGGGATTATTCTTGCCCGAATACAATTGCCCTACATTGCTCAGGGGAACGCTGACGGCCGCCCCGGCCGTGAGAACGAGCTGGGTTGCCTGGCGCCCGTTGAGGGGCAGCTCCAGCACGCGTTGCATATCGACCACTTCGCCAACGCCGGTGCTGTGGGTCTCCACCATCGAAGCCGCGGCTTCCACGCGCACTTGCTCGGTCACCGAGCCGATCTTCAGGCTGATATCGATGGTCGGGTTCGTGTCTACTTGCAGAACGATTCCGGACTGAACGTAGACGGTGAAACCTTCCTTCCTGACCTCCAATCGATAGGGGCCGATGGGCAGGCTCGGCAGTACGTACGCGCCGTCCGGTCCGCTCTGGGTAGTCCGGACTAATCCGGTGTTGATCTGAGTCGCGGTAATTTGAGCGTCCGGGACTGAAAGTCCAGTAGGATCCTCAACGGTTCCGGAGATTCGCGCTACGACCGAGGTTTGCGCCGAAAGCCCGGCGCAAAAGAGCACAGCCAACAAGAAAGTCAAAATCCACTTCATATCGCCTCCAGGTAAGTGTCGGTGCCCTAACTAAATAACCCAGAACGTTCGTTTGGCTTGCAGGTCGCCATTGATTATATATCCAACCGCGTCCGTAGACTCCCTGGTGCATCTCTACAAGCATCGGACTGAGGATCCGAAACCACATCCCGCAGCGGAGTAAGCTGCTCCCGATTCGCACGCCAAGGCCGGCACACAGATCCCAGAGTGACCCGACTCTTAATGGTCCCGATAAGCAGCATTATCGGTAGACATTCCTGATGGGTGATCAGTGAGCCAAAAGTAGCTAATGGGATGGTCTGCCGCCTTCACACCCGAGGAGTCTGGGGTGGAGAAGATGAACGAAGGAGACATCCCATGAAAATACACACGATCGGCATTGATTTAGGTAAGACGAGGTTTCACCTGGTGGGTCTGAACGAGCGTGGCGAGGTAGTCGTGCGCAAGCAGCTCTCGCGAGCGCAGCTCCTACGCTTCGCCGCGAACCGGAAGGTCCATTTGATCGGTATGGAAGCCTGCGGGGGCTCCCATTTCCTGGGCCGGGCACTGCGAGAGCAGGGACACGAGGTACGTCTGATTCCGGCCCAGTATGTGAAGCCGTGAAGACCAACAAGAGCGACTACATTGATGCGGAAGCTATAGCGGAAGCCGTGGGCCGGCCCACGATGCGGTTTGTCCCGATCAAGAGCGATGACCAACTGGATCTGCAGTCGCTGCACCGAGTGCGTGAGCGCTGGGTGATGCGGCGCACCGCGGTCATCAACCAGATCCGTGGCTTGTTGCTCGAGCGCGGGATCGCCCTGCGAAAGGGACGGCGCTATGTCGATGAAGCTTTACCGGGGATCTTGGAGGACGCCGACGCCAAACTGTCGAGCGCATTGCGCCTGTTGCTAGCCCAACTGAAAGTGGAACTTGAGCAGCTGGATACGCGAAGCTGATGCGGTGATCCAGAAGACGGCTTGCGAGAACGAAGCGTGCCAACGGCTGGTGAAGATCCCAGGCATCGGACCTGTGACGGCAACCGCGGTCATCGCCGCGATCGGCAACGGAGCGGCCTTCCGCAAGGGGCGAGATTTCGCAGCCTGGATAGGAGTCGTTCCACGAGAGCATTCCACCGGTGGCAAACAAAAACTGCTGGGCATCAGTAAACGTGGGAACCGTTATTTGCGAAGACTGTTCGTACAATGTGCGCGTGCTGTCTTACAGCAGAAGGCCAAGCAGTCTCCCGGGCTGAAAGCTTGGCTGGAAAAGCTTACATCGCGCACCCACCGCAACGTGGCTGGCGTGGCGTTAGCTAATAAGTTGGCGAGGATGGCCTGGGCGGTGCTAGCCACCGGGGAAGCCTATCGGGCTCCTCTACTTGCCGCCGCTTGAACTGACTGCGACTGAAGAGTCTATGATTTTCCTGCCAGGTTTGCAGGCGAACAACGAGATGGCACAACGGTCAAATCCGGCGCTCTCAAAACCCGAACTCGGAAGAAGTCTTCAAGACTGCGTAGCTAAATGGGAAGAGAGCGTAGCGTATTCCATCGTGGCCCGGAGTCTCTTTACTCCAACGAATGCCGTATACATTTACGCAGACCAACCCTGTCCCTCTCTTTTTCGCTTGCAATTCGGCGGCAGACCATACATTCCGAGTAACCGACCTCCGGGACCTATCCTGGAGGCGTCACTTGAACGTGCGTCAGGCGGCTAAAGTGGATGCCTCCAGCTTCGACCGTGATCACAAGGCCGTCGATAAGCACGAGCGACGTAAAGCGCGGGTAGTCGGAATGCGGATAAACTGAGAGCACCTGAACATCAGAAAGTAATCCAATGGCAGCGTGAGCGAATAAGCGCTGAAGTGATGGCTAGCCGATTTTACTCAAAACGTAGTCCTGAGGTCTGGCTGGCTGTGGGCAAGCCCGCTTGGTCGCACCTGCCTCTCTCACTTAAGTCGCGTTTCCTCGATGGACTCGAGCGAATCGCTACTCTGCGGGACCAAATAAGAGCCGCAGCCGCGGTCTCTTCCATGCCGCCGATCCAGGTCATCCCGGAGTTATGGTATGACGACGACCGGTGTTTCGACGGGTGCGCTGGTCCACTGGTTGTTAACGGGAACACAGTGTTCGGGTGCACTCTTCCTGCACAGACGGCCACGCTTGAGGATGAAGTAGTCCTTCGGCGCGTGATAGTGCACGAGTTTTGTCATTGCTTTTGGTGGCTGACGGACGAGGTGAATGCCATGGATTCCGGGGGGACGACGATCGACACAAGTGACCTTGATCAAAATTCATATTCTGACGACAGGTACCAAATGGTTGATCCTAAGGATTGGTTTGGCGCAGAGGACGCCAGCAGGATGATCTACAGTGGAAGCCCGGAAACCCAGCAGATCCAAGATAACCTAATGGGCCTCATCGGAAGCCTACTGGAGCGGCACTCACCTCCGAGGAGGTTCAGCTTGAAGCACGTCACGTTGCCAGACGATGTCAAAACCCACGTGCGGAAACTGAGGGCAGACGAGGAAAGGACGGCTGAAAACAGGTCCTAGATTCTCTCAATAATCGCGTCGTCGCAGACCACGCTTCGCTGCTCGAAGTTCAAGCCCGGTAGGTACTCCCGCCGCCGAACGCCGTCAACGCTTATGGTTTCGGCCGTCCTCCACTAGCGGCACTGAGCCAGCGTTATCGATTTGGATTGGGCAAGCGCGAACAAGAGTTTCCGGCGGACGGGATTTGAATCCGGCCAGCCTCTAAACCTGCTACTGCTTTCATCGTCCGATCTGAGAAGCCAGCGGTCTCCATCTCACGCATTTCACCGGTAGCTGAGGAACTCGCCATCGGAACGGGCTAATCCTGCAGGACGACGTTTAGCAGCGAGCTGTGAACTTCCAGGGTCCTGGCGCCGTCGTATTTGATGAACCCCATTTTTCGGAACTTGTTCATGAAAAAACTCACCCGTGAACGAGTCGTTCCGATCATCTCCGCCAGTGTTTCCTGACTGATTTTGGGGATCACCGTCTCGGGCTCACCGGCTTTTCCGAAGTTTGCCATCATCAGCAGTACCCGTGCGAGTCGTTTCTCGCTGGAGTTGAAGAGCTGGTCCACCAGATCTTCCTCGATCCGCATGGTGCGCGTTAGCATATAGGAGAGCAGTAGTTCCGCGAAGGCGGGTTCCTTATGCAGTACCTGCAGCACCACGGCTTTCTCCAGCCGCATGATGGAGCATTCGGACATGGCGGTTGCCGTCGCCATGCGGAGCATCTGCACTGCCAGGCATCCTTCTCCGAAGAAATCGGCGACGCCCAGCATGGCGATCACGGCTTCTTTGCCCTGCTCGGATACCACCGTCAGCTTGACCTTGCCCCTCTGAATATAGAAGACCGAATTCGCCGGATCGCCTTGCGCAAAGACGACATTGCCCTCATCAAAGGCCACGATGCTCCGCCCTTTGCCAACCTCAGCCAGAAACTTCTCCGGAAGGAATGGTTTCTTCTTATGCGTCATGGTGCCGATAGGTACCGTTGCCATTTGTTTCACTTTCAATCCTCTTAAATGACCGGAAGAAGTCTATTTAGCAACTCATGCGCCGAATCGTCGCGCCCCCGCACGCACCGCCGTAGAGCGGGCTCCACTGCACTGCTAGCGACGAAGATCAGAAACCTACGGCGCGTGGTTTTGACCACGGAGCGTCATATGACCAAATGTGGTCAGACGGATTATCTGGCATGTCTATGCTGTTATTCTTTACTTTCTGAACCAGCCCTGTCTTCATATTCCGTATAGAGCGTTAACCAGGATGTAGCGGTTTACTGGCCGTACGAGATCCTTGGGCTCGTTGGTCCAGTGCCATGGGCGAGGTGTATCTGGCGCTTGATCGCCGACAGAGAGCGGCATACGAGTGATTTGCCTCAGTTTAGTAACAAGGAGCGGTTTGTGCTCGAGTGACGCGCATCCGGACGCTATCCGCCCAAGAGAGCCTGATATCCACCATTATCGGAAGGAATTAGGAACCGAGAGCGAACTCTCTCAGCATAGCCTTGCCTAACTCGACGGAGCAACGGAAGGGGAAGTCTCTACGCAAAGTGTGCTTCGACACCCCCACCTCCCGAGCCACCTCTTCCACCTTGCGGCCCGATTCCACCTGCTTCACCGCCGCTATGATCTGCGCTTCTGTGTGTGCGCTCCTGCTCATCCGCTTTCTCCTTTCGTTCGTCCGATTATCGGATGCCCGATGCGCGGATTACGGGGGGCAGGTCAGGTCTGCCTCGTGTTGCCTTCTTTGTTTTGAGAAATATTAGCGAATTGTGGCGGCCTCTTGCGCTGCTAGCTGGACCAAACGGAAGGCGCGTGGCTTGTGTCAGTAGGCAGTGTAGGTGTAATCGTTGAAGACCCATTCACTGGTACTGGCGTTCTGCGAATACAGACGCACATAGATCGTCCCGCCGTTGGTGGGCAAGCCCGTAATCGAGGCTGAAGTGCCGGTGTACAAGACGGCAGAGACATCATAGGACCCGACCCCTGTGGTGCCCACCCGCAACCAGTGGCCGCTGGCGGTGCCGGTGCCGGCTGTCCATTGGAACGTCGCGGCCGAGCCGGTCAGTGTCGAACCGGCAACCGGGCTGGTCATAGCGGAGGCCGTGAAAGTGGAAGAACCAGGGGCAGCCACAGTCACAGTAAACGTGGCGCCAGAACTCAGGCGGAGGTGAGCCGTTTGTATGACTTGAAAGGTGTTATCAGACGCGGAGAAGACAATCGTGGCATTGCCCGTTCCGCTCGGAGGAAAAGGAGAGCTGATGTGGACAAGTCCCTCATTGTCATTCGTGATGGACCAAGCGCAATCGGAAGGAGCCAGCACGTGCACGGTTCCACCACCTCCGGCGACCGGAAAGTCTTGGCCGATCGCATCGAAAGTGCTATTGCATGCTGCCGCCTGATTCACGGTATACGTCAGTGCCGCAATCGAGATCGTACCCGTACGGGCGGACCCCGCATTCGGCTGCACGTTATACGCGACGCTTCCTCCGCCGGTGACATTCGGAGACGGTATAGAGATCCAGCTCACATTGCTGCTGGCAGTAGCTTTGCAGCCGGGGTTGGTGAACGTTGCCACGGAACCCGCGCCGCCCGCAGACGTGAAAAAGGCAGGCCCCGGCGTGAGGGTATAATTGCAGCCCCATCCCGACTGGGTAACGCTGACTTTCCGTCCGGCGACAATAGCGACGTTAGTTACGTCGGGACCGAGATCGGTCCCGCTGAGCTGAAAACTGACTGTTCCGTTGCCCTTGACCAGGAAACCACTGCTGTCATGGGCTGCCGCGTCGAATTGGATGTTGCCCGCGAAATTAAACGCGTAGCCGTTCCAAAAACAATTGGGTCCAGTAGTCACAGTGATCAGACCCGGCCCTCCAGTCGGGGGAAGGGTGAATGAAACTGGCGAGACAGAGAATGAGCATGTCTCGGTGTCAGTGAGCTTCGCAACAGCATAGTTCTGGTATCCGCCTGAGGAAGCTTGAAACGGATTCACTAGTGGTATGTCTTGGCGGGCGTCACCCATTACATAAATGGAACCCGCGGAGTCAAGCGCGATTCCGCGACCGTTCTGTTGCGCAAACGAATAGCCAAGGAATGTTGAGTAGACCAAGTGCGAGCCGTCACTCGCGACTTTGGCCAAGTAGATCGCAATGTTTTGCACCGCCTCGCCGGCTAACCCCGAGGCAACCGGGAAGTCATGCGACGTCGAGCCCACAACCAGAGTCTCCCCGGCCGAGTTAACAGCCACTCCTCCGCAGAAGGGTCCCACGCCCGCGAACAATGAGGAAAAGACCAAGCCCAGAGTCGGATTTACCCTCGCCACGAAACACTCGCCGTTAGATCCGGTGGCTAGCGACTGGACCACTGGGAAATCCGACCATGATCGCGTCTCCCCGAACAGCACTATGTCTCCCGATGGGTGTACTGCGAGGCTGAGAACCGCGTCGTATTGGCCCCCACCAATGTAGCTGCTATACAGAAAGACGCCGGTGTTAGAAAAGTGAGCGAGGAAGCCATCCGGATCGTGTGTGATCAGTGACGCAAACTGGGTTTGGAAGCCTCCCAGGACCGGTAGATCGCTGGACGACGTCCACCCGCCAATCCACGGACCACCAAGAGCATCCAAGACAATTGACCAAGCGGTGTCGTCTTCCGAACCTCCGAAAAATGTGGAGAATTGCAAACTCGCCCCCGCGGGATCGAGTTTTGTGAGGAACGCGTCCGCGGAGACCAGGGTTCCGTGAAACGTTCCCTGATATGCGTTAGCCACGGGGAAGTTGGCGGAGGTGGTGCGGCCCGCGACAAATACACTGCCGGTCGTATCTACAGCTAGCCCCAAGCCGTCCTCCGCCCCGTTACCTCCTAAGAAAGTTGAATAGACCAGGCTTGAGCCGTCCGGGCTTATTTTGGTTACGAACGCGTCGGTAATACCGCCAAAGTTGGATTGGAATGCATTCGCCGTCGGAAAATCTGAGCCACCCGCCATTCCTGCCAGGTATGCATTTCCTGCAGCATCAACAGCAATGCTTCTGCTCAAGTCGTCTGAGGAGCTTCCTAAATAGGTCGAATAGACCAAGTTGGAGCCACTCGGATCGAACTTGGAAACTGTAACGTCCAAACCGCCTCGCGGTGTCGGGTAGATCGCATTCCTGAACGGGAAGGCAAGTGAGTAGGTTTCTCCGGTCACGTAGGCGCTTCCGTTTCCGTCGACTGCGATTGCCCACCCGATACCTTGTGCCGGGCCGCCAAGATAGGTCGAGTAGACGATTACGGGATCGATCACAAGGGGCAGTTGCTCATCATAGCTGCCCACTTGGAACCCAAACGCGTGCTCTCCCAGAAGTTGATAGGCCACAGCAACGTTAGAACGAACCCCCCTACGAACTTGGTACGCCTTCGGTCGGTTGTAACGGATTTCACCGTTGTTTGCTTCAAGGACCAAGTCACCTGCGGCGCTCAATTTGATCCTACGACTGCCACTCGCTTGAATGCGAATCATCCCCGGATCCGCGTGTGGAGCCATGGTGAGGTCGTATTCAATATTGCCTCCCGTTCCGTAGTAGCTCGCGGCGATGCCGGGACATATTTTGGAAATATCTAATCGTTCATAGTGAGTCACGCCGACGTGCCACTTGCCCGGATCGTTACCGATAAAATAGTTACTTTTTCCCGGAAGTAGTCCGGAGGCGAATGCGTCAGAATCCTTTTCGCATCCGCCAAACTCAAATCGGATCAAATCCGAGGACTGGCTCGATGAGGCG
>Ga0157378_10001485_pt1 | contig 21174 bp, 17 predicted proteins | sample M65metaG_FD_115309 | JGI IMG/M metagenome (GOLD analysis project Ga0157378, IMG submission 115309) | Miscanthus rhizosphere microbial communities from Kellogg Biological Station, Michigan, USA - M6-5 metaG | ecosystem: Host-associated > Plants > Roots > Rhizosphere > Soil | place: USA: Michigan...
GGCCGGAGGAGTCGGCGGCGGCGCGGTTGGCAACGGAGGTACGGCTGAAATGCTTTTTACCTTCGGTGCCGGAGGCTCCATTTTCGCGGTGCCGGGCGATGTCGCGGACGGACCGGCCGGAGCGTGCATCGGCGAAAGGGCAATGGCCTCCGGCGAAAAAGTCGCGGGAGCCAGAGATTCCTTCGCGACGGCTGGCGCGACAGCGGGAACAGGGTTTTGTGTCGTTGTGGGGCCTGGTGCGCTTGCAATTGATTTGGTGCTCGATGCGGAATCCTGTTTGGATCCGGTAATATTGATGTCTGCGACTTTATCTTTTCGAATGAGAGCGAATCCATAAGAGGTTTCTACGCGGAAGGAATCGTTTTCAAAGCCCACGATCGTGCCGATGACCTTCGATCCATCCTTCAAACGAATTTCATCGGCGCGCGCCACAGATGCGGCAGCCATCAATAAGCAGAGCAATGCCAGTACGGAGATCACCTTGCCAGGCATGTTTTATAGTATTGCAAGTAGGAAATCGGACGGCAAGGGTTGCTAGTCCGGGGGTTTCCGTGGCGGCACGAGGCCATCGCAAGGGGCAGATTCAAGATTTCAAATCTCAAATCTCAAATCTTTAATCTCAAGTCCGAAGACGCCAGAATAGTGGAGGACAAGGCTCAATACGCGGTCCAGACCCCGGCGGCAAATTTCTTCACAGTCGTAAATCCAAGTTTCTCATAGAGGTGCACGGCCCGCCCGTTTCCCGAGGTCACCGTGAGGGAAACGGTCGAAAAATGGCGCACGCGGAGCGCCTGCAGGGAGGCTTCCATCAATCGCCGCCCGAGGCCGTGGCCTTGATATCCGGGCATGGCGCAAATTTGCGTGGTGTGGCCGACTCCTTCTGAGACCTTCGAATTCAGGATCACGCCGACCAGGTGATTGGCGTGTGGAGCACGCAGGACGAATGATGCTTCCGGCTGAAATTGTCCGCAGCCGGGAAGGATAATGATATTTTTCAGGAAACGCAGGGCCCCCGACTCGCTGCGATACTGATCGTTGATTTCGCCGTCGACATGATTGGCATAAGCCAGCTGAATCAGCCGAGCGCAGGCCTCAAAATAGCGGTGATCCCAGCGTTCCAGGATCAAGCCCGCCCCGGGCCCTTCGCGGATGAGCCCCGGGAGAACGTCAAGCGCCTCTCCGGAATTCGGAGCCAACGGCGCAATCATGAATTGCCGCATGTACAGACGAAAGCCGTACTCGGCCAAAACCGGGTCAAGCTGATATCCAAATGGAATTAGTTGGGCCTCCACGCGTTCGAGCTTAGGGATGCCGCTCAGCGTGGTCAGCGTGTCGGTGAGGAGCCGCTGGCTCAATTCCTGCTGCGAAAATCGCGGCGATACGAACAACCCGCCGACCAGTCCTTTGTGGTCCTCGAGGACGTAAAATGCGTAGCCCACAGGTCGCCCATTTTCCAGGATCGCGGAGCCGGTAAGGGAACGAGCGTCTATGAATTTCTTGATCAGTTCGGTGGAGGCGCGATAATCCCAGCGAAGTTCCTCTCGCCACTGCAGCGCCTCTTCGGCGAGTAGTGGATCGAGCTGCCAGGATGACAACTGACGCAGATCGACAATCTGCATGGAACCGAGACCCAGCCTTTGGCTCGCAGCGTGCACAGTCATTTTTATCACATTATTGAATGAGACCGATGGGGTTCGGAAAAAAGCGGGGATCGATAGTCGGTAGCGCGTCGCGGTTTGTGTTACCATTCGCGTGCTGAGCGAAATTTATGCCGTCCTCTGTGGAATGATCGGCGAGACGGAACTTCGCTTTACGGTCACGAATCTGAGCGCATGGGTTTTACTTCTGAACTTCGAAGTCCGACAACCTGGTACACGAAAGTCGCCATTTCCCTATTGGCTTTGACTATTTTCGCGTTTCTAGCTGCGGGAGCGGTCTCAGGTTATCTGGTCTACCGCATGGTTTCGCCTTCTCACAGCCATTCGGAAATCGATCTGCAACATTTTCCCGGACATCCCGTTCAGTTGAATTTTGCGGCGAATGGCGGTCCGCAGCGCGATGGTTGGTTCTTCCCCGGCTTGAAATCCGCACCCGCGATCATTTTATGTCCTGCCTATGAATCGAGCCGAGGAGAATTGCTTACGCTAGCCTCGGCTCTGCAAGACCAACAATACAATGTTCTGGTTTTTGATTTTTCCGGCCAGGGATCATCCGCAGGAAAATCCACGCTGGGGTTTCGCGAAGCTGCCGAGTTGCGCGCAGCTGTAGATGCCGTCGTTCACCGGGGTGACGTGGACGTGAACCGCATCGGATTGTGGGGAGTGAATCTGGGAGCCTATGCAGCCCTGGCGGAAGCTACCTCGGACTCGCGCGTCCGCGCCATAGCCGTGGAATCGCCTTACAAACGGCCGAAGGACATGGTTGCCGTTCAGGTTAAACGCTCAGGACTTGGATCGCTACCGCTGGTCACCGGATTGGCGCAGATGATATTCGGCTGGCTCAATACGCAGTTCCGCAATGTAGCGCCCTTGAATACGCGCATAGCAAAACTTTCTGGCGTGCCTCAACTCTACCTGGAATCGCCGGAGGAACCATTGCTTGCCGCGTCCACCGATGATCTGTTCCGGCTCTCTCCCCCACCCCACGAACTCGTCATCCTGCAGCACGGAAATTACGCCGGGATGCCCGACGAAGAAAAGCGCAATTACGAAAACAGAATCGTCAGTTTTTTCCTGGCGAATCTGCCTCCGTCAGGCGGGTTCTGACGCAGGCGGTTTTTTGTTCCTGGTGACGATTGCAAAAAACGCACAGGCAGGAATGCCTGTGCGACTAAATGGATTCGGCGCCAACGGGCGGATCGCCGGGGAAGAATTCTCCATCCCACCGCCGATCCGCCCGTTGATTATGGAAAGCTTCTCGTTTATTCCTCGTCGCCATCCAGACCGTTGATCGGCGTCAGGGTGCCGAACAGACCGTCCGCTTCATCGTTGATGCCTGCCGAGAAAAACAAAGTATTGGCCGGTCCTGCCGTGGCGTCATTTCCGAACGTCAGGGACCATAGACCGTTGATGGTTAATATGGAATTGTCGGCATTCCTTAGGAACCCTTCAAATCTGTAAGTGAAGCCGTTAAATGCAGCGATCTGGCCGCTGCCGAAATTTCCGACGAGAATCGCATTGCTGAATTCGCCGAAGTCGCGCGTGGTCCACACAACGCCCCACGGTGAATTGAACCAATCGCCATGCTGGAGATGACCGATGTGCCTGCCGCGGGGAGTAAAGATCTCGACGAATCCAAGTCCGGGGCCAGCGACGTCGTCGTGTCCGGCGCCATCTTGCTTGGCGTAAGTGACGAAAATGCTGCCGCCGATGTTTTGAATATTAAAGGGCGCAAAGCCTTGGCGGTCGCGATCGCCATCGCAGTCGTGATGGTCGTCCCGGTCGTCGCGGTCGCAATCGCCGTGCAGGTTGAACGCATCATCGCCGAGGTGCACGCGGTTGAAAGTCGTGTCGTAGACTTCCACTCTTCCGGATCGGAAATTGGTGACGTAAAGGAATTTGTGGCCGTTAATTTCACCTGAGGTTGCTCCTTTATAGACGGCCCCTTTTCCCGATCCATTATCGGAATTATCTACTTCCAGTTCCGCGTTCGGTCCTGTTGCCCAGGCGGCGATAGTCCCATCCTCTGTCACAAAAATAAAATGGGCGGAACTGCCGGTTTTCAACAGAAAATCGGTCGCGCTGCCGTTGAAGACGACTCCGGTGGGAGTAGACTGCGTTCCCGGTGCGAATCCGGGAGGAGGAATGGTGACGAATCCGGTTCCGTTGATCGGAACCGCCGCACCCGCGCCTGTATACAGCGTCGAGGTACCGGAATTGTTGTTGGAGACCCACCAGGGACTGCCGGAACTGCGGGTGAGTCCCCACGGATTTTTCAGATTGGGATCCGTCAGCGGAGCCATGCCGGCAATGTCCGAGACCAGGTTGGTCTGCTTGTACTGTTGCGCAGAGGTCAGTGTGGGAATCAACACTAGAACGAAGGTGGAGAACAGGAGCGACTTCAGCAGGCCAGGGCCGCGTTTCATATCTTCACCTCTCGAATTCGAATGTCGAAATTCGGGCTCCGGCGTGGGGACGCATCGCGTTTTGAGCCGATTTTCGAATCTAACGGCTGGGAGATAGCAGGAAAGCCAGCGACGAGTTGTCACGAGAATGTTGGGGATTTGTCAACAAATTGTATAACGCGGCGAAATTCCGAGGAAGGACGAAAAATTTCAGAGAAAAAGTAATGGTCGTCCACTTGTTTGAGCGGTCGCCGCGCAGCGTTATTTTTTATGGTGAAATAGGGAAAGTGCGCGAGGATTCTCCGGACTCGACGACTGTTCAATTTGTAAATCGTAGTCGTTCTGGATTTCCCGGTTTGGCAGCATCCCGAGAATCCATTCTGGTTGACCCGATCCGGCTCTCCACTCGGGAAGTTCGCGGTTCAAGTAAAAATTCAATCCGTACTGCCAATTTCTCGAAAGTTGATAGGTGTAAACTTTGCTGAGAGACGGATCGACTTCCCGAAGCCTGCTTGCAACCTGCCGCGCCGATATCCGAGAGTCCAATTTTGGCAGTACCACAGTATTTGCTACGATGATGCCGGAAGCGACCAACAGTACAAGAGCAATCAGCGCGGCCGTTGCTCGTCTTCTGACGGAGAACATAACCACAGTCAGTCCGAATACGAATGCGAGTCCACCTGCAATTGCGTATTCCGGTCTTTGCATGTTGCCTAGTCCCGCGATGGTCGTGACCAGAAGGGAAATTGCAACGATCATGAATGTCGCGCCTGTCCACCCCAGCACGCGATGTAACGCCCTTGTCTTTTCAAGGATGGATTGAGAAATCCAAATTCCACACAGGATCGCGATGGGTGGAATTGCGGGAAGAATGTACCCTGGCAGCTTCGACTGAGAGATGCTGAAGAATAAAACGGGGAAAACGGTCCAGGAGACAAAGAGCAACGCAGGAGAATCGTAAAACGGCACGCGCTTCAGGCGCTTTATTCCATCGAAAACCGCTCCCATCGAGAACAAAATCCACGGGAAGACCGCCAGTACGAGGATAGGGCCGTAGAACCAGAACGGCTGCCGATGTTCGAACACCGGTGTGAGAAACCGTTCGAAATTGTGCTGCCAGATGAAGACGTGAAGAAAATCCGGATTGCGCATCGCACACAAGACATACCAGGGCAGTGCCGTCATGCAAAAAACCGCGATAATCAGAGGATGCAGGAAACGAAATGGCGCGTGCCATTGCCGCGAGAGGGTAGCCCATAGGAGTGTCGCGCCCCCTGCGAGAATGATTGCAGCCGGCCCTTTTGCCAGCACTGCGGCTCCTAGAAAAAATCCAAACGCGATACGCAGAACGGAGCCTGGGCGAGACCTCTGTAACATCTCGCTGGCAACGGCCATCGCGGCGGTCAGCAGACCCGCAAAAAGCATGTCCGGGCTGGCCGCGCGAGAGAAGCCGATCATCGCGACGCAGGTAGGCAAAATCAGCAGCGAGTACCAGGCGGCGCTGACACCGTACGAACGCAGCGCGGTCCATTTGACCGCTGCTACGGCAATCAGAGCAGCCAAAGCGGATGGCAGGCGGGCAGCAAATTCGCCGATGCCAAAAATGCGCATGGCGATTCCGGCAGTCCAGTAGTAGAGAATGGGTTTTTCGAACCACGGCGTGCCCCATAGCCGAGGCGTAACCCAATCGTGCGTTTCCGCCATGGCGCGGGCAATTGCGGCGTAGCGCGGCTCATCCGGGCCCACCAGGCCCAACGCGCCCAATCCGCTGAACAGGCACACGTAAAGCAGAAAAAGAACGAATGGAATTCCCCAGAGAGGGATTTGAAAGCTGCCTTCTTCGGCTGCGCGAGAGCGGATTGGAGCAGGGGATGCCAAAGCGTAGAGTCTAGCATTTGAGCGCTCATTTTCAGTAGCGAGAGACGAAGCGCGAACAATTTGCAACGCCGCCGGGCTCTCCCTGCTTCCGTCTTTTGCTCCTTTGCCATGCTGAAATTAAAGACGGGCAGGCCTCACGGGCCGCGGAAATACCCAAAAGCCGTCATTCCGAGCGAAGCGAAGAATCTCTCTTCGTTTGTTCTCTTATACTTAAATCGAAGAGTGATTCTTCGCCTGGCTCAGAATGTCAGAACAAGTCATTTTTTCCGCAGCCTGTGAAGCCGGTCCTACCCGCTATAATCTTTGCGTGCGAGAACGGCTTGAATATGCGGCGCTTTGGATGCTGCTTAAAACCATCGGCGCGATGCCGCGGCCATTGGCCCGCTTTATCGGCGCTCGTACCGCAGCATTTTTATTCTGGATGCGCCCCGTTCTGCGAGCGGCTGCGGCCGAAAATCTGAAGCTTGCGTTTCCGGAATGGACCAGGAAACAGCGCCGCGCCGCGATTCGCAGTATGGTGCGGCAGTTGGGATGGATGGCGGCGGAGTTCGCGCATTTTCCGCGTTACAACAAGGGCAACATCGAGCGCATCGTGCTGCTCGACGGGTTTGAGAATTTCGCGACGGCCCAGGCCCGGGGCAAGGGTGTTTTGTTTCTGACCGGCCACATGAGCGCCTGGGAACTGGCTCCATTCGCGCAGGCATTGTATGGCAACCCTCTGCATTTTTTGGTTCGGCCCATCGATAATCCTCGCGTGGATGCGCTAGTTACGAAGTATCGCTGCTTGAATGGGAACAGGCCAATCGACAAGAACCAGTCGGCGCGCGCGGTGTTGAAAGTGTTAGCGGAGAAAGGCACCGTTGGTATTCTGGCGGACCAGAATACCCAGATCAGCGAGGGCGTGTTTGTCGATTTTTTTGGTATTCCGGCCTGCACCACGGCGGGTCTGGCGCGGTTCGCATTGCACACGGAAGCTGCAGTGGTACCCGCGTTTGTTCATTGGGACGCAGCGACTCGGAAGTACCGCCTTTGTTTTGAGCCGGAAATTGAGCTGATCCGTACGGGCGACGATGCCGTCGACATCCGCGAGAATACGCAACAATATTCCCGAGCGATCGAAAATTACGTGCGGAAACATCCGGACCAATGGCTCTGGGTGCACCGTCGTTGGAAGACGCGCCCGGCGGGCGACGCACCAATTTACGAATCATGATGAGGGTACTTGTAGAGGCCTTTCGTAATCGGTGACGACGGAATTTTTCGACGCAAGGGGAAGGGGAAAATTTTCATGAGACGCACAATAAAGGAATTGGCGGATTTTCTGAGCTGTGAATTTGAAGGTGACGCCCTGACGCCGGTGTCAGGGGTAGCTTCAGCGGCGTCAGCTCGCCCGGAAGATTTAATCTATGTGGAATCGTCGCGCCATTTGGAGGGGGCATCTGCGTCGCCCGCAAGGTGCGTAGTCGTTGGGCCCGGCCTTTCCTTGCGGGGAAAGGCCGTGCTACGTGCCGCAAACCCAAAATTCGCCTTCGCACGAGCGGCGGAGTGGCTCTTGCCCGCGGCACCCATCGCGCAGGGAATTCACCCCACGGCCGTGATCGCTCCGTCGGCACAAATCGCGGAAGGGGTGGGAGTTGGTCCATTTGCCGTAATTGAGGAAGACGTTCAAGTTGGCGCCGCCACTCAGATCGGGGCGTACTGCTTTCTCGGAAAGGGAACCTGGCTTGGAGCGGGCTGCCGCCTTTATCCTCGTGTCACGATCTATTCGGGCGTTCGCTTAGGGAATTACGTGGTCGTTCATTCCGGCGCCGTACTCGGCGCGGACGGTTTTGGTTATGTTGCCCATGCTGGAAAGCGATGGAAGTTCCCGCAGGTCGGGAGCGTGCAGATCCACGACGAGGTCGAAATTGGAGCGAATACCACCATAGATCGTGGCTCGCTGGACCAGACGGAGATCGGTTCAGGCACGAAACTGGACAACCTGGTCCATGTGGCACATAACGTGAGCATTGGGGAGAATACGGTCATTGCGGCACAAACGGGGATCTCGGGATCCGTGGTCGTGGGTAAGAATGTGGCATTTGGCGGGCAGGCCGGGATTGCCGACCATTGCGTCATCGAAGATGACTCCGCGATTGGCGCTCAAGCGGGAGTTTTGCCGGGAAAGACCGTGCGAAAGGGACAAATGGTTTGGGGAACCCCGGCAAGAGATCTCGACAAATTCAAAGAGCAATATGCGCGTCTGACCCGCTTGCCGAAACTGGAAGAGAAAGTGAAAAACCTTGAGAACCGAGTCATTCACGGATTAATAACCGGTATAGATCATTGACATTAAAGGGGCTATCTCCCGAATAACAAGTTTTGTGATCGTAGTTGACCCCGGTCCTAAGACCGAACATAATACGAACGGGGAATTCCAGGTACTGGTGCTTGGGACCAGGCTGAATCGAGTGCAGCCTGTTTAATCAGAGGTTTCCCAAGTAAGAATTTCGACGAACTGAGGGCATTGGGTTTGGTGTATTCGCAAGAACCTTCTCCATCCAAATTGCATCATAGGTTTTGTGAGGTTTGGGCGTAATCGATGGCTCTAGGAACTCGTATTCAATTTGAACAGTCCGGTGACTCCCGCTCGGCGGGCGTCCTTAGCGCGCTGTCCGAGCGCCTGGCCGAGACGATCGACCGCGGCGTCAACTATCTCCTTTCCTTGCAGGCTTCTGAGGGATACTGGATGGGAGAACTGGAAGCCGATACCACTCTCGAGTCCGATTATATTTTTTACCTGCAAGTGATCAACAAAGCCCATCCTGATCGGATTGCAAAGCTGGCCAATTATGTGCGCCGCCGCCAATTGGAAGATGGCGGCTGGAATATTTATTACGGCGGACCGTCCGAGCTGAATGCCACGATCAAGGCTTACGTGGCGCTGCGGTTGGCTGGAGATTCGTCACAGTGCGACCACCTGCTGCGGGCAGCGGAGCGCGTGCACGAATTAGGCGGCCTGGAATCCGCCAACTCGTACACGCGCCTTTATCTGGCACTGGTCGGAGCGGTGGGATGGAATATGGTCCCGGCCATTCCTCCGGAGTTAATGCTTTTGCCGAACTGGTTTGCGATCAATATCTACGAGATGTCGTCCTGGACGCGGGGAATTGTGATCCCGCTGACGATTCTTTACGCGCATAAGCCGCACTTCAGCGTTCCGGGCGGAATATGTGTTGATGAACTTTATCTCGATCCTTCGCGGAAAGCGCTGGGCCTGAGTTGGGATAAGGAACTGTTCAGCTGGCGGAATTTGTTCCTGGCGCTGGACCGCGGCCTGAAATTGTATGAGCGTGCACCTTGGAAACCACTGCGGCGGCGGGCGCTGCGGCAGGCTCGCGAATGGATGTTCGAACATCTGGAGCGCACCGAAGGGTTAGCCGCGATTTATCCAGCCATGATGAACGCAATTTTTGCGCTTGTCGCGCTGGGGCATTCGCCGGACGATCCGCTGACGGCGCGCGAAATCGAAGAATTCGCTCGGTTTGAAATCGACGAAGGCGACACGATTCGCGTGGCGCCGTGCGTTTCACCCGTATGGGATACGGCGATTGCCATGGTGGCGCTGGAAGAGGCGGGATTGCCGCCCGATCATCCGGCGCTTGTCGAAGCAGCGACCTGGCTGCTCAAGAAGCAAATATGCGGGTCGGGCGACTGGATGCTGAAGACCCCCGGAGTGATGCCGGGAGGATGGGCATTTGAATTCCGGAATGATTTCTACCCAGACGTGGATGACACGGCATTTGTGCTGATGGCGCTGCAGCGCGTGGATTATCCGGACAAGGCGCGCATGGATGCTGCGGTCCGCCGGGGACTCTCGTGGCTGCTGGCGATGCAAAACAACGATGGCGGTTGGGGCGCGTTTGATCACAACAACGACCGCCAATTTCTATGTCATATACCCTTCGCCGATCACAATGCGATGATCGATCCGTCGACAGCGGATGTGACTGCGCGCGTAGTTGAATGCCTCGGGCGCTATGGCTGGCCTTCGACGCATCCGGTAATCCAGCGGGCCGTGAAGTTCCTGCTGAAAGACCAGACGGAAGAGGGACCGTGGTTTGGGCGCTGGGGCGTCAATTACGTTTATGGGACGAGTGGCGTATTGCGCGCGCTTGAAACAGTTGCCCTGACCGCGCGGGATTACTGTCAGCGCGCCGTAGGATGGTTGCGGTCCGTACAAAATCCGGATGGCGGATTCGGCGAGTCCATCGCTTCCTACTACGATCCGGCGCTGAAGGGCAAGGGCGCGAGTACTGCTTCGCAGACGGCATGGGGATTGATCGGATTGCTGGCTGCGACCGAAGTGGAGGACCCAGCGATCGCCCGGGCCGCGAGTCACCTTGTGGAGCAGCAGCAGGGCGACGGTTCGTGGGAAGAAAAGGAATTCACGGGAACGGGATTCCCGTGCGTGTTTTATCTCAAATACCACTTGTACCGGAACTATTTTCCATTGTACGCGCTGGCGCGGTTCCGGAATGTGGCGAGCAGGATTACGCAGTTCTGCGGGCTGACCGTTCGCCCGCAGGAATTTGACCGGCAGAACGCCAGGAGAATGAATTGAGATATCCCCTAAAGATGACCGCGAATCTCGCGAAATACGTGGCTACGCAGCGGTTTCGCGGCACGAAGAAATTTCCGATGGTCATGATGCTTGAGCCGCTGCACGCCTGCAACCTGACCTGCACGGGTTGCGGTCGCATTCGCGAGTACAAATCGACAATCAATGAAATCATGTCGGTCGAGCAGTGCCTCGCGGCGTCCGATGAATGCGGCGCGCCGATCGTTTCGATCTGCGGCGGCGAGCCCATGATTTATCCCGAAATCGGGAAGCTGGCCAAAGGGATTCTGGATCGCGGGCGACACATTATTTTGTGCACCAATGGGATGTTCATCCGCAAGCGGTTGCATGAATTCAAGCCGGTCTCGAGCTTCTTCTTCAACGTGCACCTTGACGGGCTGGAACGCACGCACGACCTTTGCGTGGAACGTGACGGCGTTTTCCGCGAAGCCATCGAAGGCATCAAGGCCGCCAAGGCCGCCGGTTTTCTGGTGTGCTCCAACACCACAATTTACAAAGAGACTGACCTGAACGAAATTGCCGACCTTTACGCCTACCTGGATACGCTCGGGGTCGATGGTTACATGCTCGCGCCGGCGTATGGCTACTCGGCGGTTCAGACTACCGACATCTTCATGACGCGTGAAGATATCCGCGAAAAATTCAGCGCCGCAGTCTCACTGCTGGATAAATACAATCTGATGGTTTCGCCCATTTACCTGGATTTCCTGCGCGGCGCCCGCGAACTGGAATGCACGGCATGGGGAACACCCACGTACAATCCGCGCGGCTGGAAAGGTCCCTGTTACGTAATTACCGACAATCATTACGCTACCTATCGCGAAATGATTGACCAGACTCCCTGGGAAAACTACGGGCCCGGAAACGATCCGCGCTGCGCCAATTGCATGATGCACGTGGGATTCGAAACGACTCCCGTGCTGGGCGCGAAACGCCAGTTAGGCGACACCTGGACCATGTTGAAGTGGCAATTGGGCGGACATATGGGCGGCAATCCGGATGCTAACGCGTCGAGCGAGCCGCCGACGAGTGGACATTCAGGCGGTGGTTCGACATTAATGCCCCCACCCCCGAGTAACGCGGATTTGATTTCTTCGGACGGCAGACTGCGAGTGTTATGAAAACGCTGGTTACCGGCGCGACGGGCTTTCTTGGCAGCCACGTCGCGCGCGCACTAGTGGGAAACGGCGAGAGCGTAAGGGTACTGGTGCGCCCGTCCAGCGATCTCCGGGCGCTCGAAGCGATCGATGCGGAACGTGTTACGGGCGACTTGAGGGACCGAGCGTCGCTCGATCGCGCATTGCAAGGCGTACAGAGAGTTTTTCACGTGGCTGCGGATTACCGGCTTTGGGCCCGCGATCCTCGCGAAATACACGAATCGAATGTCACCGGCACGCGAAACTTGCTGGAGGCGGCTCATCAAGCAAACGTCAGGAAATTTGTCTACACCAGCACCGTCGCGACGATTGCCGTTACGCGCGAGGGCGCTTTGCCCAGCGAAACGACAAGATCGTCGATCCACGAAATGATCGGGCATTACAAGCGCTCCAAGTTTGAGGCCGAACAATGCGCCATTCAGGCGTTCGAACAGGGATTGCCTGTGGTGATCGTGAATCCGACGACGCCTGTGGGGCCGGGGGACTGGAAGCCAACGCCGACTGGTAAAATTATTGTCGACTTCCTGAACGGTCGCATACCGGGCTACGTGGATACCGGATTAAATTTTGTTCCCGTAGAAGATTGTGCCCGGGGCCATTTGCTGGCGGCCGAGCGCGGTGCGGCCGGTGAGCGCTACATCCTGGGCGGGCCGAATCTGACGCTGAAGCAGATGCTGGACATGCTGGCCTCGGTGAGCGGGCGCACAGCGCCACGATGGAAGTTCCCATATATTCTGGCATATGCGGCCGGTTGCGTGGACACAGCGGTGTCTGGACTGCGTGGACGCGAACCACAGATTCCGTTGGAGGGTGTGCGCATGGCGCGCCACAAGATGTTTGTGGATGCTTCGAAGGCCGGACGCGAACTCGGCTTTGTGCCTGCGGCGATTGAGGCCGCGCTCGCGCGCGCGGTTGCATGGTACGAAGCAAATGGTTACGTTGTCGCGGCGTGTGCAGCTGTGGTCGCCGGCGCACGCGCGGCATAAATGACTGTCTGCGTACATGAAAATACTGGTCACCTTCGCGGTTCGATCGGAATTTGCGCCATGGCGGCGTCGCAGGAATTTCCTGCGGCTGCCTGGGGACTTGCCCATGTTTGAAGCGACCTTTGGCGGCGCGCGGGTCCGCGCAATTTTGACTGGGATGGGCCCGGAATACGCGCTGAAAGCCGCGAAGAGCTGCTTTGTCTACAGACCTGATATTTGTATTTCGACCGGACTTGCAGGAGCTCTGCGGGACGATTTTCGGCCCGGAGATATTCTTGCGGCGCGTCTGGTCAGCGAATTGGAAGAGCCGGTAGCGGTGGCCAGCCATCGCGAATTGCTGTCCACAGCGGTGGATTGCGGGGCGCGGCAGATTGAGAGGCTGGCATCCTCCAGGACGATCGTTTCGAGGGCCGAGCAGAAGCGGCCGCTGGGCAGCCAGGCCGAAGCCGTGGACATGGAGAGCTATACGATCCTGGCGGAGGCGGCGCGCTGCGGCGTGCCGGCCGTCGCGATCCGGGCCGTCAGCGACACAGCGGAATTTGACATGCCCTACAATTTCGAAGAGGCTCGCGACTCGCAGGGACAGATCCGGATCATGGGGATTATTTCGCAAGTGTTGCGCAAGCCCTCCCGTTTGCCTGGCCTGCTGAAGTTAGGGCAGGATTCGCGATTTGCGGCAAGGCGCCTGGCGGATTTTTTGGATACGTTCGCGGGAACCATGGCCGACCGGCTCGTTCCGATTGAGCAGGACACGGTGGGAGCTCTATGAGCCAGTCAGGAATTATTTTGGAGACTCCCTCTTCCTCGTATTCCGTGCCATCCGAGATGCGTGCGGCCGTGTATCGCGGCAAGGGCCGCGTCGTGGTGGAAACAGTTCCAGTGCCGGCGATCGGCGCTGGGGAAGTGCTGATTCGAGTGGCATCCTGTGGAATTTGTGGCACCGACCTGAAAAAAATTGAGCACGGATTTGTGGCTGCCCCGCAGATTTTTGGACATGAAGTTTCCGGAACCGTTGTGGCCATCGGCGATGGCGTTACGAAGTGGAAATTGGGCGACCGTGTCATGAGTTTTCATCACGTTCCGTGCGGCGCGTGTTTTTATTGCGATCGGCGATTGTTTTCGCAATGTCCGGGCTACAAAAAAGTCGGTCTTACGGCGGGATTTGATCCGAATGGCGGCGGCTTTGCGCAATACGTCCGAGCTTTACCGTGGGTTGCGGAGCGCGGGATGGTGAGCATTCCGGACGAGGTGAGTTTTGATGAGGCTTCATTCATCGAGCCTTTAAACACCTGCATCAAGGCCGTGGAGAAGGCGCGAGTCGCGGCCAGCGAGACTGTCGTGGTCATGGGGCTGGGGCCCATTGGCCTGCTCCTGGCGATGCTCGCGAAGCTCGAAGGCGCCACCGTCATTGGCAGCGATCCAATGCCGGAACGGTGCGCCAAAAGTTTGTCGCTCGGACTGGATCTGGCACTAGATCCGCGCGAAGGCCGCCTGTCCGGCGAAATCGGAGCGCGCAGTCAGGGACGCGGGGCGGATGTTGTGCTCGTTGCGGTGCCTATCCCGGGGGCCCTGACGGAGGCGTTAGCGCTGGCCAGGCCCGGAGGACGCGTTCTGCTGTTCGCGCAAAACGATCCGCTGATGAAGATTGAATTTCCCGCGTCTGCTGTGGGCGTAGAGGAGAAAGAGATTCTGGGGAGTTACAGCGCTGCCATCGACCGGGCAAGCGATGCCGCACGGCTGATCTTTACGCATAAAGTTCCCGTAAATGAATTGATCACTCATCGTTTATCATTAGAAAATATGGAACAGGCGCTGCAGTTGGCGTCTCGTCCGGTTGGGGATTCTTTAAAAGTGGTGATACATCCTTGAACAGAGCTGAGCATAACGAAGATAAAAACGGTCACATGACTGCTGCCGTGCTGTATGGCAGTGAGAATCTGAAGATCGAGAGTATCGACATTCCACGGTTGGCTGCGGACGAGGCGCTGATCCGTGTAAAGGTCGCGCTGACCTGCGGGACGGATTTGAAAGTCTGGAAGCGTGGATATCACGCGCGCATGATCGTTCCCCCGGCTGTATTTGGACACGAACTCGCCGGCACCGTGGAAACCCTGGGATCGGACGTGAACAGCGGTCTGAAAGTGGGCGCTCGAGTGGTCCCCTCGAACTCCGCGCCGTGCAACGTTTGTCTTTTCTGCCGCAAGGGCCAGAGCAATCTGTGCGAGGATCTGCTCTTCAACAACGGGGCCTATGCGGAATACATTCGCATTCCCGGGCGGATCGTCCGGCAGAACATGCTCATGATTCCCGAGCACGTCTCGTTTCAGGACGCGGCCATCGTTGAGCCGCTGGCCTGCGTGCTGCGCGGAATTCACGAAACCGGGATTCAGGCGGGTGACACCGCCGTGGTAATCGGTTGCGGGCCGATCGGATTGAAATTTATTCGCGTGTTGTCCAATCGTGGCGTGAAAGTGATTGCACTCGGCAAGCGCCCGAACCAGATTCGCGCGGCGGAGAAGTTTGGCGCGCGCGCGGCATTTATCGCTCCCGATTTGAGCGATCCCGCGAAAACAGTGCGGGAATTGACCGATGGAGGACGCGGAGCGGATTCCGTGATCGAAGCGGTCGGGACGTCGCAGACCTGGGAATGGGCTCTGCAAATGGTGCGTCGTGGCGGCACGGTCAACCTGTTCGGCGGCTGCCCGCGCGGAACACAAGTGGCCATCGATCCGAACTCGCTGCATTATTCGGAAATCACCATCAAGTCGACCTTTCATCACACGCCGCGGTTTATTCGGGAAGCGCTCGAAAGCGTGGCGCGAGGCGAAATCCGCTCGAGCGATTTTGTGAATGCGGAAATTCCACTCACGGATCTTCCCAAGATGTTTCAGCATATGAAACATCGCAACGGCGAAATGAAAGTGGCGGTGATTCCGTAAGAAGAAGTAGCACAGGCTTCAGCCTGTGGAATTTGATGGTTGCGCGTGCAAAACCTCACAGGCTGAAGCCTGTGCTACTGGCTCTCCGGCAGCATCATGCAAATACCCGCTGAACTTGAAATTGGACGAGGGCTCCCGCCTGCCGGATGCCCGGTTGTGGACGCCGAGCACTACACGCGCTGGCTGGCCACGCACCACTATGAAAATTTCAACGTCGTTTCCTGGCTGCTTCCGCGGCGATTGCACCAGCATTTTTACAACCTGTACGCGTATTGCCGTTGGGCCGACGATCTGGGCGATGAGATTTCCGATCCGGCGAAGGCGCTCGCGCTTCTAAATGAATGGGAGCAGGAATTGCGCGAATGCTACGCCGGCCGGCCGTCGCACCCGGTTTTTGTCGCTCTGCGCGAAACGATTTCCGCACTCGACATTCCCATCGAACCGTTTTCCGATCTCTTGATCGCGTTTCGCCAGGATCAGACGGTGAAGCGGTATGCCACCTGGAACGATGTGCTCGCTTACTGCCGCTATTCGGCGAATCCTGTGGGACGCTTGGTGCTGTATTTATGCGGTTACCGCGATGCGGAGCGGCAACGACTGTCCGACGCTACATGCGCGGCGCTGCAACTTGCGAATTTCTGGCAGGACGTCGCCCGAGACCTGGAAAAGGGGCGCATTTACATTCCGCTGGAGTCCCTGGCCGCGCATGGACTCACCGAAAACGAGATCGTGAATCGGCAGTTTGACGCGCGATATGTTTCGCTGATGAAGGAGCTGATTGCCCGGACGCGGCAACTGTTCGAGGAAGGAATGCCGCTGGCCCGCAGCGTGGACTCCGCGTTGCGCGTGGATCTTGAAATGTTCAGCCGTGGCGGGCTCGCCGTGCTCGATGCGATCAAAGCGATTGGATATAACACACTGGAGCGGCGGCCCTCGATCTCGAAATCCAAACAGCTTTCCTTGTTGGTGCGCGCTTTGGGCTTGCGCGTGATTGGATTCGCGCAGCGTCCCGTGCCCGTTGTGCCAATCGTTCCCTCCACTCCCGTTCGATTGGAACTTGTGGAAGGCGGCAGATCTGTTCCTCCTTCTGACATCGCGAACACGCCGTCCGGAATCGCAAATGAAGTGGTCCAGTCGTATGCTGAATGCCGGCGGGTGGCGCGGGCATCGGCCAGCAATTTTTACTACGCGTTTTTCATGTTGCCGCAAGCTAAGCGCGACGGTCTTTGCGCTCTGTACGCGTTCATGCGTCTGGTCGACGATGTTTCAGACACTGTGGGCAGCGCGGCGGATAAGCAGCGCGGACTGGCGCGTTGGCGTGCGGCGCTGGATGCCGCCGCGGCGGGAGATGTGGCGAGCCACCCGATTCTTCCCGCGTTTAGTGACACAATCGAACGCTTTCATATCCCTGTGCGTTATTTCCACGATCTGATTTCAGGCGCCGAAATGGATTTGACCGTCGGCGAATATCCGACTTTCGATCGCTTGCGCGAATACTGCTATCGTGTAGCGGGAACCGTGGGGCTCACGTGCCTGCACGTGTTTGGTTTTGACGATCCGCACGCTCCGGACCTCGCTGAAAAATTGGGAATTGCGTTTCAACTGACCAACATCATTCGCGATTTGCCCAAGGATTATCAGATGGGGCGCGTGTACCTGCCTCTTGAGGATCTCGCGCAGTTCGGCGTGCGCCCCGAGTCGCTGCGCGGACCTCTCACGCCGGAACTGCGCGGGTTGCTCGAATCGGAAGCGTCACGTGCCTGGAATTTTTACCGCGAGGGTGTCGAACTCATTCCACTTGTTCAGGCGGACGCGCGCGCAGCGCTTTGGGCGCTGGCACGAATCTACAGCAGCCTGCTGCGCCGGATTGAGACGCGCGGGTATGATGTTTTCTCCGAACGTGTGCGGCTGAGCACTCCTGAAAAAACAGGGATCCTGTTGCGCGCGCGGCTAGGCTGGTACTCCCATAAAAATGTCCTCGAAGAGCGTGATCGTGATCGGCGGCGGCCTGGCGGGACTTTCCTCAGCCGTCGCGCTGGCTGAAGCCGGCTTCCGCGTGCGTTTGCTGGAAAAGCGGCCCCATCTCGGCGGCCGCGCGGCGTCTTACGTGTTGCCCGGCGGAGAGGAAATTGACAACTGCCAGCACGTCACGCTGGGTTGCTGCACGAATCTCGAGGATTTCTATCGCCGGCTCGGCGCGGCGAATCAAATCCGATTTTTTGACCGGTTGCTGTTTGCCACTCCCGACGGGAGACGTGGCGCGATCGCTTCCGTGGCATTGCCGCCGCCGCTGCATATGGCTCCTTCGTTTGTGGCTTTTCCGCTGCTCGGCTGGGTGGACAAACGCGCGATCGCCCAGGCGCTCATTGCCATTGCGCGCAGCGGAGGCCGGCCCGCCGATCTTTCAAGTGGCCGTGCCGGTGAAAACGTCACGATGCTGGAATGGCTGCAAAAGCACCGCCAGACGTCGCGCTCAATCCGTCGCTTCTGGGAAGTGATTTTGGTCAGCGCGCTCGACGAAGAACTCGATCGAATCGACGCTCGCTACGGCATCGACGTGTTCTGGAAAGCGTTTCTGTCGACGCGCGGCGGATATCGTGTTGGTATCCCGCGTGTTCCGCTGGGGGATCTGTACGAAGGTTGCCGCAGGGCGCTTGCCGGGCAGGGCGGAGAAGTTCAGTTACGCGCGGGCGTACGCGGTTTCCTGGTTGTGGATGGGCGCGTCGAAGGCGTAGAGAGGGAAGACGGATCTGTGGAGACCGCTGATTATTATGTGGCCGCGGTTCCTCAGGATGTTTTGCCTGAACTCCTGCCCGCGGAAATTTTGGCGAGCGAGCCGGTGTTTGTGAACTTGCGCAATTTGAAAACGTCGCCGATCACCGGTGTTCACCTCTGGTTTGATCGCACGGTGATGAGCGAACCGTTTCTTACCCTGCTGGATAGCACGACGCAATGGGTGTTCGATAAAACGCAACTCAGCGGGAACAACTCGAAGGATCAGGGACAATATTTGCAGCTGGTGATCAGCGCGTCGTATGGCCTGGCTACGAAGTCGCGTCAGGAAATTATTGCCCTGTGTCTTGCGGAACTGCGTGGCGTGCTTCCCGCGACCCGCGAAGCGACGCTCGTGAAAGGAACGGTGGTCAAGGAAATGTCGGCGACATTTTCGCCGGCGCCGGGCTCGGATCAATGGCGGCCCGCGCAGAAAAGTCCACTCTCCGGATTATTTCTTGCAGGGGACTGGACATTGACGGGCTGGCCGTCCACAATGGAGGGAGCCGTTCGCAGCGGTTACCTGGCCGCCGAAGCAATTCTCTCCGAAGCCGGAACGCCACGGAAATTATTGCAACCGGATTTGCGCGCGGAGGGTTTAGCGCGCCTGTGGGCCCGCGGAACATAGCGCCACCAACCCGCGAATGGTTTTGATCCGCATTCAAACATTTTACGAGTATTTACAGGCCTGCTTGCTATTCGATTGGCGTGTTCTGATTCGCATCACGGAACATTCGCCCGGAGGTTTCCTTGGACCGGAAGTATAAACACAGGGGCTACCAGAGTAACGACGAGCCCAAGAAAGAAAAGCGCCAGCACCATGAAGGTCATCCGCGGCAGGAGCAGATTGGGCCGCGAACGCCCCGCATGGTTGGCACCATCACTCGCGCGCGCTGTTCCAATTGCGGCACCGTGCTGCAACCGGGTTTCGATCCGAAGGGGAAGTGCCCGAAATGTGCGTTTGAGTTGCATTGCTGCAAGCAGTGCGCCTACTTTGACACCGCCGCTCGATTTGAATGCATGAAGCCAATCCCCGAGCAGATTCCACGCAAAGACCAGCGCAATGATTGCACGTTCTACGAATTTCGCACCACCATTGAGAAAGATACCGCGCCGTCGGCTCCACCTTCGAACCCTTCGGCTGCTCCGGAACGCCTTTCCTCACGTCCTCTCGACGCGCGCCAGGCGTTTGAAAACCTCTTCAAGAAGTAGCCGCCTCCTTTTTGATCAAGGCTCCTCGGCTTCGGTTGCCGCCTGGGAAAGCGCCGTTTGCAACCGCATAGGCGAATTGTTATTCTGAAATTGCCCATGCGTTTGCGGAATCACAAGCCGCGAGTCGCAACCTCCTACCAAATCCTGCTGGGAAAGGTCCTGCCATGATCGTAACAATTCGCAATGCTCATGAAGAATGGCGCGAGCCCGTCGAAAAAGAAATGCAGAGGCAAGCGGCCAAGCTGGAGAAATTGCTCAAGCGATATGCGCCGGACCTGGTGCAACTGCACGGAGATATCGAAAAACATGCACGGAAGGAAAGCTATACGTTCACCATCAATCTTTCGCTTCCCACCGGAACACTACACGCCTCGGGAGAAGGATCCGATGTTCTGGGAAGTGTAAAAACCGCGTTTTCCGAAATTTGCGCGCAGTGCAAGAAACATCAGGCCCTCTTGCGCAAGGACTATGAGTGGAAAAGAAAGCGCCCTCTCACGCGGATTCCAGCCTAGCTCCAAACGACTTAGCTTCATAGATGGTGAAAAAAGACTTGTTCCGTCATTCTGAGCGAAGAATCTCTCTTCGATTTAAGTATAAGAGAAGAAACAAAGAGAGATTCTTCGCTTCGCTCAGAATGACAGCGTTTTGAGTTTTTCCGCAGCCTGTTCAGCCTGTTTGGTCTTGGTGTCAGGCGAACGCGAATTTGAACCAGGCAGGCTGAAGAGATTGCGGATGAAATCCTCTTATTGAGATCCCGAGTAACGCGAGGGATCTGCTTTTCCACAAAACTTAAAGAAAAAGCAGATTCATCGGGCAACCCCGCCGTTCGGACTGACAGTTGCGAGTTTTTCCGCGGCCCGTGAAGGCTGTCCGCTTGGCGTTCAATGAAAATCATGCGAGCTGGTTTTTGCGCGGGTGATGCGCAGGGGACGAATGCGCGCGGCCTTTACGGAAACCACGCCTTCCTGGTTCTGCAGTTCGCCATCGATCAATAAAAATTGCTGGTGCACCACCAGCACATGATAACGATCGAAAAGTTGCGGCGTGATGATCGCGTTGGCGATGCCGGTTTCGTCTTCGATGCTCAGAAAGACAAAACCGTTTGCGGTTCCGGGGCGCTGGCGGGCAATCACTCCGCCGGCGATGCGAACCTGGGAGCCATGTGGCAGGTGGCGCAGTTCCACGGCGGAGCGAACGCCGTGTTTTTTCATTTGCGTGCGATGGAAAGTCATGGGATGCGGGCCGATCGTCATTCCGGTGCCGCGGAAATCCGCGACCAGCCTTTCTTCCGGAGTCATTTGCAAAAGCGGCGAATCATTTTCCGCTGCGGTTTGGGAGAGAGGAACTTCGCTGTTGTTTCCGTCATGGGGAATGTGTCTCCCATGTTCCTCTTCCATACGCCTCTTCCTGGCGCCCGCTGATTCAAGCAAAGGTCCGGCCCGGCGCGTGGCTCGTTCGATTTGCCACAACGCATCACGCCGATGGGTGCTCCGGCTTTCTGTCGCGGAGATGAAATTCAGGGCGCCCACCTCGGCGAGCGTCACGA
>Ga0157378_10001486_pt1 | contig 21171 bp, 22 predicted proteins | sample M65metaG_FD_115309 | JGI IMG/M metagenome (GOLD analysis project Ga0157378, IMG submission 115309) | Miscanthus rhizosphere microbial communities from Kellogg Biological Station, Michigan, USA - M6-5 metaG | ecosystem: Host-associated > Plants > Roots > Rhizosphere > Soil | place: USA: Michigan...
CGTTCGGTGTTAGGCTGCGGGATCAATTTGATATGAGCCGCAAGCCAAACTTCGACAACGATGCGGCCGAGGACGACGCCAATGTCGGACAGCCGCAATCGAGAAGCAGCATGAACGAAAGCAAAATCGCCCTTTTCATCGACTTCGAAAACATCGCAATCGACGTCACCGACGCCAAGTACAAGAAATTCGAGGTGAACCTCTTGCTCGAGCGCCTGCTGGAGAAGGGGAAGATCGTCGTCAAGCGCGCCTACTCCGACTGGGACAAGTTCCCCGACTACAAGCGCGAGCTGCACGAGGCCGCCATCGAACTGATCGAGATCCCGGGCCGCGTCTACTCGGGAAAAAATTCGGCCGACATCCGCATGGTGGTCGACGCCATGGACATGGCCTGGTCAAAGGATCACATCAACATCTTCGTCGTCGCCTCGGGCGACTCCGATTTTTCGCCGCTCGTTTCCAAGCTGAAGGAGAACGACAAGCACGTCATCGGCGTCGGCGTGAAGAACTCGTCGAGCGACCTGCTGATCGACAACTGCGACGAGTTCATCTTCTACGAGGATCTCGTGCGCGGCACGAAGGCGCCGTCGAACGTGACCTTCAAGGACAAGAAGCAGGGCGAGGTCTTCAAGCTCCTGATCGATTCCATCAAGGCCCTGATGCGCGAGAACAAAGAGATCCTCTGGGGCTCGATGATCAAGCAGACCATGCAGCGCAAGAAGCCGACCTTCAACGAGGAGTACTACGGCTACAACACCTTCAGCGATCTTCTCGAAGATGCGCAGAAAAACGACATCATCAAGATCAAGAAGGATGTGAAGAGCGGGTCGTACGTGATCACGGGGTTCGCGCAGCCGACGCCGTGAGTAGTGGATTAGTGGATCAGTAGATCAGGATCAGGAAATCCAAGCTGGTGGTCCTGATCCACTGATCCACTGATCCACTAATCGCTGCCTTCCCGCTTCCTCGCGAAGATCCACACCACGAACACCAGCAGCAGCACGCCGAAGAAGAGCGAGTGCGTGGCTGTGCTGACCAGGCGCATTGCCGCGCGCAGGGCGATGCCGCCGAAGAGGATGGCCAGGACGGCGGCGATGGCGAGCTTGGTGACGGTGGAGGATTTCAATCGGCCGCGAGGATAGTCGATTCCGCGGTGCTCTTCGGCATGCGTCGATGATGAAGCGAGTCGTCGCAATGAGTCGCCGGGAGGGCCGGCGCCCATCCCTGGACGCCTTTGATCCTGATGGCCGACGCCCGGAGGTACTTGCGCAGACGCGGCGCGCGCGCGACAACGCCTTCGATGAGGTGCGAGAGCGGCTCGAAGAGGCGCACGCGCAGGGAGACTTTCCGGTCGACGCAGTGAACGATGGCCCGCGCGCCGAGGATCAGGCGGGAGAGCGCGGCGACCTTGCGCCGGTGCACGCGATCGCAGAAGACCACGAAACGGGCCACTACGCCGGCGTGATGCTCGGCCAGTCCGCGCGCAAAGATCAGGTTCTCCAGCGTGGTCATGGCGTGTTCTTCGAGGACGATCACCGGCGCCGGATCCATCTCCCGCAGATGTCCGGCCATGACCCAGGCCTCGGAAAGATTCGATCGCGGCGAGGTGCGGCCGCCCGACAGGATCAGGAGATCGAGATTCTCCCGGGCGATCAGCGGGGCCACCGACCTCACGTACCCGGGCAGGTCGTCGTTGAGATCGTAGCCACAGACAATACCGACGGAACGCATCTCGCTAGCCCCCTGCTGCGCGACTTACGCCAGATGGAGGGTTACGAATGAGCCGGTTGATTCGTTGAATTACCCGGTTTTCGGCCGCCGTCTGGCGACCTCCTTTCCGCGCAGTTGCCCGCATGCGGCCGCGATCTCGCGTCCTTTCGAGCGGCGCACGGTCACGGCTACGCCGTTGCGGACCAGCGTGTCGACGAAGCGATCGATCGATCCTTCCTTCGGCCGCTTCATCCACGGCGGGAGGTTCGGATCCTCGTTGAATGGGATGGCGTTCACCTTCGCCCGCAGGCCGTGGATGAGCTTCGCCAGCGCCACGGCATCGAGGTGCGAGTCGTTGTAACCGGCCAGCAGCACGTACTCGATGGTGATCTCTCGTCCTTTCTCCGAGGGATAGCGTTTCAACGATGCGATCAGCTCCTCCAGCGGATACTTCTTCGTGATGGGCATGATCTCTTCGCGCCGGCGCCGGTCGGGCGCGTTGATCGACACCGCCAGATTCGGCCGCCGCGGCAGCTTGGCCAGCTCGTCGATGCCGGGGATGATCCCCGAGGTCGAGACCGTGATCCGTTTCGGAGCGATGTTGCGGTAGAGGACGTCCAGCGTCGCCACCAGGTTCTCGAAATTCAGCAGCGGCTCGCCCATGCCCATGAAGACGACGTTCATCATCTCCATCGGCACGTTGTGCTCATGCTGGATGGTGAAGAACTGGCCGAGCATCTCGCCCGGCGTCAGGTTGCGTCCCGCGCCGAAGAAGCCGGTGACGCAGAACGTGCAGCCGACCGCGCAGCCGGCCTGGGAGGAGAGGCAGATGCTGGTCCGGTCTCCCATCGGCATGTAGACCGCCTCGATGCGATTGCCGTCGCGAAGGGTGAAGAGGTACTTCTGGCTGCCGTCCGCTGCGGGCGTGGTCCGCTCGATGACTTGGGGGAAGTCCAGCCGGTAATGCTCCGCCAGCGCGGCGCGAAGCTCCTTCGGGATGTTGGTCATGGCGTCGAAGGAATCGACGCCATGGACATACATCCACTCCTCGATCTGCTTTACGCGGAAGGGAGGGGAGACGATCGTGCCGAGCGCGCGCGCGAGCCGCGGCTGGGGCAGGTCGTAGAGATTGGCGCCGTCATTCGTCACTGGCAGCCGGGAGTTTCTCCGCGCGGCGGGCGCCCCGCACCTTGCGGGTCGGATCGATGCCGAGGGCTCGGAGGAGAGCGAGATCGTTCACGTTGATGCGGAACTGCACCTGGCGATCGCTCTTGACCAGCATCCCCGCGGGAGCAGGTGCCGGCGTTTCCTCATCTTCGCCGATGCGGTTCAGGCCGATGGTGGCGTCGAGCACGACGTAGAGGTTGTAGCCCTGCTCGCGAATGCGCTGGATGTGGTCGTTGACGTCTTCAGAGTTGGAGATCGAATCGTTGATTGCCGAGCCGAGCTCTTTGAGAAGCTGCTTGATTTTGTCGTCCAAAGGTATGGTCCCCGGTTCAAGGCAGTGTAGTACGCCGCCGGAGAAGGTCAATATTCCGATGTGACGAAACGGAGCGTATGCTATTCGCCCTTCGTGTCCGCCGGTTCCAGCCCCGCCGCCACCGATTCCCACAGCTCCGACCAGTAGGCCAGGTACTTCCAGCGTCCCCACTTGGCGTAGCGCCGCAGCATTGTTCGGTCGGAGACCGCGCGCCCTCCGTGGTAGCGCTCGCGCACGAATCGCCGGAACTCGGTGTCGACGGCGATGAAGTCGTGGCGGCCGTCCATGGCCAGGAGATGCGCCGCGCCGTACGGTCCGATGCCTGGGAGCTCGCGATAGCTTTTGAACAACTCTTCGGTACTCTGCGCCGGATCACTCAGCGCGTTCATGTCGATAGCGCCGCTGACGATGCCGGTGGCCAGCGAGTGAATCGACTTCGCGCGATACCCGAGCCGGCAGTCCTCCTGCAGCTCATCGGCGGAGAAGCGCGCCACGTCCGCCGGATCGGGAAAGGCCTTCCGTCCCGACTTCGCCTTGCGTCCGCATTTTTCGACCAGCAGCTCGGTCATCCGCACCGTCTGCCGCCACATGGTGTTGGTGGTGGCAATGATCTTGACGACGTCCTCGAAGAGAGTCGCTCCGCAGAGCAGGCGGCCGAAGCCCGATTCCTCCACCCACGCATGCGTAGGCGAGCCGATCGACAGCTCCACGAATTCGTCGATGTCGACGTCGAGCTGGAACATGCGGCTGAGCTTGCGGCGAAGCTCAGCACTGTCAGAAACACCCTCGACGCGCAACGAGCTCCCGTCGAACGAGATGGCCAGATCGACGGGCTTTCCGCCGAGGAGTTGGGGACGATGGAGAGTCTGCTCGTCGCGCGCCCAGCGGAACGGCGCCAGGAGATACCAGCCGTGCGAGACGACCGTCGGCGCGAAGTAGAAGTGAGGAGGAGCAGGAATGGAGGCGACGGCCGGGATCGAACCGGCGAATGGAGGTTTTGCAGACCTCTGCCTTACCACTTGGCTACGTCGCCCATCGGAGGAAAGTTTGCGAGTGTAGTGAACCGCCCTCGGAGCGTCAATATTCGTGGGTTGACAGGGATGACCGCCGTCGGCGACCATGCCGCCCCTTCACGTTGACACTGTGGTGTAGCTCAGTTGGTAGAGCGCCGGATTGTTAATCCGGTGGTCGGAGGTTCGAGTCCTCCCGCCACAGCCAGCGCGGAACAACTTCCGCACGAGTGCGTCGATGACTTGCCACGATCACATCGAATAAGCTCAGTCGCTTGAGACAACGTATGCCGCGGATGTTGGCGGGCTGGTTTTGAGAGAGACTGCGGCAGGTCGGGGCCGGTGGCGGCACCGGCTCGCCGCGGGACTGAACAGCGACGGTGCGCTTTACTTCTCCCTGCTCCTTCTGGTTTGGGGGCTGACTGTGCCGATGCGCGGCATGTGGCAGGACGACACCCTGCTGCTGCGGCTGGCGCGCGAGTATCAAGGCCATGGGTTCATGGCCGCGTTTACGCCCGTTGTCACTCCCCTGCGGCGCCTCTATTCGCTGCCGTTCCGCCTGGCGCTCGCGACGCCGCAGCCTGTCTGGACCCTGCATCTGGTCTTCGGCGCGACGTGGCTCGGACAGGCCCTCGCCGTCGGCTGGATCTCCCGGCTGCTGTTGCCGGGAAGGCGGCTCACGCAGTTCCTGGCGATCTGTCTGACGCTCACGGCGACCAGCGACTACCTGACCAACAACCTCACCTCTCTGGGCTACAACCTCAGCGCGCTCATGCTGCTGCTGGCCGTCGGCTGCAGTCTGCGCTACCTGACGGGCGGGGGCGCTGGCTGGATCGCGATTGCGTGCGCTGCGAGCGCGGTCAGCATCTGGACCATTGACGTCGCGATCCCGGCCTTGCCGTTCGTACCTTTGCTCCTGTTCTGGCGCGGCGGTACCGAGGCCTGGCGCCGGATTCTTCTGCTGCTGTCGGCGGTCGGTCTCGCCCTCGCTCCCGCGGTCCCGGTCGAGTGGCGGTTTCTGCACGACCCCACCGGTTACGCGGCGGTGGCCCTTGTACCGATGCCTCTTGCGGCGCGTCTTCATGGCGTGACAAGTTTGTGGTTCGAGAACTTCGCACCGTGGCGCTGGGCCTTTGCACGACCGGTTTGGTATCCCCGGCCGCCGGCGGCGATTCCTTTATGGGCCATTGGACTCGCGGCCGGGGTGGCGGCGGTGTGGTTCGCGTACCGGGCACGTCTCGCACAGAATCCGGATCGGCCGGAGCGCACCGCACGGACGCTCCTGCTGGCCGGGATCTTCGCCGCGATGGCCTTGATTGCGAATGCCGCGTATGCCGGACTTCAGATGGCCGAGATTCACTACCGCACGCACATCCTGTCGCGTACGTGGGCGTCATTGGCGATTGCCGTTTCGGTTGGCTGGACGGTGCAACAATGGCCTCGCTTCCGGACCGCGTTCCTGCTCGTGCCTGTCCTCTTCGTGGGGTTCGGAGTATGGGGAGGACTGGAGCGTCAGGACCTGTGGGTTTCGACCTGGCGGCTGCACAAGAAGGAGCTCCTGTCGATCGTGACCACCGCCCCCGCCTTGAAACCCGGCACTGGTATCATCCTTCGCAGTCCGCCAACGCAGGATTTGTATCTCGCCACCGAGGCTGACTATCTGGCTCAAAGCTGGCTCATCTTGCTCTACGACGACACTGCCATTCACGCGCTGCGCATGGCCTCGGACCGAGGGACGGGCTGTAGTGCCACACCCGAGGGGCTGGCGTGCTGGCACGAGAGCCAGGCCCAATGCTTCGACGCAGGCACGTGTGCGGCCGATCGCTTTCCCTATGAGACTCTGGTGATCCTGGACTTCGACAATCAGAGAGGAACCTGGCGGTTGGTTTCCAATGCCCAGGGTGACCCTCTATTAGGCGGATCCGCCGCGGCGTTGGCCGGCTATCGGCCCGCCGGCCGGATCGTGCAACGTCCGTTGACGCCGCGGCAGCGCGCTCTGCTGCTCCAGTAGATCGCGGCGGATAGCCAATGCATCCGGAACTCTCCGTTGTCGTCCTGTGCTACCGCTCCGGCGGCGCGGCTCGCTCCTTCGCGGCACGCATCAGGAAGGCGCTGCTCGACGCGGGCATCGACAACTATCAGCTCGTGCTGGTTGGCAACTACGTCGCCGGCAGCGGCGACACGACGCCGGACGTCGTGCGGGAGCTGGCGGCCGGTGACCTCCGCATCGTCTGCTCGGCGATAGCGAAGCAGGGAATGATGGGTTGGGACTTGCGCAGCGGACTGGCTCTGGCCACGGGTGAGTATCTGGCGGTCATCGACGGCGACGGCCAGGTTCTGGTCGAGGATCTGGTGCGGATCTACCGTCTGCTCCGCGAACAGGAGCTCGATCTGGCGATGACGTACCGCAGGCAGCGCGGCGACGGCCTCAAGCGCAAGCTCTTTTCGCTGGTCTTCAACGGGCTGTTTCATCTTCTCTTTCCCGGCGTTCCGGTGCGGGACATCAATGCCAAGCCGAAGGTTTTTACCCGCGCGGCCTTCGAGCGGATGACCCTGCAATCCACCGACTGGTTCATCGACGCCGAGATCCTGATCCAGGCTCGCCGTCTTGGACTTCGCGTCGGCGAAACGGAAACGGAGTTCCTCGGCCTGGTCGGCCGGCGTTCCTTCATCAAGTTGGCGGCTGTCTTCGAGTTCCTGCGCAATCTCCTGCGCTACCGGATCCTCGAGTTCCGGCGGAGAGGCAGGGAATGAGGATCCTGGTGACAGGCCCCGGGCGCCTCGGTCGTCCGCTGATTGCGGAACTGCACCGGCGCGGCATCATCGGCGCGGTCCTGCACCGCAGCCCGCCGGCCTCCCTGCCGCCCGGCTGGCGGTCCGTTCGCGCCGACGTCACGCGGCCGGAGAGCCTCGCCGGGGTCTGCACGGATTGCGATCAGGTTCTCCATCTGGCGGCCGTCACGCACACCAACCGAAGCGATCGTTACACCGAGGTCAATGCCATCGGCACGCGGAATCTGGTCGCAGAGGCACGGCGGGCCGGCGTCCAACGGTTTACTCTGGTGAGCACGCGCGCAATCTCTTCCGCGGGCGGCGCGTACAGCCGATCCAAGATCCAGGCCGAGGAAATCGTTCGGGATTCGGGTCTGGCCTGGAACATCCTGCGGCCCGCCGAAGTCTATGGTGCTGGCGGTGAGGGCATCTCGATGTTGATCGAACGCTGTCGGCAGGGCCGCTGGGTCCCGGTCGCCGGCGACGGCAGCCCGCGGTTGGCGCCGATCTATCTCGACGACGTCATCGATGGCATCTGCCGCGCCGTGACGGCGCCCGGCCATAGCGGTGTGCACATGCTCGCGGGGCCTGAAGAAATGACCTACCTGCAACTGATCTGGCGCCTGGCGGCCTTTTTCCACACCCGCCCGCGGACTATCAGCGTGCCTGCCGGTCTGCTGGCGCTCGCCGCCCGGGCGCTCGCGCTCCTGCCGCTTGAAAAGCCACCGCTCTACGCCGACCAGGTGGCGCGTCTGTTCAGTCCGAAGAGTCACGACACCGAGAGCGCGTTTCGGGCCTTTGGCTTCGCCGCCCGGCCGCTCGAGGAAGGTCTGAATGCTCTTTTCCATCCTCGATCGGGAGCCCCGGCTTGAGCTTCGACGAGCACAGCGCCGACTATTCCCAGAAGATGGAACGGGCCTTGACCGTCGTCGGCCTGGAGCACGATTTCTTTTTCGAAGCCAAGGTGCGGTACATCCTTGAAGCAAGTCGCGGGTTAGGGGAAGGCGGGGCGGCGCGTGTGCTCGAAATCGGCTGCGGCATCGGCTTGCTGACGCAGCGCCTGCATCCGCTGTTCACCGACGTCTGGGGGATCGACCCCTCCCTTTCCAGCCTCGGGGAGGCCGCGGCGCGCGATGGCCGGATGATCGCGGCGGACGGCATCCGCACGCCGTTCGCTGATGAGAGCTTTGACATGGTGATCGCCGTTTGCGTTCTCCACCATGTGCCCCTCGACCAACGCGCCGCCTTCCTGGCCGAGGCTGCGCGCGTCACCCGGCGCGGCGGCCTGGTCCTGTTGTGCGAGCACAACCCGTGGAATCCGCTGACCCGCGTCGTGGTCGGCCGCTGTGAGCTCGACCGCGACGCGGTTCTATTGGCGCAGCCCGAAGCGAAACGCCGGCTCACCGCCGCCGGCCTCTCCAGGATCCGCTCCCGCTACATTCTCTTCTTCCCCTGGCGCGGAGCCGTCTGGCGGTGGCTCGAAGCGCGCCTCGCCTGGCTTCCCCTGGGCGGCCAATACGTGATCGACGCCGTGCGGAGGTGAGAGACCTCCCGACGCGGCCGGATTCGGTTCACCGCGGTCGCGTTTACGTCGGCCGGTTCGCTTCGCTCAGCCACTTCACCATGGCTGGATCGCGGTGGTCGAAGAAGCTGCTGGTGCCGGTATCGAGCGTGGCGATGGTGGCGGCACTTGCAGTGCGCTGATGAGTTTGACGTAAGTGACTAGTCAAAGTAGTCTATTCGCCCATGCAAAAACATCAGGTCTGGCAACTTCACCAAGCCAAAGCACGCTTCAGCGAGTTGTTCCGCCTCGTGCGTACGCAGGGGCCTCAACGGGTGGTCAAACAGCACGGCGAAGCGGTCGTGATCGTTGCAGCCGAAGAGTTTGATGGCGCAGCTGAAAAGGCGAAGCAACCGCATTCGCTGCTCGAGTTTTTCCAGTCCGCGCCGACCGGTGGGCTGGTACTCGACCTGAAACGAAAACGCGACAAGACGAGAAAGATCCGATGGTAGCCATGCCTTCGGGTTATCTGCTCGATACGAATGTCATCTCCGAGCTCATGAAGCAGCGGCCGGCCCGTGGAGTGGCGGAATGGATTGAGACCACGCCTGAAGATCTCCTCTATTTGAGCGTCATCACGATCGGCGAGATTCGAAAAGGCGTCGATCTGCTGGACGAGAGAGAACCGAAGCGCGCCGCACTTCAGAGCTGGCTCGATCGGGATGTGCGCGTTCGGTTTGCTGGGCGGTTGCTAGCGTTCGACGCCGGAGCCGCAGAACGATGGGGACAGGTCGAGGCGTTTGCTCAACGGCATCGGCGGACGATTCCGACTGTGGACGCGCAGCTCGCAGCAACAGCACTTCACCACGGTCTGACTTTGGTCACACGCAACACCGAGGATGTTCGCCTGACCGGAGTTTCGCTATTCAACCCTTGGACGCCCCGGCGGTGAGGGATTGAGCAGCATTTCTCGCCAATGAGCATCCTCATCGGCACGCAGGGATGGAACTACCCGGCATGGGTGGGGCCGCTCTATCCGCCCGGGACGCGCCCAACGGAGTTTCTTGCGACGTACGCGCGCCTGTTCCGCGGCGTCGAAGTCGACTCCACGTTCTACGCCGTCCCCGATGCGAAGGCGGTACGCGCGTGGTCCGAGCGCACGCCGCCGGACTTCACCTTCGCGCTGAAGATGCCGAAGGAGGTGACGCACGATCGCCGGCTACGCGATGCGGATGACGTCGTGCGCGATTTCCTCGATCGTGTCCGGCAGCTTGGGCCGAAGCTCGGCCCGATCCTGTTGCAGATGGGTCCCGACTTCGCGCCGGACGAGTTGCCGGCGATCGAATCGTTCCTTCCAACCCTGCCGAGCGATCTGCGTTTCGCCATCGAGCTTCGCCAAAGAGATTGGATGCGTCCCGATGTGCTGCCAGATCTTCAGGAGTTGCTGGCGCATCACGGCATCGCGCTCGCGCTCAGCGACGGCCGATGGATCGCGCGCGCGACGATGCTCGAGCAGATCGATCGCCCGACCGCGGACTTTCTCTATGTGCGTTGGATGGGGCCGGACCGCGAGATCACCGACTACTCGCATGTCCAGTTCGATCGCTCCGAGGAGATGCGCGCATGGTCCGCGGCGCTGAAGGCTGCCGCGAATACGATCGATATCTTCGGCTTCTTCAACAATCACTTCGCCGGCCACAGCCCCGCCAGCGCCCGTGCAATGCAAACCCTCCTCGGGCAGCAGCCGGTGGACCCGGAGACGTTGCGAAGACAGAGATCGTTGTTTTGAGATGCCTCCGGCAGCCTCTGGACGACAAATTGCCGAGCGGCGTTTTCTGCACAATTTCTCAGGGTTGATAGGACACAACGCTGGCGGCGATCTCCTCAACCTTGGAAGCCCGCCGCTGCCAGAACGGCGATGACGGCCAGCGCTGCTCCATGGCGTAGTAGAGGCTTCGCGTCGTCAGGTAGGCGTCGTAGCTGTCGGCGATGGAGTGCGCGTAATCGTTGAATGCCTCGGCGTTGCCGGCGAGGATCGCGGACGCCGCATCGATGCCGCAACGGAGGCTGCTGACGATTCCTTGCGAGGAGAGCGGGTCGAATGCGGCCGCGGCGTCGCCGGCGGCGAGCCAGCCGTCGCCGGTGATCGGATCGAGGCGGTGCGAGGATGCCGAGGCGGTGGCGATGGTTCCGCGAAGCCGCGCGCCCGCGGTGCGCAGCCGCGTTTGTGGCGCTTCCTCGATCCAGCGCTGCCAAACACCGGCGTCATGAAGGTCGCAGGCATGGGCGATATCGGAGTCGGTCATGGCTACGACGACGACGTCGCCGCTCGGGACGACGGCGGAGTAGATCCAGCCGTTCTCGCGCGACTCGATGAGGGGGAAGGACGCGTGCTCGATCGCGGCGGACGGTTCGAGCACGCCGGCGATTCCGACGAGCTGGTCGGAGACCAGCTTGCGCGCGCCGAGGCGGCGTGCGATTGCGGCGTGGCGTCCAGTGGCGTCGACGAGCAGGCGCGCGGAGAGATCACCTTGATCGGTTGTGACGAGCCAGCCTTCATTGTCGCGTCGCACGTCATGCACGCTCGCACGCAGCAACGTCGCACCGCGTCGCGCCCCCTCGGTGGTAAGCATCCGGTCGAAGGCATCGCGATCGATACGCCAGCCGTGGCGCTCCGGATGCAACAGGTAATCGGTGAAACGGACCTCCGCCGTTCCCCATGCGGACATGGTTCCTTCGCAGCGGGCATGACCGCCGCGAAGAAACGCCTCCTGCACGCCGAGCCGCGTGAGCAGGGGACGCGAGCCCGGCGCCAGCGTTTCGCCGTGCACGCGACGCGGCGAGCCCGGGTCGACGACGGCGACCGCCAGCGCGGGAGCCAGCTCGATCGCCGCCGCCATCCCGGCCGGGCCGCCGCCGGCGATCAGGACGTCGAACGCATCAGTCGTCACTGCGTCGGTTTATCGGCGATTGGCGGCAACGAAGGCCTGCCGCCGCGGGGCGGGATCGTTGGCGGCACGTAGTCCCCGATCGCCTTGTCATTGCGCTCGACTTCGATGAAGACGGCGCCGTCATTCTTGATGAATCCGAGGTCTTTCCAGTTGACCACCATCTGCATGTCGCCGAGGTTTGGGTCCTTCGGCGTGGCCGTGTCGGGATCGGGTTTGAAGCCGCGCGTCCACGGCACCTGCTGCCCGATCGGATTCGTCGTGTAGACGTAGTACGGCCGTTCGGCGGGCCACCACCAGAAGTTCGCCGCCGTGCCGTTCTTATTCGACGTGGGGTCATCGGTGACGTTCTGGTTCGAGCACTCGTTGAAATCGGCCTGCCACGGCTGGGCCATGTACTTGATGACGTCGCCCGGCTCGAGCCCCTTCGAATAATCGTTGTCGTTGCCGTTCGTCTGGCTCAGATGTCCCGGCGTGATCGAGCCGCTCATCCGCAGCCGGAACGGCGCCGCGTAAATGGTGGTGTTCCGGCTCACCCAGGTCATCTCGATTCCCGGACAGAACGCGCCGCCGACACAATTGTCGAGCGCGGCCTGATCGAGTTGGGCGGCGGGCGAGGGCGGCGGCAACGGCGTGGTCAGCACCTTTCCGGCCATCCACTGGCCGAGCAGGAAGTACTGCGTCTGCGTGATCGTCAGGTACTTGGAGATGATGTCGTCCGTGATCGGGTTGTCGCCGGCGAGGCGAGGCATCAGCGTGCCGCCGTCGTTCGTCGCTGACGGTTCTCGGACGAGCGTCAGCGGGAAGTTCAGCGCGCCTGCCTGCGGCAGTGCGTCGTGCGACGCGGCCGCGAAGCCGCCGATGTCCGCCACCCACTGATAGCCGGCGGGACGGGTGAGGAACGGCGCGATCTGGCTCTTGAAATCGACCTGGTAGTCGGGGTTGAAAGTACCGTTGCTGAAGAGATTCGGGTCGTAGTTCATCTCCCGCACGGCGATGTCGAACATCAGATCGTGCAGCGTGACCAGGTTGACCAGCTGCGGCGCGTACTTCGGCGGAACGGAGAGGCACCACGCCGGGACGTCGACCGGTACCGATGTTCCGTCGCCCATGACGATTTTCGCCGTGACCGGGCCGTCGGCGACGTCATCGAACCAGCCCTCGTTGTTGGCGTAGGTCAACAGGATGTATTCGTAGTCCGATCCCGCGGGCTTCGTGTTGGTGGTGCCGGACGCTCCGTCGGCGCCGATGACGAGGAGATTGCCGTTGGCGTCGAGCTGAATCGAGCCGAGCGTCGTCAGCGGATACGGCAGCATCGTCGCCGGATCGGTGGCCGGGCCGCTGAGCGTGAACTGCGCGGAGGTCGGATTGCCGGAGCCGCCCACGGTTCGCGGGCCGGGATCGAGGATGAGCTCCTGCCGCTTCGCCGGATCGATGATCAACGCGTTGCGCAGCGTGTTCTTCGAGCCGTTCTGGCGATACCCGCGATCGCCTTCCTGACCGGATCCGGTCAGCTGCTCGAATTTGTACCAGACCGCTTTTTTGTTCGCGAGGTAGGCCGTCCACTCGATCGCTGCCACCCCATTTTCCCCCGTCTTCACCTCGGTGCCGGGATCGCTCGGGTTGGTGCTGTCGTACGCGAAGACGCGGAAGCGCTGCGCCTGTTTGAGCAGGTTGCCGTCGGGGTCGCGGAACCTGATGATCGGCTGGCCTGTGCTCGGATCGGTCGGAAGTCCGCCGGCCGTCTCCGGCGTGATGCAGAACGAGCTGCTCGTTCCGACGCGGGCCACGCCGATGGAGGGATGGATTTTGTAGATCGTCGACATTGACCTCTCTCCTATTTCTTCTTCGTATTCGAGGCGGGCGTCTTCGAAAGGGCGAGCAGCGACTGCAGTTGCCTGAACTGCGGATCGGCCGCGACGCCGGGGATGTTTGAGGGGAAGGCGTGGTTCTTCAGCGCCCAGACCAGATCGGTCGCGGTTTGCGTGGCGGCGTGGCAGGCCATACAGCCGGTAAAGACAGTGGTCTGATCGAAGGTCTCCATCGTGGTGTTGGCGAACGCCGTCGTGGCGTTGTTGCCGGGGAAGGTGTTCTGCGGCGTGGCGAAGGTGCCGGGACTGTTCGGCGTCAGCGGCCATTGCGTCATGACCAGCTGGTAGTACTGCCATGGCGTGTTTGCCAGCAGCGTTCGATAGGTGGTGTTCGTCCCCTTCGTGGAGGTGTGGATCGGGCGGACGCGCGTGACGTTGTACGGCTTCGGCGTCGGGAGCGGCAGCGGGTCGACCGTGTAGGGATTGGCGGTGGGCATCGGCGTTCCCGAGCCGTCATTGAAGTTCATCCCCGTGCCAGGAGGAACGTTGTCGATCTGCTCGAACGTCGACCAGATCCACTGCGGACGGCTGGGCGTTTTCTGCACGATGTGCAAGCCGACCAGTCCGACGGTTTTCTGCGAGCACTTGCCGTTGGCCGGATCCATCACCCAGGCCGTACGCGTGTAGTAGCGCTCGGGATGGGCGACACCGGTCATCTCCATCCACGACGACTTCACGTCGAGCGAGCCGGTGTTGAAGGTGAGTCCCGTTGCCGGCAGGTTCGCCCGCAGATACCAGCTGTTGGTCAGGATCTGATTGAACTCGGTCTGATCGAAGCCGGTCATGAAGCGGATGTAGGTGCGATTCTGGGCGATGAGAGGACCGACCAGCGCGCCGAAGCCGGCCTGCCCGAGGTTGCTGTACTTCGAGAACGCGGCCAGCACCATGTCGTTGAATCCCGTCTGGATGTTGCAGGGATTCTCGGCAGGGGGATCGAAGCTGTTCCAGGCGGACGGCGCTGTGCCGTCGTTGTGAAACACCTCGTCGAGCGACTTGTAGGTCTCGAAGACGAGGGGGCCGGTTCCGCCGACCTTCTGATTCGGGTCAGGCGTGCCTCGCTGTCCCGCCAGCGCCGGCCAGACCAGTGCGATGAAACTCTTCCAGGAGAAGTCGTCGAAGAACGCGATCGGGTTGCCTGGAAAACCCGCCGGAACGCAGACATCCGAGGGGACTGTCGACGACGAGATCGACGGCACGGGCGGATTGGGACAGGCCGTCTGTCCCCACGCGGTCAGGGTAATGGCTGTGCTCGCAAGGATGCCGAGGAACACGCCGGGCCAGGGAGATACCTGCTTGCTCATGCTTCCTCCAGCGCCCGAAGGCGCGCTCTCCGTTGTGAATGGGTTCCATCAATGTAGAGAGTATTTGGGCAAAGTGCGAGTCCCTTGTTGACCCCGGTCTCGTTGAGGGTTTAATCGGTTGAATCCGGAAAGCCGGAAAGAAATGTCACTGGCCATGCTCGATTTCGCGCGTTAGGTTCTTCGGGACCCAACAAAAGGAGCCCGCCATGGCCGACGACAAGACTTCCCGGAACGCAGACTTCATCGGACGCGTGGTGGGCGACCCTGCCAATCCGCCGGAGACGCGCATGCTCAGCGGCTGGTTCGGCGATGCCGCCGAGAAGGGATACCGGCGTCTCTACACCGAGGCCGAGCTGACCAGCTACGTCGACATCCCCGACGACGCCATCCTCTACACCGAGCCGATTCGCGATTCACAGCCGGCCGGCGCGGTCCTGGTCTGGATCAAGCGGGATGCGGAGCTGAAGCCGGGCGGATCGGCGGCCAGCCGCGCCGCGCGATTCCTGCAGGGAGACGTGCAGCGCGACTTCTCCACGCCGGAGAAGGCGGGCTTCCACTGCGTGACGCAGGTTCCGTGCGGAGAGCCGACCGGATTCACCGGCAAGTGTACGAAGGAGCCGCAGGTCGGCGGCGCGTGGCCGTGTGTCACCGCCATTCCGCTTTGTGCCGAGCCGACCGGGTTCACCGGCAAGTGTACGCATCAGCCCTGGCCCAATCCCACCCGCTATCACTTCTGCACGATCCTTCACTGTCCCACCCACGACCTCACGCACATTCCTCACATCTGCAATTTCGTGGCGCAGGCAGGGGCCGCCGAGCCGCAGGACGCCGCGGCGAAGGAGGCGGCGACGCAGCTTCCGGGGTGCGGCTACACAAAGACCTGGGGATTGTGCGAAACGCACCTCCTCGGATGTAACGAGACCCAGCCTCCGAAGTGCCCGATTCAGGATGTGTCGCAGGGACTGAACCCGTGCGGCGGACCGGGAACGATTGCCAACGTCGCGGCATTCGGCGCCGCGGCCATTCCGCAGACGATGGGCCCGACCATCATCATCTGCTGCCAGCCATCGCTGGTCGCGCAGCAGTGCACGAACGTCGGACCGGCCTGCCCGCCGACGCCGGCCACGATGTGCACGCAGAACGGGCCGGACTGCCAGACGCACCTTGCCCCGAATTGTCCGACGCACAATCCCTGCTGCACGCACGCCGGTCCGCATTGTCCACCGACGCCGGGGATCATCTGCACGCAGATCGGACCGCAGTGTCCGAAGACCAACCCGCTTCTCGACTGTACGTTCGGATGCACGCAGTTCGGCCCGCAATGTCCGAGCACGGCCGCCGTGCAGTGTGCGGTGCAGCAGCAGCCTGCCCAGCCAGCGCAGTTCGGCGCAGGCGCCGGGATTTTTCCGCAGGGTCACGGCGGGATTGGTCCGCAGCTCACCGACATCCTCTGTCCGACGGTCACGGTTGAGACGATCCGCTGTTTCGTGACCGCTCCGATCACGTTCTCGGGCATCGAGTGCTTAACGCTACCCATCCAGTGTCAGCGTACGCCGCTCTGTCCTACGCATCTGCTCCATTGCCCGCCGCCGCCGACTCCTGCCTGTCCCACTCGTCACGTTCCTTGTCCGTCGGCCGTAGTGGCCTGCACGTTGTTCGGACCGCAGTGCCACGGTCAGGCGGTCAATCCGCCGCCGCCGACTCCAGCCTGCCCGACTCGTGACCTTGCGTGCCCGTCGGCCGTAGTGGCGTGCACGTTGTTTGGACCGCAGTGTCAGGGCCAGGCGGTCAATCCGCCGCCACCGCAGACGCAGTTCTGTATGACCAGCATCCAGGGCTGCCCGAACACGGCTGCTGTTCTCTGTCCCACGGTCGTGCAGTGTCCGGCCGTCGGCGCGCAGCAGTTTGGCGCGGCAGCGGCTGCTCAGGTGAGTCAGGCCTGTCAGCTGGCGACGCCGCTGTGCCCGCCGCAATCGCACTTCGTGCAATGTCCGCCATCGCCCTTCTTCCACTGCCCGCCGTCGCCGTTCGTCTGGTGTCCGCCGTCGCCGTACTTCCACTGCCCGCCGATCACCCAGGTCATCCTCTGCAATCCATCGATCGTCGATGCATGCCCGACGCGAATCTGCGCCATTCAGTAGTCTCAACGGCGGTCCGGCTTCCTGCCGGACCGCCCGCGCAATCGATTACTCAGGGTAGGGAACTGCCGCCCTCCGCGCTCTCCTAGTCAAGTCGCATCGGAGAAGGAGAGAGCGAATGGCTAAGAAACAGGACTTTGGTCCCATCGTCGGGTCGTGGCAGATGGTTGAGGCGTGGGACATGAACGATCCCGGGAAGCCGGGGAAGTCGTATCCGTGGGGGAATCCGCCGCTGGGGTATTGGGTGTACGACTCGGCGGGGAACGTCTCCGTGCAGATCTCGATCAATCCGCCGCTGCCGATTCCCGGCCCGTGGTGGACGCTGGGCGGGACGGCGGCGAACGACGAAATGCTGGCCTCGTTCAACAACTACATGGCCTACTTCGGCACCTACACGGTCGATTACGAGAGCGGCGTGGTCACGGCCAACGTCATCACCGACGTGTTGCGGCAATACACCGGCACTCCGCAGCCGCGGCCGTTCAAGCTCGTGAAGGACGAGCTGCTGATCGGCGACGGCAAGACCTATCTCCGGCGATTCAAACGCGTGGCCTGATCGGAGCGTCGTCATGAAACCTGAGATCACCACCCGCGCGGGGCTGATCGATGCGCTGCGCACGGCCTGCGAGCTCGAACATCAACTGATGGCGCAGTACCTCTTCGCCGTCTATTCGATGAAGCGGTACACCTGGGAAGGGCTGGATCCGGTCGCGCTGGAGCGGGTGCGACGCTGGTCTTCCTCGATCACTCTGATCGCCCGGCAGGAGATGGAGCACCTCGGGCTGGCGCTCAACCTCCTCTCCTCGATCGGCGGCACGCCGTCCTTCACGCGGCCGAACATGCCGCAGAACGTCGATTACTACGGCAAGGCCGGGATCAAGCTGGCGCTGACCCGTGGCAATCTCGACACCATCAGGCGCTTCCAGCGGTTCGAGTCGCCCGACGAGCTGATCGAAAAACTGAAACCGGGAGAGCCGGTCAGCCAGAAAGCGGCGCGAACGTGGTGCGGCCGGAAGAAGCACGTCAAGAGCCGGGCACAGATGTTCGACACCCTGCTGAAGGAAACGGCCAAAAAGGTGCGCGGCGCCCCACCCGGTCTGCTCACCACCAGCGCGCCGGTGCTCGGGTTCGGCTGGGATTCGGTGCAGACGCTCTACGTGGCCATCCGCTCCGGTTTCGATTACCTGGCCGGGACCATGGGCGAGAAAGAGCTGTTCGTCGGCAAGCCGTCGCTGCAGATTTTCGGCGGTCCGGGCGGCCCGCAGGAAAAAGGGTCGATGGACGACCTCAATCAATACGACGTCGATCTCATCAAAGTCGGCGGCCTGGCCAGCGCGCGCCAAGCCATCACCATGATCCTGGAGCAGGGTGAAGGCATCGACGTCAATGCCGACTATCTCCGCTGGACGCACTTCTGTCTCTTCACCGGCATCCGCAACGACATGGAGGAGTTCGGCCTCGGCGAGCTGGCGGCGCGGCCGGTGGTGCGCAATCCGATGACGGCGCTCTATCCGGACGTGGAGCGTTCCGAGGTGACGTTGCTGACGAATTCGCACACGATTCTGGTGGCGAAGATTTTCAACGAGAGCTATGAGCTGATGCTGCTTCTGCTGCTCTATCTCTACAGCGACAACGTCAAGACGCAGCACGAGGTCAACTCGCTCATGGACGCGGCCTTCTTCCCGCTCATGACCATGTTCGTCCGGCCGCTTGCGGAGATCCTCACCGAGCTTCCCGCGTTCCGGAACCCGCGCGAGAAATCGCCGGAGGGGATGCGCAACGCCGGCCCGGGATTCGAGTTGAACGGCGACGTCCTGCTCTTCCCCGGAGGCGAATCGACGTGGGACCTGTTCCAGGAGCGCTTCGACACCATCGTGGGCATGTACGCGGAGCTTCTCCGCGACGGCGATCCGTGGATCGATCTTCCCAACAACCGCGAGAGCGGCTTCGAACGATCCCGCATCTGGCGCAGGCTCGAATACTGCCAGAGCAACATGCAGCGGCTGGCCATCGACTGGCACGCCAGATGGCTCAATATCGGGATAACGACGCAGTGAGGGGCGACGCGATGCTGATCCTCGATTTCGAAGGCTGGTTTCAGATGCGGATGGCCACGGACCCCGATCCGACGGACGAGCTGCGCGGCGTGAGCGGCTACACCTTCGCGTTTTGTGGTGAGCCCGATCTCGACCACAAGCTCCACTTCCAGTCCGATGAGCCGGGCGTGTGGCAGCGCGATTTCGGGCCTGGCGGCGGACCGAAGGTCGGCGTCTACGTCACCAGCGCGCAGCGCAATGGCGAGGATGCGCCGGATCTCGTCGGCGGAAAGATCGCCTTCGTCGACGGCATGGTGGTCGAGCACAACGGCCTGCTGGTCCGCAACGACTACTTCATCATCAATCCCTTCCAGGTGACGCTGACGACGGGCAGGACGCTGTTGCTCGATCGCGTCGACTACCTCAATCCGTCCAACCCAAACATGCCGGAGAACGAGGCCACGTCGCCGATGCTGCAGCGCCGGCAGGCGACGACATTCACGTCGAACTCGGAGGAAGTGGCGAAGGCGACCGGGCTGCCGAACGCGGCGAGCGTGACGCTGATCCAGAACCGGCTGAACCGCAAGGCCAGCCTCGAGGCGCTGCTGGCGTCGACGCCGAAGAAGAACGCGGTGAAGCGCGCGGAGCTGGAGTCGCGCATCTACGAGCTGGCCATCGTCGAGCAGTGGTGGAACCTTTCGCAGGGAACGCCAGGCAACCGGCCGATCGATCGCCGCGCCGCCCAGCTGGCGCTGCAACTCTCCGGCTGGAACATCGACATGAACGGCGCCATCGCCGCGAACCGCCTCGGCGCCGACGAGCGCTATCCCTGGAACATCTCCTTCTGGATGGGTGGCTGGGACGGCGACGCCATGTGCGGCTACGTGCGAGGCACCTGGACCATTCCGCTGAAATGATGTGAACGTTGCAGGCAGTGCTCTTGCGTCCGTCTCGCAAAGATGGAGCGCTGGATCACTCAACTCATTCAATCGGGCGGCGCGTTTTCGGTCGGTCTGCTGATGTTCGTGGAGAACATCGTGGTCTTTCTCCCGTCCGAATTGATCATGCCGCTGGCGGGCTACTACGCCGCGCTCGGCAAGCTCGGATTCTGGCGGGCGGTGATCTCCGGCACCATCGGAGCGCAGCTTGGATCGCTGATCTGGTACTGGCTGGGGCGAACGGCTTCGAAGCAGCGATTCGAGAGATTCGTCCGTCGGCACGGCATCTGGCTGGGACTGGAGACGCATCAGGTGCGGCGCGCGTCACGCTGGTTCGATCGCCACGGTCCATTCGCGGTGATCACGGGACGGTTGATTCCGGCGATCCGGACGTTCATTTCGATTCCGGCTGGATTCAATCAGATGCCGATGGTGACGTTCGTTCCGCTGTCGCTGGCGGGCAGCTTCCTCTTCAACGCCGTCCTGGCCGAAGCAGGAAAACTCCTCGGCGCTCATTTCAAGGAGATTCATCGCTGGATTCAGCCGATCACCATTGCTGTGATCGGCGTGATGTTCGTGTGGTGGCTCATCCGGGTCGTCCGAATGATGCGGGCCCGACACCGAGTCGGATCGAGGCTTGCAGTGTGAGCGATGAACGAAAGAGGAGACTCATATGGCAACGCTGAAAGACATCATGACCAAAGACCCAGTCACCGTCCGTCCCGACGACTCCGCGCAGAAGGCGGCCGGACTGATGAAAGACAACCATGTTGGACCGATTCCGGTGCTCGATCAGGAACGCAAGCTGATCGGGATGGTGACCGACCGCGATCTGGCGATCAAAATCGTCGCCGAGGGCAAGCCGGCAGAAACGAAAGTAAGCGATGTGATGAGCCGCGATCTGTTCACCTGCAGCCCGGACGACAACGTGAAGGACGCGATCCGAACAATGGAGATGCACCAGGTACGCCGCGTTCCCGTCGTCGACGATCAAGGTCACCTCCTCGGCATCGTGGCCCAGGCGGACCTGGCCACGAAAACAGAAAAACCGGAGAGAGTGGCCAAAGCGGTCGAGTCCATCTCGCAGGCGAGCGAGGCCGAATCGCGGTGAGTCAAGGGGGGCGCACGCAGCGTGCGCCCCCTGACAATCAGCGAAATCTCCGCATCAGCCGTTCGAACGGCGACCGCCGCGCTTCCATCACCAGCCGTGCAGCCGGAATTGTCGTCGCCGCGCCGACGAGCGCGAGCGTCAGACCGGCATTGCGCCGGGTCTTTTCGGGCAGATGCCGGCTGGCGAACAGAGCGACTCCCGCTCCGAGGAGCGCGCGTGTACTGACGACGAAAAACAGTTTCGGCAGAGTCAGTTCTTTGGTGTCCATGTTCGTTGTCTCCGAGCGATTTTGAGTGCAAGGAGCATGACGATCGGACTCATGACGAACGCGGCGGTTCGCATGCGTAGCGCGCCC
>Ga0157378_10001489_pt1 | contig 21154 bp, 15 predicted proteins | sample M65metaG_FD_115309 | JGI IMG/M metagenome (GOLD analysis project Ga0157378, IMG submission 115309) | Miscanthus rhizosphere microbial communities from Kellogg Biological Station, Michigan, USA - M6-5 metaG | ecosystem: Host-associated > Plants > Roots > Rhizosphere > Soil | place: USA: Michigan...
GGATCGACGGCGGCCGCGGCGATGTTAATGGCGAAAGAGATCGCGGCCGCGATGACGGCAACCGCACGCCAGCGAACGTGCAGCAGGGCGATCCCGAGTATCGGGATGAGGGGAACGAGATAGCGCCCGCCGATTCCGAAGCCGCCATCCCACCCGTTGAAACTGGTGTTGAAGGCGATGAAGACCGCGATCACGACGATCGCCGCCGCACAGCCGATGCGCTCGCGGCGCCACCACGCCAGGAAGCCAAAAAGCGCGATCACTAGCAGCGGCGCGAAAAAGAAGAAGCCGCGATACGGCGAAAGCGTGATCGCGTAGAGCACCGCCAGCGACGGCCGCTGCATAACACCGAGCGGCGCGCCGTGCGTGAGAAACCGCGAATCGGTCACCTCGACGCTGGTCGTGAAGAAACCGCCGAAGCAGATTCGCTGGTAAGCCAGCAGCGCAGCGAGCGGCGCCAGCGCACCGGCGGCGTAGCGAAGCCAGGTTTTCCGCGGTCCGGCGAACGCGAAAACGATCAGCGCTGGCGCGCAGAGGTAGTTCATCGCCACCGCCAGCGCGGCGGCGAAGCCCGCCAGAGCGCGGCGCGGCGTCGTCAGCGCGAACAGCAACAGCGCCGCGCTCGGAACGGCCACCATCAGGATCGTGGCGTAGGGAAGCAACTGCGTCGCCAGCGCAATCGCCAGCGCCACCAGCGCGGACCAGCGCGCGTCGAAGCTGCGGCGCCGGGCGTAGAGAAAGAGCATCGCCGGGATGCACGCGCCCGGCATCGCCACGCAGGCGAGCGAACAGAGGTAGGCGTTGATCGTCAGCAGCTGGGCGTTGCCGGGATCGGCGCCGCGCGACTTTTCGAGCGCATAGAGCGGCGCGTACGGAATCGCCGCCAGCCACGCCAGCGCCGGCGCCTTGTTGGCGTAGACGTGGCCGCGGCCGAACGAGACGTCGCCGGTGTTGCGGGCATAGCGATCGATGGCGAACGTGTGCCGCTCGACGATGGCGCGCGTCAGATCGAAGGTGGCGTTCTGATTCCAGCCGCCGCCCGCGAAAAAGTACGCATAGACGGCGAAGGTGAGCAGAAAGAGCCACTCGGCGATGCGGCGATCGGTGACGTTCATGATCTGGTGGCCACCCGCGCGATTGCCATTCCAACGCCGAGGATGAAGAGAACGATCGGGATCAACGAGCGTGCGTCGCCGGGTCCCGTGAAAATCTCGCCGAGGTTGAAGCTTGCCCATTCCGAGGCCGGCGTGCCGGGAGCGTGACGCTGGAAGACCATCGCTTCATCGAGCGTCGTGCGATTGACCGAGGTGTGGCCGGTGAACGTCGCCGCAAACCACGGCGGAATCGATGCATCCGCCGGCTCGAAATGGCCGTTGATCAATAGCGGCAGAAGATACTGCGTGACCGGACGGGCGATCGACGTCGCCGGCTGCGGATCGACCGCCGCGGCGGCGAAATTGAGGGCGAAGGAAATCGTGGCAGCGAACACCGCCACCGCCCGCCAGCGCACGTACAGCAGCGCGATGCCGAACAGCGGGATGATCGGAACGAGATAGCGACCGCCGATTCCCCAACCACCATCCCATCCGTTGAAGCTGGCGTTGAAGGCGAAGAAGGCGGCGATCACGACGAGCGAGGCCGCACATTTCACGCGCTCCGCCCGCCACCAGGCGCGAATGCCGAAGAGGGCGACGAGAAGCACCGGCGCGAAGAAAAAGAAACCGCGGTAGGGCGAGAGCGTGATCCCGTAAATCACGTTCATGGTTGGACGGACGAAGACTCCCATCGGCGCGCCGTGCGTGAGAAAGCGCGGATCTTCGTGGACGACGCTGATGGTGAAGATGCTGCCGAAGCAGGCGTACTGGTACGCCGCCAGCGCCGCGAGCGGCGCAACGGCGCCCGCGCAGTAGCGAAGGATGGCTCGCCGCTCGACGAACGCGAAGGCCACCAGCGCCGGCAGGCAGAGGTAATTCATCGCCGTTGCGAGCGCCGCTGCGAAGCCGGCGCGCGCGCGATGCGGCGTCGTCAGCGCGTAGAGCAACAGCGCGGCGCTCGGCACGTGCAACATGAACAGCGTCGCATAGGGAAGGATCTGCGTGGCCAGCACCGACGACAACGCCACGATGGCAGCCCATCCCACCGCGATTCCCCTCCGTCGCGCGTAGGTGAACAGCATCGGCGGAATCAGCGCCGCGGGCAGCGCCACGCAGATCAGCGAGCAAAGCCAGGCATTGATCGTCAGCAGCGTGGCGTCATTCGGATCCGCTCCTTGGCTGCGCTCGACCGCGTAGAGCGCGGCATACGGAATCGCCGCGATCCACGACAACGCCGGCGATTTGTTCGAGTAGACGTGGCCGTTCGCGGCGGAAACGTCGCCGGTGTTTCCCGCGTACGCATCGATGGCAAACGTGTGCCGCTCCACGATCGCCCGCGTCAGATCGAACTGCGAGTTCTGATTCCAGCCGCCGCCGGCGAAAAAGTACGCGCAGGCTCCGAAGGTGAGCAGGAAGAGCCACTCGGCGACGCGACGGTCGGCTTGAGTGGCAATGTTGGATGTTGAATGTTGGATGGGCAATGTTAAATGCTCGCACACACTTGAGCATTCAACATTCAGCATCATCCCGCCGCATCGAGCCGCTGGCGATCGTTGCCCTCTGGGCGGCCGCGATCGCCTTCGCCAACCCGCGCGGCAACTTCCCGATCGACGACGACTGGGACTTTGCCCTGGCGGCGTGGCGCTTCGCCCAGACCGGACACTTTCACTTCACCGCCTTCACCGCCGTCAGCCTGCGGGCACAAGTGCTGTGGGGCGCGCTGTGGACGCGGCTGTTCGGCGAATCGTTCGACGTCTTGCGCCTGTCGACGATGGTGCTGGCGGCGATGACGCTGGTGATCGTTCATCGCCTGCTGCTGCGCGCCGGCGTCCCTCGCTTCGGCCGCATCGCGGCCACGCTCGCCCTCGGATTTCACCCGATCTTTTTCTGGTCGTCGTGCACGTTCATGACCGAGGTGCCGTTCGTATTCGCATCGGCGGTAGCGGTGGCTTGTTTTGACTTGTCATTCCGAACCGCGGTTTCAGCCGGGGGTCCTTCGACCGTCCTCGACCCCTCCGGGGTATCGGCGGCTCAGGATGACAGGTGGGTGATTGCCGCGTGCGCCGCCGCCCTCACCGCCTGCTTCGTCCGGCAGACCGGCATCACCCTGCTGGCGACGCCGATGATTCTGGCGTTGATGCGGCGGCGATACCGGCACGCGGTCATCATCGGCGGCTCAATCGCCACGTTCGGGGCGATCTTTCTGCTGAAGCCGGAATGGCTGACCGGCTCGATGGCGGAGTTCGCGGTGCACTTCAGGATGTGGACGGAGGAGACCTTCCGGCTGCCGGAGCAGATCGCGGTCTTCGATCACTACGCCACGTTCAACGCCCAGAACTGCGCTCTCTTTTTTCTGCCGCTGGTGGCGCCGCTGGCGATCGTCTTCGCGCGAAACGTGAAGCCGTTCGATTTCGGACTGGCAGGTGTGCTGACTGGCCTTCTCATCGTTCGCGTGCAATCGCTTCTGTCGCTCGGTATCGCCATGCCGTACTTCGTCTCGCCGTATTGCTGCGACGTTTTCGCCGGGAACATCTTCACCGACTTCGGCCTCGGCCCCCTGGCGCTCGAAGGCAGCTATCCGTTCCGCCTTCCGCATCTGGCGCGACTCGGGATCACCTACGCCAGCGTCCTCCTGGCCGTCTATCTCATCTGGGCTGTGCTGCGACGTGCGACAAGCACGAATCTCTCGCTGCTCGCACTCGGCTCGGCGCTCTTCGGATCGCTGGCGCTCTTCGGCTCCGGCCTCTACGTCGATCGCTATTCGCTCGATTCCGCCTGGCCGCTGGTGATCGCACTGCCGCTGATGATTCCGTGGCAATCGCGCGCCGTGCGCGGCATCAGCATCGCAGCGCTGGCGCTGATGGCCATCTTCTCCACGCTCGCTGTGCAGGAGTATTTCTCCTGGAATCGCGCCCGCTGGACGGCCATCAGCGACCTTCGCGCACGCGGCATCGCCATCACGCAGATCAACGCCGGCGCCGAGCCGTTCTACCTCTACGAGCTCTCGCACGGCGACCAGCGCATGCGCCGCATCCACCAGTTCGGCGTCGGCGAACGCCCGTACACGCTGGCGTATGAACCGATCGCGGGGAAGCGCGTGATCGCGCGCTATCCGTATACGGGGTGGCTGGGACTACATCGGGGCGAGGTGTTTGTGATGCTGTCGTCGCTCCAAACAACACGCCTGTCATCCTGAGCCGCCGTAGCTGCGTAGCGCAACGCGCGGAGCAGCGGAGGACGGTCGAAGGACCCCCAACCTGCTAACCCGGTTGGGCGGCGGCTATCGGCTGGGGGTCCTTCGACCGTCCTCGACCCCTCCGGGGTGTCGGCGGCTCAGGATGACAGGTTGGGTGGGCTGCGCAACGTCGATAGATCGTTATCGAAACTTCTTATTCAATCTCTCTCTTGCCATCGCATCGACGCGTGTCAGCGTCGGCGCGAGCACTTCGCGTTGTTTTTCGATGAGCGAGGCGATCCCTTCCTTTGCCAGGCCGAGCATCGCCGTCATCTGTTCTTCGCTGAAGGTGGCGCCTTCGGCGGTGCCTTGCAGCTCGACGAAATGGCCTTTGTCGGTGGCCACGATGTTCATGTCGACGCCAGCTTTGGAGTCTTCCTCGTAGTTGAGATCGAGAGCGGGGACGCCGTTGATGATGCCGACGGAGACGGCGGCGACGAAGGAGCTGATCGGCCAGCTGACCAGCTTTCCGTCGATGTAGAGCCTGCCGAGGGCCAGGGCCAGGGCGACGAAGGCACCGGTGATTGAGGCGGTGCGGGTGCCGCCGTCGGCCTGGATGACGTCGCAATCGAGCCAGACGGTGCGTTCGCCGAGGAGCTCGGTGTTGACGGCGGCGCGGAGGGAGCGGCCGATCAGGCGCTGAATCTCCATCGTCCGTCCGCCCTGCTTTCCGCGCGCAGCCTCGCGGTCAACGCGCTCGGTGGTGGCGCGCGGCAGCATGCCGTACTCCGCGGTCACCCATCCCTTGCCGGTGCGATAGAGAAACGGCGGCACCTTCTCCTGGATGGAAGCGGTGCAGATCACGCGCGTATCGCCGACCTCGATGAGCGCCGAACCCTCCGCGTGCTTGCTGAAATGAGGCGTGATGAGAACGCGCCGCATCTGATTCGCAGCGCGCCCGTCGGTGCGGGGCTTGGTGGGGGAGGCCATGGGCGGTGGAGGATAGCGCGCTTCGCGCGCGTTGTCTGCGGCTTCGCCGCGTTGTCGGTGGTCTGCGCGCTGCGGCGCGCGTGGACGCGAGGTTCAAACGTAGGTCGGACTCTCAGTCCGACCGGCTGACCCGTGTCGTCGACTACAGTGACGAGGTAGATTCAAAAGAGGTCGGACTGGAGAGTCCGACCTACGTTCAGAATCGTTCGGGATCGTTCAAGGGACCACGCGCGGCAGCGCAGACAACCGACAACGCGGCGAAGCCGCAGACAACGCGCGAAGCGCAGCTACTCCAGCACCGCCCCCTTCGGCACCACCACGATCCCGCTGTCCGTCACCGTGAAGCGCGCACGGTCGGCTTCGAGGTCGTAGCCGATGGTGGTGTTCGCCGGGATCTTCACCCCCTTATCGATGATCGTTCGCTTGATCTTCGAATGGCGGCCGATCTCGACGCCGTCCATGAGGATCGATTCGTCGACGTCGGTGTAGGAATGGATGCGTACGCGCGGGTGGAGCACGCTGCGGTTGATGGTGCCGCCGGAGATGATCACGCCGGCGGAGACGAGGGAGTCGGTGGCGATTCCGATGCGCTGCGATTTGGAGTCGGCGAAAACGAACTTGGCCGGCGGCAGGTTCAGCGGCGCGGAAACCATCGGCCACTGGGCGTTGTAGAGATTGAACAGCGGCGTGACCGCGACCAGATCGAGAGAGGCCGCGAAGTACGAATCGATCGTGCCGACGTCGCGCCAGTAGCCGCGGTTGATCTCCGCCTCGCCGGGCACGTAGTTCTGGCCGAAGTCGTAGGCGAAGACTTTCATCTTCGGGTACATGGCCGGGATGATCTCCTTGCCGAAGTCGTGCGCCGCGTCGCGCAGGGCGTTGCGCTGCAGGACGTCGATCATCACGTTGGCCTTGAAGATGTAGTTGCCCATCGAGGCCAGCACCATGTCCGGCCGGCCGGGAATGGTCTTCGCCCCTTCCTTCGGCTTCTCCACGAAGCCGGTGACGCGCCAGTCGCTGTCGACTTCGACGATGCCGAAGTGATGCGCCTCCTCCACCGGTACCGGAATCGTGGCGATGGTCAGGTCGGCGTCGTTGGTCACATGTTCCTGCAGCATCTGGTTCACATCCATCTTGTAGATGTGATCGCCGCCGAAGACGCAGACGAATTCCGGCTGTTCGTCGAAGATCAGCTCCAGGTTCTGAAAGACGGCGTCGGCGGTGCCGCGGAACCAGAACGGCCCTTTGCGCATCTGAGCGGGGACGATGTCGACGTACTGGCCGATCTCGGGAACCAATCTCCACGTCCGGGTGATGTGCTCGATGAGCGAGTTCGATTTGAACTGCGTCATCACCTTGATCTTGAAGAAGCCGGAGTTGATGAAGTTGTTGATGACGAAGTCGATGATGCGGTAACGGCCGCCGAACGGCACGGCCGGCTTGGCGCGGTCGCGCGTCAGCGGGTAGAGCCGCTCGCCCATGCCGCCGGCGAGAATCATCGTCAGAATGTTGCGGCGCGCCAGTGTTCCGTACATGTGCGGTGGATTCTTTCTCCGATCGGCTCGCGAAGCAATTCATGTGCTAAAACGATTCACTGACGATGGCTGAGAAGGACTACTACGACATCATCGGCGTGAAGAAGTCCGCCAGCGCGGACGAGATCAAGAAGGCCTACCGCGCGCTGGCGAAGAAGTTCCATCCCGACAAGAACAAGGGCAACAAGGACGCGGAGAACAAGTTCAAGGAGATCTCCGAGGCCTATGCCGTGCTGTCGGACAAAGAGAAGCGCGAGCAGTACGACCGGCTGGGGAAGGAAGCGTTCCACTTCGGCGGCCAGGGCGGCGCGAATCCGTTTCAGGGCGGCGGCAATCCGTTCGGCGGATTCGATTTCTCGCAGTTCACCGGCGGTGGTGCGCGTGCCCGCGGCGGCCGGAGGTCAACTGGAGGAGCAGGCGGGTTCACCGACATCTTCTCCGACCTTTTCGGCGGCGGCGCCGGTTTCGAGCCGGGACCGGAGCGCGGCAGCGATCTCGAAGCGGAGCTGACCATCGATTTCCGCGATGCCATCCTCGGCACGACGATGGACCTTGTCATCAACGGCAAGGGCGTCAAGGTCAAGATCCCCGAGGGCGTGTCGGATGGGCAGCGGATCCGCCTGCGCGGCAAGGGCGCACCCGGCGGCAACGGCGGCCCGGCCGGCGATCTGAACGTGCTCATTCACATCCGTCCGCATCCGCTGTTCGAGCGCCGCGGTGATGACATTTACATCGACCTGCCGATCAAAGTCGGCGAAGCGATCCGCGGCGGCGAAGTGGAAGTGCCAACCATTCACGGCCCCGTGCGCGCGCGCATTCCCGCGGGCACGCAGGGCGGCCAGACGTTTCGTCTGCGCGGCAAGGGCGTGAAGAAGAAGGGCGACACATACGGCGATCACTACTACCGCGTCGAGATCACGGTGCCGAAGAGCACTGCCGCCGAGGTGCTCGAAGCGGCGGAGACGATCGACGCCGCGTATGGCGAGGACCCGCGGGGGAAGCTGAATACGGCCTTGTAAAAAATGGCGTAACTTCAGTGCTACGCTCCTTTCCTTCCCGATGTCCAGAATCCAACTGGTGTCCGCCTCGCTTCTCGTAGCATTCGCCGGCGCAGCGTTGGCAGCCGAGGTTCGCCTCGGACCGGAGAAGCCGCTCTTTCCCTCAGGAACTCCCTTCTTCGAGTTAGGAACGTCGCTTCAAGTCGCTCGCTCCGGCGACCATGAAATCGCCATCTGGGCGGACCAGAACTATCGGATTTTTGCCACCTTCGACGGCGTGCTCCAGTGGATCAGACAATTGCCGGCAGGACAGGGCGCGTTTGCTCCCGCGGTCGCCGCGGGAAACGCCACATTTCTCGCGGCATGGCCCGAAGCGGAGAATGACGGCTTTCGGCGCGTGGTGGCGAAACGCGTGACATTCGATGGCCGCGTGCTCGACGCCTCCCCCATCGTGTTGTGGACTACGACCGGAGGATCGTGGATTGGGGGTGGCGAAACGCCGGGCATCGCCTCCGACGGCTCATCGTTCCTCGTGAGCTGGATTTTCAATGGATCCATCCTGACGATCCGCGTAGCAGGCGACGGCAGCGTCGGCAACCTGCGAACGATGCCGGTGGTGACGCCATACGATCCGAAGGCAGTGTCAGTCTATTCTCCTAAACTCGTGTGGACCGGAAGCCAGTTCTTCCTGGGCTGCTCGCTCGTACATCCCAACCATTTCAACTGTTGTTCCGACGGCAAGTTCCCACCAGAGGCCGCGATTGCCGGACTGCCAATCGATACCACGCGTACGGTCCTGCCGGGGAGCCTATCGCCACTGTTCGATCCGATCGATTTGACAGGGTCTCATAACGTACCGATGGCCATGGCATTCGGCGCGGGACGGGTGACGTTCGCCTGGAACACTTTGGCCATCGCCCAGTCGACGCCCGACGGCATTCCGCTCTCGGGACCGCATGTCATCGACCTGACACCGACACGCTACTGTGGGGATTTCGCGCCTGCGATTGATTGGGACGGCGCGAACTTTGTAACGGCCTGGCTGGATTGCGACCATTCCAGTGTGCGCGCGCTTCGGCTCAACGTTGCCGGCGAACCTGTCGACGACACGCCCTTCGATGTGGCCATCGACGCCCTGACGACCATCCCTCCATCGATTGTCCCTACGCCGGAGGGAGTTGTCATCGTTTACAGCCGCAGAGACACGATCACCGGCTTGCCGCGCGCGTTCGAGCGCTCGCTGGCGCGACTACCGCCGCAGCCGATGCGGCGACGCGGTGTCACCCGTTAAGCGGGCCGCTGTACACTCTCGCTCCCCGCATGGAAATCGAGCTCCTTCGCGCCGATGTCTCCTCCCTCAAGGTCGACGCCATCATCAATCCTGCCTCGGCCAGCAAGCCGGTGGCGGAGTTCGGGCCGGTGCCGGTCGGGCATGCCGTGGTCACCATCGGCGGCAACGTGCTCTGCAAATTCGTCATCCACGCCATCGTTCCGCGGAATGGTGACGGCGATGAGGATTCGAAGCTTCGCAATGCCATGTGGGCGGCGCTCAAGCGCGCCGAGGAGCTGGCCATCGGATCGGTGGCCATGCCGCCGGTGCCGGCGGCGTTTGGCTTCGCGGCCGACCGCTGCTGGCGGGTGCTGGCATCGACCGCGCTAGACTTCCGGCCGCACGCCCGCTCGCTGCAACGCGTCGTGTTCTGCGCCTTCAGCGAAGAAAACTACAGCGAGCTGCAGCGGGCCATCGAGGAGCTCACCATTTGATCCCGGCAGGACAGATCTTCGTCATCGGCGATTCGCACATCGGACTGTCGGAAGGAAATGAAACGGCCATCCTGTCGTGGCTCGATCGCCTGGCCGAACTCAAGCCGCGGGCGCTCTACCTCAACGGCGATCTCTTTCACTACCTGATCGCCCATCCGAAGTTCTACACGCAATCGGTGGCCAACGTCTTCGCCCGCTTCCGCGAGCTGCGCGACGCCGGCATGCCCATTCACTACGTCGAAGGGAATCGCGACTTCTTCCTGCGCGGCTCGTTCGCCGAGGAGTCGGTGACGGACGTGGCCATGGAGTACACGATCGAAGCTGGGGACCGGAAGTACCTGATCATCCACGGCGACATGATCAACGACCGCGATATCCCCTATCGCTTCTGGCGCTTCGCCTCGAAGAATGCGATGTCGCGCTTCGCCTTGCGCTTCATCCCGAAGAAGACCGCGCGGAAGTTCGTCGACAGCATCGAGGAGCGGCTCTCGGGATCGAACTTCAAACACAAAGCCAAGCTGCCGACCGAGCGGATGCAGCGCTACGGCCGCCAACGCGGCCAGGAAGGGTTCACCGACGTCGTCTTCGGCCACTTCCACGAGAAGCTGGTGCTTCCGGGACCGACAACAGTGATGGTGTTGCCGCCGTGGTACGAGACGGGGGAGGCGATGGCGATCGATCCTTCTTCAGGCTCGTTCGATTGGGTTACGGTGTGACTCTCACGTCGTCAATCCCACTTTCCTGATCAACGCGATGAACCGCGGGTCTTTGCGCAGCGGCTCGAGGGAGACATCCACATTCAGCCAGACCGCGGATTCCGACCGGTCGTTGTACATCTGCTCCAGATTCTTCATGGCCTCGTCGTAATTGCCGAGGGCCGCGTAAATGCGGGCCAGGAAAAGAGGAAGCGTGTAGGTACCGGCGGCGCGGGCTCGAAGCTCGGCGATTGCGCGTAAGGCCTCGTCGCGGTTGCCGGCGCGGGCGTTCACCATTCCCCACATCGTGACCAGCAGCTGCGTGTGGCCGCCGAGCTGCATCGATTTCTGCATCAATGCCAGCGCCTGCGGGAGATTGTTCTTACGAAATTCGATCTGGGCCTCGAGGTAATAGACGTAAGGAAAGGTCGGATCGAGATCGAGCGTGTGCTTGGCCTGATCGATCGCATCTTCATAGCGTCCCGCGTAAAAGAGTGTGCGGCCGACGTCCCAACTGGCGGTGACTGACAACGGATCGAGTTGCTCGGCGTGGCGCTTTTCCACGAGAGCCTCATCGAAGCGTCCCATGGCCGCAAGAAAATCGCCATAGGCCTGATGTGCATCAGCATCGTTGGCATTGAGAGTAATAGCGCGGCGGAATTCTTTTTCGCCTCTTGCGAAATCCCAGTCGTACCAGACCAGCGCCAGGGCCATGCACGTATGCGCCTGAGCCAGTGAATCGTCGAGTGCCAATGCGCGCTCGGCGGCCTCGCGCACACGGGGCATGGCCTCGCGCGGCGGCATGAAGAGATTCGAAAGCGAGAAATACGCGGACGCCAGTCCGGCATAAGCAAGAGCGTATGTGGGATCGCGCTCAATGGACTGATTGAAATAGCTGATCCCTTTACGTGCCGCTTCCTCATCATTGAACTTGGTCGAGAAATAACGGCCTTTGAGATAAAGCTGAAATGCTTCATTGCTCTCCGGACGGCGCTTGCTCAACAGCTTGCGCTCTGCACCGGTCAGGCGCGGCTGCAACTGTGACGAGATCTCCTCGGATAAATCCTTCTGCAGCTCGACGACATCCGAAAGATTGCGGTCGTACTGCTGCCCCCACACCTGCGTGCCACGCTTCACGTCCGTCAATGTCGCGCGGACGACAATGGTGTTGCCGTGCTGGACCAGGCGCCCCGTCACCACGCCGCGGACGTGCAACTCCCGGCCGACCGCCAGCGGATCGCTGTTCTTCCCCTTGTACCGGAACACAGTACTGTGCGCGACGACCTGCAGCTCCGGCAATTGCGAGAGCGAATCCATGATGCTGTCGGTCAATCCGTCGCTCAAATACTCACTGTTTGGGTTCCCCGAGGCATTGACGAACGGCAGCACGGCCACGCTGTCGATGCGGTCGGCGAAAATGCTTCCCTTGATGAGCGTGTAGGCTGCCACCGCAAGCAGCGCCACGATCATGATGGCCATGATCACCACGATGCGCGAATCGCGAAAGGCGCGGCGCACGGCGAATCGGCGCGAGGAGATCGGAAAGGTCATCTGCGCCGTCTGCTGCTGCTCGAATCCCGGCGCCGAGGAGTGGCGATGCATCTCCAGCGAGCTCAGTTTGTTCTCGAACTCCAGCTCCCGGCGCAGCGTGTTCAGATCGGAGAGCAGCTGGCGCGCCGAGGCGAAGCGATTGCCGCGATCCTTCTCCAGCAGTTTCAGGATGATCTGGTCGAGCTCCGGGGGAATGCCGCTGACGTAGTGCGACGGCGGCTTCGGCACCTCGTTGACGATGGCGAAGGCGATGTCGATGAAGTTGTCGCCGTGCACCGGCGGCTGTCCGGTGACCATCTCGTACATCACCGCGCCGAGCGCGTAGAGATCGGAGCGCGCATCGGGCTGCTGCGCCCGGGCCTGCTCCGGCGAGATGTAGAGCAGCGTCCCCATCACCGAGCCGGTGGAGCTGTCCTTGAGCGCCGATTCCGGATCGGCCAGCTTGGCCAGACCGAAATCGAGCACTTTCACCAGCCCGTCGGGCCGGAGCATGACGTTCTCCGGCTTGATGTCGCGATGGATGATGCCGGCATCGTGCGCGGCGGCCAGCGCGCTGGCGACGCCGGAAGCGATGTCGATCACTTCGCCGATGTTGAGCCGGCGCGTGGCCATCCGCTCGCGCAGCGTTTCGCCTTCGATGTACTCGGTGGCGATGTAATGCGAAGCGCCATCCTGGCCGATTTCGTAAATGGTGATGATGTTCGGATGATTGAGCGCCGAGGCCGCGCGCGCCTCGCGCTGGAACCGCCGCACGCGCTCTTCGTCGCGCGTGAAGCGCACCGGCAGCAGTTTGAGCGCCACTTTGCGATTGAGGCTCTCATCCTCGGCCAGATACACCTCACCCATCCCGCCGGCGCCGATGAGCCGCCCTACGCGATAACGCGAAATCCTCTCCGGTTGCATGGGCTTGCTTGGAGGATAGCATTCGACGCGCGGATAGAATCGCCTCGATGAATGACATCGACCTCGCCACACAAGCCGCCCGTCTCGGCGCCGTAATTCTGTTGAAGCATTGGGAGCAGTTGGGAAAAGACGACGCCGATCTGAAGTCGCGTAATGACTGGGTTTCGCGCGCGGACCGGGAGAGTGAAGCCGCCATCGTCTCTTTTATTCGCGAGCATTGTCCCGACGACGCCATCCTCGGCGAGGAAGGCGGCATCAGTGCCGAGGGGACCAGCGGGCGGACGTGGATCATCGATCCGCTCGACGGTACCTCCAACTACCTGCAGCACTTTCCGATGTGGTCGATTTCCATTGCTGTCAAAACGAATACCGAGATCACCGCCGGCGTCGTTCACGAACCGTTGCGCGATCTCTTTTTCACCGCCGAGCGCGGCGCCGGCGCGTTTCGCAACGGCGCGCGGATGCACGTTTCGAATCAGGAGACGCTTGAAGGCTCGTTCCTGGCTACCGGCTTTCCGTTTCGCGCGCAGCAGTTCGTCGCCGTTTACTGCGCGATTTTTCAGGATGTCATCAGCGTGGCCAAAGGCGTGCGCCGCGCGGGGTCGGCGGCCCTCGATCTCGCCTACACCGCGGCCGGCATCTTCGACGGCTTTTTCGAGCTGCACCTCTCGCCGTGGGACATCGCCGCCGGCTCGCTGCTGGTTACCGAGGCCGGCGGCGTCTTCAGCGACTTCTCCGGCGGCGCTCGCTGGCTGGAGCGCGGCAACGTCGTCGGCGCGCCGGCCGGCGTGCATGGCGATCTTCTGCGCGTGCTTGCCCAACATGTTCGCGAAGATCAGCTCGATCGCCGCAACAGCAACCGCGCCCTTCCTTCGCAATGAAGCTGCCCCGTTCGTTCTACCAGCAGGACACGATCACCGTGGCCCGTGCGCTCCTCGGATGCGTGCTCTGGCGCCGCCTCGGCCGCGAGCTTCTGGCCGCGCGTCTGGTGGAAGTGGAGGCCTACCTCGGCGCAAACGATTCCGCCAGCCACGCCCGCCGCGGCCTGCGCAGCGCGCGCAACGAGTCGATGTATCTCGAAGGCGGCCACGCCTACGTCTACTTCACCTACGGCATGCACTGGTGCATGAACGTGGTCACGCAGGAAGCGGATATCGCCGAGGCCGTGCTGCTGCGCGCCGCCGAACCGATTCGCGGAATCGAGACCATGCGCGAGCGCCGGCCGAAGGCAAAACGCGATCGCGATCTGATGAACGGTCCCGGCAAGCTCTGCTCGGCGATGGCTATCGACAAATCGCTCGACGGCGAGCCGCTCAATGGGACGGCTCTCTGGCTTTCCCCGCGTGACATCGAAGTCAGCGATGACGACATCGCCATCAGCCACCGCATCGGCGTGGAGAACTCCGGCGAAGCAGCGGGATGGCCGCTGCGGTTTTACCTGCGCGGGAATCCGTACGTCAGCCGCTGAACGGGTGCCATTGCGCTTGGCGTACGTGCGGAACTATGCTGCCCGCACAACTCACCGTCCACTACGCGAACGCAAAGGAGACCCGTATGCGTCGTCTGTCCTTCGTCCTTCTCGCGATCTTCATCCTTCTCGCAACTCTTCCTCTTTTCGGCCAGTCCCAGGCCACTACCGGCGTCATCGAAGGCACTGTCGTCGATGCCAGCGGCGCCGCGGTTCCGGGCGTCACCGTGACCATCAGGAACACGGCCACCGGCTACGAGGTCGTCGTGGTCACCGACGCGGCCGGGCACTTCCGCGCGGTGCTGCTGCCGGTCGGGCCGTACCAGGTCACGGCCTCGCTGCAAGGCTTCGCCACCGTGGTGCAAAAAGGTCTCGACCTCGGCGTCGGTCAGACGCTCACGGCGTCGATCGCCTTGAAACAGACGACGTCGGCAGAGGAGATCGTGGTCACCGCGGCGGCCCCGCTGATCGAGACGGCGCGCACCGAAGGCTCCACGCGCATCGACGAGAAGGCGGTCGAAGGGCTGCCCAACAACGGCCGCAACTTCCTCGAATTTTCCAAGATGACTCCCGGCGTCACGGTGGTGCAGGGGCCGGACGGCGACGAGCTGTCGATCAACGGCCAGAAAGGCATCTCCAACAACATCTCCGTCGACGGCGCCGACTTCAACAATCCCTTCTTCGGCGAGCAGCGCGGCGGGCAGCGGCCGCCGTTCACCTTCAACCTCGACGCGGTGAAGGAGATGGTGGTCATCGGCGACGGCGCCAACGCCGAGTTCGGGCGCTCCATGTCCGGCTTCGTCAACGTCATCACCAAGTCGGGCACCAACGATTTCGACGGCACCGCGCATCTGACCTACAAGAACGACTCGCTGAGCAGCGAGCCCAAGAACCCCAACGGCACCACCTCGCCGAAGTTCCCCGCCACGCAGACCCAGGCCGGCTTCACCTTCGGCGGGCCGCTGCAGAAGGACCGGCTATTCTACTTTGGCGCGCTCGACTATCAGAAGGCCAAGACCACCAAACAGACCGATCCGAACCGCATCGAGAAGCGCGTGGTCGATGTACTGGCCGCGCTGGGCAGCCCGAACGAGAACGGCTCCATCGAGCACACCAATGACGCCCGTGTCCTCCTGCTCAAACTCGATTTCAACGCCTCGTCGAAGAACATCGCCAACCTCCGCTACAACTACACCTGGTCGCAGCAGATCAACGGCACGTTCGACGTCGACTCGTGGGGCCGCAGCGCCAATGCCATCGAGAAGGACTCGTCGAACGCCATCGTCGGCGGCCTGACGTCGACGATCCAGTCGTCACTGCTGAACGAGTTCCGCTTCCAGTTTGCCAAGGAAAACCGGCCCCGCCCCTACAACGGCCCAAACATCACCGGCCAGAGCCGGCCGCTGCCCGATACCGCCTTCGACTTCGCCAAGAGCTATCGCTTCGGCGAGCCGTTCTTCATCCCGGTCACGTATTACGACACGCGCGTGCAGTTCAACGACAACGTCAGCTTCCTGCGCGGCCCGCACGACATCAAGGCCGGTCTGGAGTTCAACCGCGTGAACTCGGTGCAGACGTTTCTCGGATTCGCCAACGGCCGCTACATCTTCAGCTCGACCGACGGCTTCCTCAATTACCTGAAGAATCCGAAGTACGTCGAGTGCTCCGATGGGTCGTCCTCGCAGACCGGCGTCTGCGCCGGCACGGCAACGATCACCGGACCTGTTCTCCTCTATCTGCAGCAGGCCGGCGTCGGCAACATCAGCGTGGAAGAGGCGGGCACGCAGAGCATTCCGCAGACCGAGCCGGCCGTGTTCGTGCAGGATTCGTGGCAGGCCTCGCCGCATCTCAATCTGCAATACGGCCTGCGCTGGGAGGCAGAGATCGAGCCCGATCCGATCACGCCGCCGAGCCAGGTCTTCTACGCCGGCTTCATCGGCAAGACGTCGAAGGGGCAGGAGTTCCCATCGAATGGCAAGATCCCGAGCGACCGGAAGATGATTCAGCCGCGCGCCGGCCTGGCCTGGGATCCTCACGGCGATGGGAAGCAGGTGCTGCGCGCGAACGCGGGCGTCTACTACGGACGCGTGCCGGGATTGAACCTGGCCTCGTCACGCTCGACGAACGGCTCGCGCGGACAGACGATTTTCCGCAACAGCGCGCTCACCAGCATCCTCGGCCCCGTGCCGGCGTACCCGAACATCATTCCGCAGTCGCAGGTCGGCTCTCCGTTCGATCCCGACGTCTTCGTGTTCGATAAGAATTTCAAGAACCCGCGGACGAAATCGGCCAGCGTGTCGTGGGAACAGGAGCTGATCAAGGATTACGGGTTCCTGGTGAAGTACAACTACGCGAAGGGCGAGCACATCACGCGCTTTACTAATCGCAACGATCCGCTCCTCGGCTCGCCGTGGTCGACCGGCCTCGGCGCCGGCGGCACGAACGGCATCGGGACGCTGACGACGATCGAGTCGACGGCGAAGAGTCTCTACCAGGGCATCACGCTCGGCATCAACAAACGGCCGTCGAACAACCTGGCGTACGAGATCAATTACACGTACTCGAAGGACAAGTCGGACGACGACAACGAGCGCGATCCGTTCTCCTTCCGTTACGCCAAGATCACCAATCTGGCTGCCGAGTACGGCTACTCCGACCGCGATCAACGCCACCGCCTGAACAGCTGGCTGCTCTGGAACGCGCCGCTGGGCGTCGACGTGAACGTGCGCTACTCGTACCGCTCCGCGCAGCCGCTGTCGCTCTCCTGCGTGGTAAGCGCTTCCTTCTGCGGCAAAGACGCTTTCGGCAATTCGAGATTCATGGCAGTGGCGCAGACGCCTCAGGACCGCATCAATCCCGATGGCTCGGTGACCCAGCGCAACCTCGGGCGCAAGGACAATCTCTACTCCTCGCTCGATTTCCGTCTGACCAAGGCCTTCCCGTACGGCAAGTACCGGATCGAGCCGGCCATCGACGTCTTCAATCTTCTCAACAGCAAGAACTTCCATCGCCCCGAGGTGACAAACCTGATCTTCAACTTCGACGGTACCGTACAGAGCGGCGTCGGCGAACCGCGGCAGATGCAATTGGGGCTGCGGCTGATCTGGTAGCACGACGTCGCCGCGTCAGCGGCATGAGAGGGTAGCCAGGGGTGCGAGCGCCTTTTGCTCGCACCCCTGGAAATCGGGACGTCATGGCTTGTGCCGCGTCAGCGGCACTGGAGTGATCGCAATTCTTCCGGTGCCGCTGACGCGGCACAAATCGAGCGGATCGCGTTACCAGAGGTGCTCGCCAAAAGCGCTCGCACCTCTGGCTATCTTCTATTTGCCGCTAACGCGGCGGAGGGCCGCCGTGTTTACAATCCCCCATGCCTCGCCCGCCCCTCCTCGCCCGCGCGGGCTCGCGCATCGCTGACGTCTGCGAGCGCTGGTTTCCAGATGCCTTCGTCTTCGCCCTTGCTGCGATCGTGCTTGTGTTCATCGGCGGACTGGCCACCGGTGTGAAGCCGGTCACGCTTGCGACGGAGTTCGGGAACGGGTTCTGGTCGCTGGTCAACTTCACCATGCAGATGGCCATCGTCATCGTCGGCGGATTCGTCGTGGCCTCCTCGCCGCCGGTGGCGCGGTTGACGCGGTGGCTGGCGGCGATCCCGAAGACAGCGCGCGGCGCCGTGGCCTTCGTGGCCGCCTTCGCCATGCTGTCGTCGCTCCTGTCGTGGGGACTCTCGCTCGTCTTCACCGGGCTGCTCGTGCGCGAGATCGTCAAGCGCATCGACGTCGACTATCGCGCCATCGGCGCCGCGGCCTACCTCGGACTCGGCAGCGTCTGGGCGCTCGGGCTCTCATCGTCCGCCGCGCTGCTGCAGGCGACGAAATCGTCGATCCCGGCGTCGCTGCTGCCGATCACCGGCGTGATCCCGCTGACGCAGACGATCTTCCTCTGGCAAAGCATGACCATGGCCGCGGTGCTGGTGACGGTATCAGTCATCGTCGCCTACGTCTCCGCGCCGCGCGAGGGAGAAGCGCGGACGGCGACGATGATGGGGATCGAGTTCCGCGATGACGATGCTCCGGTCAAGCCCGCGGTCACGCCCGCCGAACGGCTCGAGCAGAGCCCGATTCTCAACATCGTCATCGCTCTGCTGATGTTCTGGTTCCTGATCACGCAGTTTCGCGACAAAGGCGGATTGGCCGCGCTCGATCTCAACAACTTCAACTTCTTCTTCCTCGCCGCCGGCCTTCTGCTGCACTGGCGTCCGCGATCGTTTCTGCGCGCGGTGACGAAGTCGGTGCCGGCGTCGGCGGGCGTCCTGATCCAGTTCCCCTTCTACGGCGGCATCTTCGGGATGATCTCGAAGACGCCAATCGCCGCGCACCTGGCCCACGCATTCGTCAGCATCACCACGAAGTCGACGTTCCCGATCGTCGTGGCCATCTACTCCGCCATCCTGGGCATGTTCGTTCCCTCGGGCGGGGGGAAGTGGGTTGTGGAAGCACCGTACGTGATGGCCGCCGCAAACGCCTGGGGCATGGACCTCGGATGGACGGTTCAGATCTACAACGCCGCCGAGGCCTTACCGAACCTGATCAATCCCTTCTGGATGCTGCCGCTCATGGGCATCCTCGGCGTCCGGGCGCGCGATCTGGCGGGGTACTCGATTCTGCAACTGCTGTTTCACGTGCCGATCGTGATTTTCCTCTGCTGGCTGTTCGCGAAAACGTTTGGAACGTAGGTCGGACTCTCCAGTCCGACCGGCTGACCAAGGTCTGAAACTACAGTGACGAGGAGTTTCACGAGAGGTCGGACTGGAGAGTCCGACCTACGTTCGCGCTACTTCAAAAACTCCATCAGATAGTCCGTCGCGTCTTTCGATCCCATCACCGAGAGCTTCTCGATGATGTGGCGCTTCGTGTCCGGATCCTTCTCGTTGCGGGCGAGGCTGACCAGCGTCTTGGCGTTGCCCTGGATGAAGAGCGCGTTGATGACTGCGTTGCGAACCTCGGGGCGGGAATCGTTGGTGTACAGCGAGATCAGCAGCTCGCCGGAACGGCCGCCGCCGAGGAGGCCGAGATTGCGGATCGCGGTGACCTTCAGATCGAGGACCTTCTCGTTGCGGGCGATGTCGGCCAGCTTCTCGGAATTGCCGCCGATGAACATCGCCTGCAGGATCTTCTTGCGCACATCCAGCGAGGCCTCGGTGCTGTACAGCTCGGACAGCTCGTTTCGCGCGCCGATCACGCCGAGTTGCATCACGGCATCGGCGCGCAGCTCGGGATTGGACTCGCCCTTGGCCAGGGCGAGAAGGTGAGAGCGATCGCCGGAGATCATGTACGACTTGAGCACCGACTTCTTCACCGAGACGTCGCTCGTGGAGTTGTAGATGTCGGCAAGCACGTTGCGGGCGCGCTCGCCGCCGAGGATGCCGAGGGTGCGGACGGCACGCTCGCGGAGATCGGGCGGACCGCTCTTGGCCGTGTGCACGACGATCTCGAACGCTCGTTGGGAACCGGACTGGCTGAGCACGAACAGCGCGCGCTCCTTCAGCTTCACCGACTGATTGCCGTTCAGGATTCCCTCGAGGATGGGGATGGCGCGCTCGGGATCGCTCGACATCAGGCCGTTGATGGCCATCAGTTTCACTTCCTCGTCCTCGACGTGCTCGGGGCGGATCACCTGGCCGGCGGACTGGCGGATCTCGACTTCGAGCGTCTTTCCGTCGGCTACCCACTTCGATTTTGGATACGACTTCTGGAGCTGGAGCAGCGTGGTGAGCGCTTCGGTGCGCGCGCCCATCTTTCCCTGCGCGTAAGCCAGCCAGTAGAGCGCGGCGTCGGCGTGGGACATGCGCATCTCCGCGACCTTCTCGAAGCCCTTCACGGCGCGGCGCCAGTCGTGATCGTCGAGCGCGTCGGTGGCGCTGTCGTAGAGGTCTTCCTCCGCTTCCGCTTTGCGCTCGGCGCGGTCGCGATCGCGTTCTTTGTGTTCGTCGTCATCATCCGTGCTGACGACGATGCTGACCGGGGTGGAATCGGCCTTCCAGTTGGCGCGTACGGCCGGCGCGAGCGCGACCAGCGCGGCCGCGAGGGTGAGCAGCAGTTTCGATTTCATAGCGAGTCCGTTCCTTTGCGTGGAGTTGTGGCGGGGGCTTCGTGGCCGCCCACCTGTGCGCTGACGACGCGCACCTTGAACAGGAGTCCTTTCGAATCGATCCGCTTCTGCAGTGCGGCGATTTCGTCGGGGGAGAGCGTCGAGCCGGCGTGCGACAGCTCGACGAGAATCGGCTCGAGGTCCGAGAGAAGGGAAGCGATACGCGTCTCGCCCCTCCGCGCGGCCGTTTGCCGGTAAATGCGATTCGAAGCGACGAGATCCCCGGCGCGCTTGCTTTCCGAGGAGACGTCGAGCGGGTGTTTGGCGTCGGCGTTGGAGAGCTCGATCAGCATCCGTTCGGAGCTGTCGAGGTGATCGCTGACGACGACGAGAAGCAGGCGGTCTTTCGATGGGGAGTCAATGGATGCCGGCTGCACCGGGCCGCGCGTTGTCGTGTGCGCGACGAGATCCTGCGGCCGCGCGGCTTGTTGCGTCCGGGCGTGCCACAGGATTCCGCCGATGAAGGCGATGGCGAGGGCCGCAGCGAGAGCAGCGATCGTGGTCCAGGCGCGTGACCGCCGGCGTTCGCTGCCGAGTTTCCAGCGCAGCCGCGTCCAGACTTCCTCGCCGTAGGCATCGCTCCGCTCCGGAATCGGCAGTTGATCGATGAGCGCGAGCACGCCGCGAAGGGTCTCGAACTGCTTGCGGCATTCGTCGCACGCCGCCAAGTGCTCCTCGGCGGAGACGGCGTCGCCGTCGTGGTAGTAGTGAGCGATCAGCTGTTCTTCTGTCAGGTGTTGCATGTCGTCGGCCTCACGAACGGCTCCAGCGCTTCGCGCAACTTGCGCACGGCGCGGAAGATCGTGTGTTTTGCTGCATTGACTTGAATCCCCA
>Ga0157378_10001492_pt1 | contig 21148 bp, 14 predicted proteins | sample M65metaG_FD_115309 | JGI IMG/M metagenome (GOLD analysis project Ga0157378, IMG submission 115309) | Miscanthus rhizosphere microbial communities from Kellogg Biological Station, Michigan, USA - M6-5 metaG | ecosystem: Host-associated > Plants > Roots > Rhizosphere > Soil | place: USA: Michigan...
GACCTTCGGCATCCGAATTCACCCGGCCCGCGAGCGCAACCGGCGCGGATTTTTCTGCAGGTACAGCGAACGCAATGCCCGAATTAAAAAGAAGCGCCAAAAGCGCGAGAGTGATCCGCATCTTCCATCCTTGAGCCGCTGATTCTAAATCCGCCGATTCTAAATTTTGAAGCGCATTATATACCCACGGGAAGCCGCCATCGCCGAAACCGGACAGCTGCCCGTTTGCTGATTGCCGCCGCGCAACTATGCCCGATATCCCTCTTGCCTGCCGCCCCGGCTTTGGTATAGTCATTCCGTTACTCGCAGACTTCCAGATGGGATCCGCGCGTCAGCGCCCGCGCACCCTTGCTGCGGCGAGTACCTTCCCCCTATTACGAGGAGAAATTCGTGCGCGTTCTGACGCCAACTGAGAACCATCGTCTCAATGAATTGATCGGCTTTATCGGCATGGCGACGGCCATTCTGGTGGCTCTGGCGCTTATTTCTTACAGCCCCCACGATCCGTCGTTCGATGTTTCCGCCGATTCCGCCTCTCTGCATTCCGCCCGCAACTGGATCGGTCCGGTCGGCGCCTATGGCGCGGACCTGTTGTTTCAGGGCTTCGGCTATGCGGCGTTTCTCTTGCCCGTGGGCATGTTCATTATGGGATCGCGATGGTTCCGCAGCGAGCTTCTGGAATCTCCGGCCATCAAAATTGTAGGTTCCTCGCTGCTGGTGCTGATGCTTCCCGGAATGCTCACACTGTGGCGGGTGCCGGAAGTGCGCAGCGCCATTCCTCCCGGCGGATTACTGGGACGCCTCGTAGCCGACGGCTTGCTCTCGGGCTTCAACATCGTGGGAGCAAACCTGGTGGCCGTGGCGATCTTCGTCGTGGGGATTTTTCTGACCACCAAGTTTTCCTTCATCGAAACGCATGAAACTCTGCGCGGGCCCCTGGGCAAACTGAATTTTATTGTGCCGCTGAAGAATCGCTACGACGCCTGGCGCGAGGAACGCGAAGAGCAGCGTATGCAGAAGCGCCTCGCTGAAATCAAGTCGCAGGGCCGCCCGCCGATTCCCGCGCAATCCGTGGAGGAAGTGGATGGCAGCGCGGTGATTGAAAAGGAAGAGCGCGAAGAAACGTTGCGTGAACAATCCGAGCGCTCGCGCTCCATCATCTTCCGAGATACGGAAGAAAAGAAGCCGCAGCCCAAGCCATCCTCTTCGCCGAAAATCGCCAAAGGCGCTACGAACTTCCGGCTTCCCTCTCCCGATTTGCTGCGCCCCGCGCCACGCCACGAAAAGATTGAAGAAGATGAGCTCAAGGAATGCGCCCACGCCATTGAACAGAAATGCATGGAGTTTGACATTGGCGGCCGCGTGACCCAGATCAATCCCGGCCCCGTCGTCACAACGTACGAGTTCAAGCCGGAAGCCGGAATCAAGTACAGCCGCATCACCGGCCTCGCGGACGACTTGTGCCTCGCGCTTAAGGCCGAATCGATCCTCATTGAACGTATCCCGGGAAAATCGACGGTCGGCATCGAAGTCCCTAACGTCAACCGGCAGACCATCGCCCTGCGCGAGCAGATTGAATCCGCGGAATTCGTAAATTCGGCTTCCAAGCTCACGCTGGCGCTGGGAAAAGATTTGATCGGCCGCAACCGCGTTTCCGATCTCTGCCAGATGCCGCACCTGCTGATCGCAGGATCGACCGGAACCGGCAAAAGCGTTTTTCTCAACTCCCTGATTCTGTCGATGCTCTATAAAGGCACGCCCGACGAACTGAAAATGGTGATGATCGATCCGAAACGCCTGGAGCTCGGCCTGTATGAAGACATCCCGCACCTCCTGGCTCCGGTGGTCACCGATCCCAAGGTGGCGTCCAATGTTTTGCGCAACGCCACGCGCGAAATGGAATCGCGCCTGAAATTGCTAGCGGCTCGCGGCGTCCGCAACATCGATCAATACAACCGCACCTTCCAAAAGGGCCAGTCGCTCTCGCTCTTTGACGAAACCGATGCCGCCGATCACAAGCCGCTGCCCTACATTGTCATCATCATCGACGAGCTCGCCGACCTGATGATGGTGGACACCAGCAACGTCGAAGAATCGATCACGCGCCTCGCGCAGATGGCCCGGGCGGTCGGCATCCACCTGATCCTCGCCACGCAGCGCCCTTCGGTCGACGTCATCACCGGCTTGATCAAGGCCAACTTCCCTGCCCGCATTTCTTTCCGTGTGGCCAGCAAAGTCGACTCGCGAACTATTCTCGACGCCAACGGCTCGGAATCTCTTCTCGGCCGCGGCGACATGCTCTACTTGCCGGCGGGTTCTTCGCGCCTCAACCGCATGCACGGCCCTTTCGTGACCGAAGACGAAATCTCGGCCGTCTGCGATCACTGGCGCTCGCAAGCCAAAGCGGTTTACAACGAGCGACTCCTCGAAGCGCCCAGAGACGAAAATTCCGCCGGCCCCGATGGCGAACCGGAAGCAGAAGCCGTCGATGACGAACTCTACCAGGAAGCGGTGCGCGTCGTGTGCGAAGCCGGCCGCGCCTCCACTTCCACCTTGCAGCGCCGACTGCGCATCGGCTACGGCCGCGCCGCGCGCCTGATCGACATCATGGAAAAAGACGGCATCGTCGGCCCGCCCGACGGCACCAAGCCCCGCGAAGTCCTGAAAGCAAAAGACTGGATACGCGAAGTCGATCAGTCGTTGAGATAATTCATGCGACGCGTCCTTGGTCAGAAACGGCCTTGGATGATCTGTCATTCTGAGCGAAGCAAAGAATCTCTCCGCGGTTTAGATCCAAGAGAGATTCTTCGCTTCGCTCAGAATGACAAACAGTACTTCCAGTTTCTTCCGCTTGCTTCTAATCTCTCGCGCACTTAGAATCTTTTGTCTACCGAAATGCCGGGGTAGCTCACCGGTAGAGCGCGGCCCTGAAAAGGCCGGCGTAGGGAGTTCAACTCTCCCCCCCGGCACCATCGAACTCGCCATGGCTGATCGGACCTCCAGATTTCTCCTCGGTTTGGTCATGCGGCATCAGATTCTTCTAGGCAACGAACTTCGGAAGTGGCCTTAGATGACCTTAGTTTCGATACCTCCTGCGTACCTCATCTCTTCTAAAAGTACCGAGGCTTTTGATAGTGTACTTATCCGTATGACTCGCAACGTGGTATATAGGGTAGTTAAGAGCGCGCTTGATGACTGAAGGTCGGCCGCTTGGGAAGCAAGGAGAAATTGAAATGAAATTGGCAAAAGCGGTGTTGCTTATCATCCTGTCATCGACTGCGGCATGGGCTCAGGTCAACGTGGGCGAACAGGTGCCCGAAGCCAGCGTGCCGTTCAACATGACCACGGTGAGCACCTTTGAATTGCCCTGGCGGATTGCCTTCCTGCCCGACGGCCGCATGCTGATCACCGAAAAGGTCGGGCCCATTTGGCTGGTGTCCCCGCGGGGAGAAAAGATCGCGATGGTGACCAATACGCCCGCAGTGTATTGGCAGGGCCAGAATGGCATGCTGGGAGTCTTCCTCTCGCCCCATTACGCTACCGACCAGAGTATCTACCTCACCTATGCCGAGCCTGGTGACTATGGCGGCGGCCTGGCACTGGGCCGCGCCAAGTTGACCGCCACCGCTACATCGGCGAAGCTGGAAAACTTCGAGGTGCTTTGGCACCAGATGCCCAAGGGCAAGGGCGGCCAGGAAGGCGCGCAGATCGCTTTCTCGCCCGATGGACAATATTTGTTTCTCACGGTTGGCGACCGCCAGCGATTCACTCCGGCCCAGGATCCCAACCAGCCCGAAGGAAAGATCCTGCGGCTGACGCTCGACGGCAAACCCGCCCCCGGCAATCCGTACTTCGACCAATCCGGCGCGTCCACCATTCCGCTGATCGATCCGCCGAAGGACACCGAAGCAGCTAAAACTGCGCCGGTAGTGAGCATGTACACGTTTCCGGGCCGCAATCTGACACCGGCTGAAACCTGGACCAGCGGCCACCGTACTCCCTATGGCATGGCGTTTTCGCCGGGCGGCGAATTGTGGGAGGTCGAGCATGGTCCGCGCGGCGGCGACGAGCTGAACCTGATCGAAAAGGGCAGGAATTATGGCTGGCCTGCAGTCTCCTTCGGCCAGAACTACGACGGCGTGCCCATTCCAAATCCCCACACGCAGCCTGACTTTGCGCTGCCGGTGCTTTATTGGGTGCCCGTGATCGCGCCGGGCAATCTGATGTTTTACACTGGCACTCAGACGTTTCCGCAGTGGAACGGCAGCGGCTTCGTCAGTGGCCTGCTGACCAAGTCGCTCGTGCGCATCGTCCTGGACGGCCACGGCGGCGCAAAGACCGCCGAGCGCTGGGACGTCGGCCACCGCATTCGCGACGTGGAAGAAGCTGCCGACGGCTCGCTGTGGATGCTGGAAGACGCCAATCCCGGCGCGTTGATTCATGTGACACCCAAGTGACCCTTCGCGTTACAAGAAGGGCCGGAGCGATTCGGCCCTTTTTGATTTGCCGTCTTCAATCGGGCGATAGACGAGATCAGCAGAACTGCCCGAGGAAATCACGGGTTAATGCGCCACTCAAGGCTCGTTTCACGGTACAAACCACCGATTGACAACAGTTTCGGTCCGGCATACGATTCCCACGGCCCTCAATTTAAACTGTCGTTCAAACATCCCGATGTGCGATTGCGGATGCTCTGGCCTTGGCCCAGCCGCCGAAGGAGATCAGCCGTCATGAAAAAGAGAACGTTGCTTCTCGGAATTCTGACAGTCACGCTCGTCGCTTTAGTGGGAATCGTGCGCACCGGCCACACGGCGGGCAAGCCCGCCGCGGAAGTTAAAATTGTTTCCGATGACATCGGCGGCGTGGTCACCAGTTCCAAGGGCCCCGAAGCCGGCGTGTGGGTGATCGCCGAAACGAAGGATCTTCCCACCGGCTATCGCAAGATTGTCGTGACCGACGATCAGGGCCGCTACGTCATCCCTGAACTTCCCAAAGCGAATTATGACGTGTGGGTACGCGGCTACGGCCTCGTCGATTCTCCCAAAGTAAAAGCCACTCCCGGCAAAATGCTGGACCTGAAAGCAGTGATTGCGCCCGATGAGCACGAAGCCGCGAAATATTATCCTGCGGCGTACTGGTATTCCCTGCTGCACATTCCGCCGAAGAGCGATTTCCCCGGCACCGGTGAAAAGGGCAACGGTATTTCCGAAAAGCTCACCGATCAGGGCCAGTGGATTGAAGCCGTAAAGACCGACGGCTGCGAAGCCTGCCACCAGATCGGCGACAAAGCCACGCGCGAAATCGAATCCTCACTCGGCGCGTTTGACACATCGGTTGCCGCGTGGGATCGCCGCATCAAGTCCGCGCAGGTTGGCCCGATGATGAACGCCGTGTCAGTTCGCACCGGCCGCGCCCGCATGCTGAAGGAATACGCCGACTGGACCGACCGCATTAAGGCTGGAGCTCTTCCGCCCGCGCCGCCGCGACCGCAGGGTTTGGAGCGTAACGTTGTCATCACACAGTGGGACTGGGCGGGACCGAAAGAATATTTCCACGATGAAATTTCGGTGGACCGCCGCAACGTGAACTCCAATCCGAATGGCCTCGTTTACGGCGTGCATGAAGACAGCTCCGATTTCATCACCGTGCTCGACCCGACCAAGAATTCGTTCAAACAGATCGCCGTGCCCTACGGAACGGCGCCGATGGCCGAACCCGAGGAACTCCTCGAGCCCTCGCCATACTGGGGCAACGACCAGGCCGCTGTTTCGCATGCCACCGCACACAGCCTGATGATGGACTCCAAGGGACGCATCTGGACGGCCGCGGCAACGCGTGCACGAGAGAATCCCGCTTATTGCAAGAAGGGCTCGAGCCTCGCGGACGCAATGGTTCTGCCAATCTCGACGAGCTCGCGCCAGACCAACGTTTACGATCCCAAAACTGGTAAGTGGGAACTGGTCGACCTCTGCACCAGCACGCAGCATTTGATGTTTGGCGAGGATGCCAACAGCACTCTGTGGTTCAGCAATCCCGGCGGCGACAACGTCGGCTGGCTGAATACAAAGATGTGGGATGAAACGCACGACGCGCAAAAGTCCCAGGGATGGACGCCGTTCGTTCTGGATACCAACGGGAACGGCAAGCGCGACGAATATACCGAACCCGGCCAGCCCATGGATCCCACGAAAGACATGCGCATCAAGGTGGGTTTCTACGGCGTGAGCCCGAGTCCGGCGGACGGCTCGATCTGGGGTACCGTGCTGGGCTTCCCCGGCTCGATCGTGCGCCTCGTTCCCGGCTCCGATCCCGCGCACACTTCGCTCGCCGAAATCTACGAGCTACCGTGGAAAAATCCGAAAGCGTCGGTGCAGGGATTCTCGCCGCGTGGCATGGACATCACCCGCGACGGCGTCGTTTGGACCGTGCTTTCGAGCGGACACTTCGCCAGCTTCGATCGCCGCAAGTGCAAAGGCCCGCTGAACGGCCCTACCGCCACCGGCCAGCAGTGCCCCGAAGGTTGGACGCTCTATCGCACTCCTGGCCCGGATTTCCAGGGCGTGAGCGGATACGGCAGCGCGGACACCAACTACTACAATTGGGTCGATCAGTTTGACACTTTCGGAATGGGCAAGGACACGCCGATCGCCACCGCAAATGGCACGGATGCTCTCGAAGCGCTCGATCCCAAAACCGGAAAGTTCGTCGTGATGCGAGTTCCCTACCCCATGGGCTTCTTTGCGAAGAGCATGGACGGCCGCATCGACGATCCCAAGGCCGGATGGAAAGGCAAAGGCATCTGGTCCACTTACGCCACGCGCACCCCGTGGCATCTCGAAGGCGGCAAGGGCACAACCAGCAAAGCGGTGAAATTCCAGCTGCGCCCGGATCCGCTGGCGAACTAGTTTTTATAAACCGTTGCAGTTCGAAAAGCCCGGAGGCGCGAGTCGCGCATCCGGGCTTTTTTCGGCCTGAGTCACATTGCCGTTTTTGGCGGTAAACTTATTATGATGATGTTCCCATGCTCAACAGCCTGGCGTGTGCGGCTTCAGGTATTAATTGGCGTCATCTGCTTGATGGTTGCCGTGAACGCGCAGGCCTTCATCAAGATGCTTGAGGCCGAAGATATCGACGCGGCGTACACCTTCGGACAATCGACGAACCGCGCGGAAGTGGCTGCGTTCCTTCGTCAGTATCAAAAGACATTTAAATACCCATCAGGCAAACCGCTCGCTTACATGAAATTTGTCGAATTTGAAACACCGTACGAGCAGATCGTACTGAAGTCGCAGCACGCCGCCGGCTATACCAGTCTGCGGGCGGCGGACGAGTACGAGGCAAATCCGGGAAAAGTTATCGTCCGGGTGATCGTTTCGTTAAAGAACAACTATGGGGGTCCCAAACCACCCGACGACAGCTACAACGTCGTGGTGTCGCAATCGAAACCGATCGAGCCTCGCAAGGTAAGCAGCACGGAACCCTGCAATCCTTTCGACGTGACGGCGACCCCCGTGGCGGGAGCTTGCGTCGGATATATCCGCGAGATCGCTCTCGATTTTGACGCCGAGCAGTTCCAATCGGGCATCGTAAAAATAAAAGTGACGCTTCCGGAAAGCCCTTCAATGGAAGGCACGTTCGATCTCGACAATCTTATGTAGACTTATTTCACGCGCGGCTCGTTTCGCAATTAGCGGCCGCTTGCTCCCTTCGTTTTTTCCACAAAAAGCGATGGGTAAGTCTTGCGAAGGTTCTCCACCTTCGGATAATCGTTCATCACGATATACATGTTTTCGGGATGCAGGTCCATGTACCCCTGGTGATAATCCTCGGCAGCATAAAATTTATCGAGCGGAACAATTTGGGTGACGATCGGTTGCCGGAACACCTTGGCCGAATCCAACTGCTTGACGTACGCCTCGCTGACCCTCTTCTGGTCTTCCGACGTATAAAAAATAGCGGAGCGATACTGCGAACCTCGGTCCGGTCCCTGCTTGTCGAGCTGCGTCGGATCGTGCGCCACCGAAAAGAACACTTTCAAAATCTGCCCAAACGAAATCTGCGAAGGATCAAAAACAATTTCCACCGCTTCCGCGTGACCCGTGCGTCCGGCGCACACCTGTTCGTACGTCGCGGTATTCGCCGCGCCTCCCGAATAGCCGGAAGTAGCGCGAAGCACGCCCCTAACACGCTCAAATACCGCCTGAATTCCCCAGAAGCAGCCGCCCGCAATCACGGCGGTCTCCTGGCCGTTTGTCGCGCCCAGCGGGTTGTCCACCGCGGCGTCTGGCAGGTTCACCACATCACTCGATGAATTGCAACTTGCCGCGCTTCGAAACATTTTCTTCCTCCCCCAGTAGCACAGACTTCAGTCTGTGGATTTCCAAGCAATCGGACAAGAATTCACAATCGGGAGCCCAGCCACGCCGACAGAATCCTATTTCCTCAGTTCTGTAATCGAACTTCCCTTCGCAGGCGGTGTCTTCGCCGGTTTCGCTCCGCCGGCAACTTCCTTCACCACTTGCGCCGCGAGCTTTCCGCTATACGGACATTCCGTGTCGTTCACCCGGCATTGCGACAACGTCAATTTGCATCCGCACGTGCAGGTCTCCGAATTCAGCCGCCGAAGCGCGGTCTTCTTCTGCTCGGGTGTCAGTCCCTTGAAGTTGACTCCTGGCAATTCGGTGGCGTTCGCGGCATTTTTCAGGAACAACTGCCCGTTATCAACGAAAGTCTCGACACGCGCATCCGTCGGCATCCCCAGAAGCGAACGAATTTCCCGCTGGTACCACTCAATCGCATACAGCCCGCTGTGTTTCTGCACCACGCGACCCTGCGTATCGATCAAAAAAGATGTGGGCAGCGCAGGAACTCCGCCGTACGATTCAATCAGCTCCGGCGTGGCCATCACGATGGGATACATCATGCCCTTCGCCCGCGCGAACTTCGCGACACTTTCGGGGGAATCATCGTCTTCGGATATTCCGACGATTTCCAGCCGGTCTTTAAATTCTTTTTTCAACTCCAGGAGTTCCGGAATTTCCTCGCGGCACGGCGGGCACCAGGTCGCCCAAAAATTGACCAGCACAACTTTGCCGGGCCAGCCGTCCTTGTTTACCGGCTTCCCGTAAATATCTTTTGTCTGAAGAGCCGGCGCGGATTCCGGATTTTTCACAAAGCGAATCACGGGCTGGTTCGAACCCTCCGGGCCGGCCGTGGGAGCGGGAGCGGCGGAGATTTGCGGAACAAATGCGCGAGTGGATGCCAACAAACCGATCCCGGTGATGGCGACCCACAGCAACCTTTGCGCGGAGTTTCTGGACATGGCGACCCACCCCATTATGAAGTCGGACAGCGCGCAAAACAAGCCGTGGCCGCCTAACTGCGCATGGGGATTCATCTGCGTCGAGCGTGTGGCGCAAAACAAAGAATTTGCTTGGCTCGCCATTCTGCGGGGTAATACGCCGAGTTTAAGCATCCACTTAAGAAATGAAGTTGACAGGACGCTCGGCGCAGGCTTATGTTCTGCACATTGTTGCGAATTGTTAGATCGGTTCCGGAGGATTTGCCGTGAACCCGAAGCGCGTCATTCTTATTCTTGGGTTCGCAGCGTGGCTGATCTTCGCAGGCGGCCCCGCCTTGGCGCACCACTCCACCGCGGAATATGACATGACCGCGTTGACCTCCATCAAAGGAACTGTCACGCAATTCGAGTGGACCAATCCGCACGCCTACATTCACATCGACGTCAAAGACGACAAAGGCAACATGGTGGAATGGACCGCCGAACTCGCCAGCCTCGGGATGCTTTCCAGGGTTAACTGGAAGCGCGACACGGTGAAACCGGGCGACGAAATTACCATCTACGGAAATCGCGCCAAAAACGGCAAAACTCTTATGCGCCTGGACAAGATCGTGTTTGCGAACGGGCAGGAACTCTCGGCGAGCGTTCGATGAGTTCCCTTCCGCCTCTCGACAGGAAATACGCACTGCGAAGCCGGTTCAAAAGCGGGACGGTTTTGTGCGCGGTTCTCCTTTTCCCACTGCCTGCGATTTTTGCGCAGACTACCAATCAAACGAAGCCGGCACCGGCGTCCGACCTCACAGGCGTCTGGATGATCGACCATTTCCAACCGGCTTTATTTCCGAAAGGCACGGCGCCGCCATTCACGCCGTGGGCTGATGCTCAATTCAAGAAGGCGGACACCAAAGTCAATGATCCGAACCTCGCCTGCTTGCCGCATGGGATCCCGCGCCTGATGTTTGTGCCCTTGCCCATGGAAATTCTGCAAGTCCCGGACAAGGTTTTGATGTACCAGGAGGCAGGAAACCAATTACGCCAAATCCATTTGAACCGCGACCACAAAAAAGAGCTCGACCCAACGTATAACGGCGACTCTGTCGGAAAGTGGGAAGGCAACACCCTGGTAATCGATACGATCGGATTCAATGGCGTGACCTGGCTGGATCACGTCGGACTTCCGCACACTGAAGACCTGCACGTTGTTGAGCGCATCCACCGCGTGGATCACAACACGCTGGTGGACGATTTCACGATCGAAGATCCCAAGGCCTATACGAAACCATGGACCGCATCGCAAACGTATCACCTGAAGCCGGGGTGGGAAATCGCGGAATACGTCTGCGACAACAACAAATACGTGTATCACGACAAATAGCGCGGCCTTCAGCCCGCGGATTTTAATGCCTGAAACGACGAGCGCCTGAAAGCTTTACAGGCTGCGGAAAAACTAAAAACGTTGTCGTTCTGAGCGAAGCGAAGAATGACAGAACAAGTCCTTTTTCCGCAGCCTGTAAAGCCCGCGCTGCTTAAAAATTACTTCCCCACGATCTCCTTCGCGTGCCCCGTCAGCCGCATGATATGCAACCCGCTTCCTGCTCGATCTGCGCTGTAGATCAGCCCTCGATCGTCAATCTCCACATTGTTCGTCTCAATCACTTTCTGGCAGGCGGCGGTGATCTTGGGATCGCCCGCGGGATGGCTTATGCCGTCCGACGGACAGAACGCCATCGTGTTCTTGTTCGGCGCGGGAATAAAATAAGCCACCTCCTGCACGGCAAACGGATCGCGAATATCGAACACGCGTGTGCCCGCGTTAAACCAGGAAAAGACAGCAATCTTTCCGTAGTACGGCGGATAAAACGACTCGGCGACCGCGTGGGTGCCAAACCGGCCGCCCCGCCCGCAGTAATCCCCAGGATTTTCTGGCACGCGGAACGTTGAAATTGGCCACGGCGTGGTTTCGTTGCTGATGTCGACAAGAAACGCAAGATGGGGTCCCGCGCGGTCTCCGCCCGGCCCCGGCGAACAATGATCGCCTCGCGCCGCTTCCGAGGGAACGATCAGCAGGTCGCGTGTCTTCAGCGCCGCGTGACCCTGAAATTCAGGAATCGGTTCGGCGAAAATCGGAAATGTGGTGTGAGCTCCCTGATCGGGAGACATCGTCAGGTAGCCGATCTGCGGCGCCAGCATTTCCTCGGTCGTGGGCTTCTTCGGGTTTTCAAAAGCGGTCAGCAGCTTTTTCCGGTCCAGAATCTGTATAACGCCGTTTGCTCCCGTGCCGTAGGCCGCATAGACGCGATTCTTGGCCGTCCCGGCGGAAACCATGCCATGAATTGCGATACCTTCCACCACACCTTCGTGTGACGTTGGGTTTGGCTGCTGGCCGAGCAATCCGAAATCCCGAATGTAGACGGGCCTGGCAGGATCGCTCAAGTCGTAGATCTTCATGTGCTGGCCCTTCCAGCCTTCGGCCGGCGCATTCGCAACCAGATAGGCGATGCCCGTATCGCACTCCCACCAACTCTTGTGCGTGCGATCGAGATCACCCACAATTTGCGTCAGTTTCGTCGGATGAGCGGGATCGGTGACGTCATAAATCTCCTGCGCCTGCGATCCAAGCGGTCGCAATAAATACCATTTGCCGCGCACAGCATGCGGCAACAAGCTTCCGCTGCACACGCGCGCCATCTGTGCTCCGCCGGCTTCTTCCCCCGCTTCCGTCGAACCTGGAATGTGCGACAGATATTTGGGCTTGGTAGGATCAGTCACATCCACGATCGAAGTTCCATTGGGCTCTACGACCCCAGTCAGCGGATTCATCGCGCTGCCAGTGTGGTGCCCGACGTAAGCAATTTCCCTGTCGCCTTCTTTGATAATGATCGGCTGGTAGGCGGAACGCCCCTGCAGATCGCTCCAGCCCGCGAGTTCCATGTTCCACTGCGATTGCTGGTCGCCGGGATTGGGAGCCGGTTCCTGAGCCGCCGGTCCGCCGGTCAAGGGGATCGTTGGAATGCCCGGCCCGTCCGGCAACAGGGCCTGCGCCATGGACGAAACGGGAATGCCCACTGCCAGCATCACCAAAAAGAACAGACGAAAACCCCAACCGTTGCTCGCACGACTCATGTTTCGCTCTCCCTGAATATTTCCCGCCGGGACATTCGACTCCCGCAGATGCGCATTGAACATTATTATGTCGCTACCAGTATTTGGCGCAAAAAACATACGTGCTCCCTTGCACTGCGTCAATATCAATTCACGACGGTGCCCGCAAATCATTTTTGCAATATCTCGAACAACAATCCGGCTTCACAGGCTGAAAAACACTTGTTCTGTCATTCTGAGCGCAGCGAAGAATCTCTCTTCGATTTAAGCGTAAGAGCAAAAACAAAGAGAGATTCTTCGCTTTGCTCAGAATGACAGAGTGATGACTGTTTCCGCAGACGGTTCAACAATCAGAGGTAAGCACTCACCTGCGGATATGAACGACCAAATTCTTCGCCCGAATTCTAATGGGTCATATCAAACAGAATGTAGTTGATCCCTATCCGGTAGGCCAGCGAAGTTTCGCGTTCGGGGTAATGTGGACTATCGGCCCATTCCCATGCGTCGCCCACGTCGGAATTGTGGCAGATGGCAACCAAAATTCGACCGTGGTCGTCGCGGATCGCGCGCCACTTCGGTACCACCATGTCAGACGCATAAGGTCGCCCGCCCCAGATAAATCGCGTCCCGTGAATCTGAAATCTCTCGTCCAGGTCGTACATGACGTGGAAGATTTCGTCGCTGTTCTTCAAATCTTCAATCGGCCGGCCCGGGAGGATCAAATCCAGACCGTGGACCAGCGCCTGCCATTCATAATCTCCATGCGTATCGTCCGACAGCAGAAAACCACCGCGCAGCAAATATTCGTGAAGTCTTGCCACTTCACTCTCGGTAAGATTCCAACCGTTGCCGTGTTCCATGTAAATCCACGGCCAGTTAAAAAGTTCGTCGGAATCCGCATCCACCACTTGCTCCAGTCCCCGCACATGCAGACGAGTAAGCCTCCGCACGCCCATCGTAAATTGACGGTCCGCCTTCGGATAATCCGCCGCCCACATATGGAAGCGCCGGAATCCTCCCTCATCGGCATCCGAACGAAAATGGAAACGCGCGAACGCCCACTCCGCCTTCAGATGTGCGTCGGCTGATAGTGGCGGCGCTTCGTCGTCTTCCTCGAACACGCCACGCTGGAATGCGAACACACCGGCGCTTAGTCCCAAAATCAGGATCGCAGTCGCAAAGGTGGGGCGCATTTTCGTCACGCGAGTTCCGCCCCGATTGTAAGGCACTTCCAGACTTAAGTCAGCGATGGGCCTTGGAGAGACGCCGGACTGGGCGGAACTTGACCATGAGCGGAGGCAGACGCGTGCTTGCGTCCGCGAAACCGCATTTGCAATCGGTCCATGTAGAGATAAATGACGGGAGTCGTATAAAGCGTGAGCGCCTGGCTGACCATTAATCCGCCGACGATGCTGATTCCCAGGGGCCGCCGCAACTCCGATCCGGTTCCCGTTGCCAATGCCAGCGGCAATCCTCCAAACAACGCGGCCATCGTGGTCATCATGATGGGACGGAATCGCAGCAGGCACGCCTGGTAGATGGATTCCTCCGGAGTTTTTCCGGATCGCTCCGCCTCCAGCGCAAAATCAATCATCATGATGGCGTTCTTTTTTACGATTCCGATCAGCAGAACGATTCCGATGAGCGCAATCACCGTCAATTCCGTATGAAACGCCAGCAAGGCCAGCAACGCTCCGACGCCTGCGGAGGGCAGCGTCGACAGAATGGTCACGGGATGGATGTAACTTTCGTAGAGCATCCCGAGCACGATGTAAACGGCGACCAGCGCGGCGAGGATCAGCCACGGCTGGCTCGACAAGGAAGATTGAAAAGCCTGAGCATTGCCCTGAAACGTCGGATGTATCGTCGATGGAAGTCCAAGCTGCAAAACCGCAATCTGGATTTCCTTCACCGCATCGCCCAGTGCAACTCCTTCCCCAAGATTGAACGAAATTGTAACCGCGGGAAACTGGCCCTGGTGATTAACGGCCAGCGCTGTATTTTGCGTCTCGTAGTGTGTAAACGCGCTCAACGGAACCTGCGTTCCGGTTGAAGACCGCACGTAGAGTCCTTGAATTGCATCCGTGCTGTTCCGGAAGGTGGAATCGACTTCCATCACCACGTGATACTGATTCAGCTGCGTGTAGATGGTGGAGACTTGCCGCTGGCCGAAGGCGTCATAAAGGGTGTTATCGATGGTCGAAGGTACAATACCCAGGCGCGAAGCCGTATCGCGGTCGATCACCAGCGTGGCCTGCAAACCGCGCGTTTGCTGGTCGCTGGCGATGTCCCGTAACTGGGGCAACTGCCTCATTTTAGCTTCCACGCGGGGTGCCCACTGTTGCAGATCGGTTAGATTTTCGCTCGATAAAGTGTACTGATATTGCGAACTGCTGATCCGTCCGCCGACCGTGATGTCCTGATAGGCGCGCAGAAAAAGCGTGGCTCCCGGTACGACCGCGAGTTTGCGGCGCAGCCGCGCGATGACCTGATCGACCGTCACCTTTCGCTCCGCAATGGGCTTCAGTTCCACCTGCATGCGTCCGGTATTTTCCGCTCCGCCCCCGGTGTTTGCCGACGTGGCTTTCACAGCGGGATCCTTCATGACAATGTCCGTGAACTCCTTCAATTTCTCCTGCATCACAGGGAAAGAAGTGTCCTGCGACCCCAGAATATTTCCGGCCATGAGCCCGGTGTCCTGCTGTGGAAAGAATCCTTTGGGAATCACAATGTACAAATACACGCTCAGGCAGATGGTCGCGCCCGTCAGCACCAGCATGAAGGGCTGGTGGCGCAGCACCCATCGCAATCCCGCGGCGTAGGTCGACACCGACCACTGAAATACGCGTTCGCTCGCCATGTAGAGCTTTCCGCGCTTCACGTCCTTTTCCGATTTCAGGAAGAGCGCGCACATCATTGGCGTGGTGGAGAGCGAAACGCACAGAGAAACCACGATGGCCACGCTCAAGGTAATCGCGAATTCGCGGAAAAGCCTTCCGATGATTCCGCCCATCAGCAAAAGCGGAATGAATACGGCGATCAGCGAAAGACTCATCGACAGCACGGTGAATCCAATTTCGCGCGATCCCTTCATGGCAGCTTCCAATGGCGAAGCCCCCTCTTCCAGGTAGCGCGTAATGTTTTCGATCACCACGATGGCGTCGTCCACCACGAACCCGGTACAGATCGCCAGAGCCATCAGCGAAAGATTGTCCAGGCTGTAACCCAGCAGGTACATCACTCCGAAAGTACCGATGATGGACAGCGGCTCCGCGATGCTGGGAATCATGGTGGCCCAGGCATTGCGCAGGAAAAGAAAAATAACCATCACGACCAGCGCCACGGTCAGCAGCAGCGTAAATTCAATGTCCTTTACGGAGGCGCGGATGGTCGTGGTACGGTCAAAGACGGGCAGGAGCGTCACAGAAGGCGGAATCGACGCGCGCAACTCCGGCAGAAGTGCTTTGATGCGGTCAACCGTTTCAATGATATTCGCGCCCGGTTGCCGGCCGATTCCAATCACGACCGCGGGCTTGCCGTCCGCAAATCCCGAATTTCTAAGGTCTTCGATACCCTCTGTCACTTTCGCGACGTCGCTAAGCCGTACCGGCGCCCCGTTTCGGTATGCCACGATCAATGGTGCGTACTGCTCTGGTTTCAGGAGTTGGTCGGTGTCGGCCAAAATCCAGCGGTTCGTCGGATCTTCCAAATTTCCCTTTGGTGTGTTCGCATTAGCCGAATTTAGCGCTGTCCGTACGGCTTCCAGACTGATCCCGTAGTGCGCCATCGCATTTGGATTCACATCGACGCGCACCGCGGGTTTCGCGCCGCCGTAAGTATTGACCTGCCCTACGCCGTCAACCTGCGATATTTTTTGCGCCAGAATCGAATCGCTTAAATCGTAGAGATGACTCCTGGGAATAGTGTCCGAGGACAGTGACAAATCCAATATGTCGGTCTCCGACGGATTAATTTTGCGGTACCAAGGGAGACTTGGCAGGTTGGCAGGCAGTTGCCCGGCGGCGGCGTTAATGGCCGCTTGTACGTCTCGTGCAGCTGCGTTGATGTCACGATCCAGATCGAACTGCAGAGTAATTCCGGTACTACCCAGCTGGCTGGTGGACGTCATCTGCGTGACGCCCGGTATGCGGCCGAATTGCCGTTCTAAAGGAGTAGCAAGGGATGAGGCTACGGTCTCCGGACTCGCCCCAGGAAGGCCCGCACGGACGTAAATGGTTGGAAAATCAACGTGCGGAAGGGCCGCCACCGGTAGCAGATAAAACGCTACCCCGCCCGCCAGCAATATGGCCACGCTCAACAGCGAAGTCGCGACCGGTCGTCGAATAAAAGGCGCCGAAATATGCATGTTTCGAGAGACCCGCTTCCATTTTCTCCTCCGCCTAAATCGAACAGTCTAAAATGTTAGAAGGGCGCAAGGCCCCTTTCGGTTACAAAAATTCTTTCTTAGGTGTGCGAGGCGACTTATTTGTCGCCTGGATGCTGATTCACTGGAGGATGACCTTGGGGCAGAGGTCGGGAGTCAGGCGTGCTCTCGGGCGCTTGGCCCGTGCCGGAATGAGCATTGCCCATTCCTAGCGGCTGGCTGGTAAGCACAACCCAGTCTTTGCCTTTGCGTTCCAACGTGTACTCAATATCCATGTGCGCATTACTTCCCTTCAGTTGAAACTCCACCTGCGCCGTGGCTTGATCGCCGTTTACCGACACCTGCTTGACTTGGCGATCCATCACCGAAAGATTCAGGTCCGTGCGCCCATTCAAACGTTTTTCGATGCTGGCGCGGATCGCGTCCTGATCATTTGCCGACTTGTGGCATCCGGCGGTCAGCACGAACACAATTGCGCACGCTGACGCCCACATTGAAATCCGCCATCGATTCATTGGAAGGGTCCCTGAGGCCCTGCCCGGTATTCTCCCACGGATTCGGCTGATATATTCCGTAATTTCAGCTTCCCGCAAACCGCGTAAAGCGGAGGACCCAATTGGCCGATAAAACTTGTTGGGAGTGCAACCTTGTTTTAATTCAAGCGTCTTATTATCGGCAGTCAGCGATCCCGGTGATTCAATTTCTGAATGGAGTACATAGGGACGTATTCTCGACGCCGCCGCAAAGCTACTGTACGAACGCCACTTACGCGAGAACTGCACGCTTCCGAGGAGACTTGTGACGTTGACCACTGAGGCCAGATGGATTGTTTCCGATTCCGCTATCCCCTACACTGGGCGCGCACAGTTTTTATCGAGCTTTGATTTAGACTGCGAGGACGTCTACTGTTGCATACTGAAACTCTGCGTGAACCCGGCAGAAGAGGCTTGATGCATCCGATTCAATATGACCTCGTCGTCATCGGGAGCGGACCTGCGGGTCAAAAAGGCGCCATCGCCGCCGCCAAACTTGGCAAGCGCGTGGCCATGGTCGATCGCAATGACATGGTCGGCGGCGTCTGCATTCATGGCGGTACCGTTCCCAGCAAAACGCTGCGTGAGGCAATCCTGCACCTCACCGGATTCCGGCACCGCTCCTTTTACGGCAACGATTACGTGGTAAAGGATCGCATCTCCATTCGTGACCTCGCGGCGCGCGTCTCGCAAGTTGTGGAGCGTGAGACCGGTGTGGTGCGCGACCAGTTACGCCGCAACGGAATCGATCTTCTGTCCGGCACCGCCCAGTTTCTGGACGCCAACACGATTGAAGTGCAGGGCGCCACCGAAGCGCACATGCTCCACGCTGATCATGTGCTGATCGCCTGCGGCACCCGGCCTTCCCATCCCGACGATATTCCTTTCGACGGCAAGAAAGTTATTGCCAGCGACCAATTTTTTCAGATGGAAGAAATACCGCGTGAACTGATCATCGTTGGCGGCGGCGTGATCGGCCTGGAATACGCTTCGATGCTCGTGGCCATGGGGGTTGAAGTCACTCTGATCGAGCAAAGGCCAACGCTGCTCGACTTTGTGGATTCCGAAATCGTGGAAGCCTTGCGCTACCACATGCGCCGCCAGGGAGCCATTTTCCGCCTCGGCGAAAAAGTTACGGGGATTCAGACCGACGAGCGCGGCCGGGTGGTCGCTCATCTCGAAAGTGGCAAACACATTCATGCCACTTGCCTGATGTACGCCGTGGGCCGGCAGGCCAACACGGATCTTCTGAATCTCGAAGCGGCCGGATTGTCTTCCAGTTCGCGCGGCAAGCTGGAAGTGAATGAATCTTTTCAAACAGCAGTGCCGAATATTTACGCGGCCGGTGACGTCATCGGATTCCCTTCCCTCGCTTCCACTTCCATGGAACAGGGCCGCATGGCCAGTTGCCACATTTTTGGAGCGCACGCGGAAATGAGCACGGCGCTTCTTCCCTACGGCATTTACACCATCCCCGAAATCTCCATGGTTGGAAAAACAGAAGCCACGCTCACCGAATCGCACATCCCCTTCGAAGTGGGTATTTCCAAATACGAAGAACTGGCGAAAGCTCAAATCGTCGGCGATCACACTGGCATGCTGAAGATTCTCTTCCACCCGGACACGCGCAAAGTGCTCGGCGTCCACGTGATCGGCGAAAATGCTGCGGAAATCGTGCACATCGGCCAGGCCGTCCTCACCTTCGGCGGCACCATGGATTATTTCCGCGATACCGTCTTCAATTACCCCACGTTCGCCGAAGCCTACAAAGTAGCCGGCCTCGACGGCCTGAATAAGCTCTAGCGCTGACTAGCACAGACTTTAGTCTCTGGCTTTTGCGGTCTCTAGTACATTCTCGGCTGACGAAAATTCCGCTTCCACAGGCTGAAGCCTGTGCTACCGAAACCCATTTGACGCACACGCAAGCGCCCTGCTAGTTTGGGTGTTTATGCCACGACGTTTAAAAGTGCAAATTCTAATCTGTGGACGACGGATATGAAGGTTCCGCCGTCCTCCCGAATCGCCTTCCAAGGTGAACGCGGTGCATTCAGCGAAGAAGCGGCCGTCAAGCTCCTGGGCGAGGATATCCAACTCGTTCCTAGGACCACGTTCGAGGCGCTTTATGCGAGCATTGGGGATGAAGTTGCAGATTATATCCTCGCGCCGATCGAAAATAGCCTGGCCGGCTCAGTTCACCGTTCCTACGACCTGCTCGTGGCCAGCGACCTGCATATCCAGGCCGAAGTCGTAATTCCGATCGTGCACAACTTGATCGGCGTTCCAGGGGCGACATTCGATCGCATCACGCAGGTTTCTTCGCACCCTGTCGCCCTGGCCCAGTGCGAAAAATTCTTCACCAGCCATCCGTCGATCAAGCGCGTAGCGACCGACGACACAGCCGGAAGCGTTCGCGAAGTGATGGACGCCTGCGATCCAACAAAAGCCGGCATCGCCAGCAAGCGCGCAGCGCAAGTGTACGGAGCGGCAATCCTGCGCGAACATCTGGAAGATCATGCGGAAAATTACACGCGCTTCCTGCTGCTGGCGAGTTCCCCGGACATCGCCGATAATGCCGACAAGCTTTCGCTGGTGCTGCACCTTGCGCACAAACCGGGATCACTATGTTCCGCGTTGAATGCCTTCGCCCGGCGCAACCTGAATTTGTTGAAGATTGAAAGCCGCCCGATTCCCGGCACGCCGTGGAGCTATTGCTTCTATCTCGATCTCCAGACGTCGCTCAAAAATGCGGAAACGCGCGCGGCGCTTGCGGAACTGAAAGAATTTGCCGATTCCGTAAAAATTCTTGGGTGCTACCCGCAAGCAAAGGTTTAAACTATCTGCCGCGGATGCCCTTCAGTAGCACAGGCTTCAGCCTGTGGATTTTGGTCCATGCACTAACGAGCACACTGGCTGAAAAGCCCGCGTAACAATCAAAGGTTCGGGCCGCATAGCGCAAGCCTTCAGGCGAGCATGTGCTTGAACCCAAAGTGCCCGCCTGAAGGCGGACGCGACAAGAGCGAGCGCCCGTTCGTCGTGGCGCACTAACAGAACAGTTTCAGGAATTGAATTCGCCAACCCAGAAACGCAACAGGAGGAAATGTGAAGGTTTATTACGACAAAGACGCGGACATGAACTACATCAAGAATAAAAAGATCGCCGTGATCGGCTTTGGATCGCAGGGCCACGCCCATGCCATGAATCTTTCGGATTCCGGCTGCGACGTCATCGTCGGATTGAAGAGCACCAGCGCATCCGTCGCCAAGGCGCAGAAGGCCGGACTGCGCGTGATGTCCGTACGCGAAGCCTCGGAAGCCGCCGACATCGTCATGATTCTTACGCCCGACGAACTGACGCCGGGCATCTACGATTCCGAAATCGCGCAAACCATGAAGGCTGGGAAATATCTCGCCCTGGCGCACGGCTTTTCCATTCATTTTGGATTCATTAAGCCACCCAAGGACGTCAACGTGTTTATGGTCGCCCCCAAAGGCCCCGGGCACCTGGTGCGCCATCAGTATTCCCAGGGAGCCGGAGTTCCCTGCCTGCTGGCGATTCATCAGGACCCGGCCGGAGACACCAAGAAAATCGGCCTCGCCTACGCCAGCGCAATCGGTGGCGCGCGCGCCGGAGTGATCGAAACGAATTTTCGCGAAGAGACCGAAACGGACCTCTTCGGCGAACAGTCCGTACTCTGCGGCGGCCTGACGGCTCTGATTCAGGCGGGATATGAAACGCTGGTCGAAGCTGGCTACGCGCCCGAGATGGCCTATTTCGAATGCTGTCATGAGATGAAACTGATCGTGGACCTGGTCTACGAAGGTGGCATC
>Ga0157378_10001493_pt1 | contig 21148 bp, 21 predicted proteins | sample M65metaG_FD_115309 | JGI IMG/M metagenome (GOLD analysis project Ga0157378, IMG submission 115309) | Miscanthus rhizosphere microbial communities from Kellogg Biological Station, Michigan, USA - M6-5 metaG | ecosystem: Host-associated > Plants > Roots > Rhizosphere > Soil | place: USA: Michigan...
CATGCGCTTTCGGGAATTGAAGCTGAAGAGAAATCCGGATTGCCCGATGTGCGGCGACCACCGGACGATCACGAAGCTGATCGATTATGAGGAGTTCTGCGGAATTCGTGGTGAGGAGGCCCCTGCAATGACGGACGGCATGCGTGAAATTAGCGCGACAGAATTGAAGGCGCGGCAGGACCGCGGCGACAATTTGTTTGTTCTGGACGTGCGCGAGCCGCACGAGTACCAGATCTGCAATTTGAATGGGAAATTGATTCCGCTGGGAGATTTGTCGCGGCGCGTCAATGAGCTCGACAGCAGTGCTGAGATGGTCGTTCACTGCCGCAGCGGAAAGCGCTCCGCGGACGCCATTCGTTTCCTGCAGACTGCTGGATTTAAAAAGCTATGGAATTTGAAGGGCGGCATTCTGGCGTGGGCTGATGAGGTTGATCCCAGGATGCCCAAGTACTAAGAACTGGGATAGGTTGTTGTAGCGCCCGCTTCCAGGCGGGTATTTTGCGCCCGCTCAAAAAAACTTGTGCGAGTACGCGAAGACGTCCGCTGCGGAACCCGTGCAGAGCGCGGATTCAAAAGCGCAAAGATTTTTTAGAATCGTTCAGGAGCTTGAATGCCACCGACCAGAATCACGGTACGCAACGACGGCCCTTTGCGCGTCGAGGGTGAAATCGAACTCGTCGACATGGAAGGTAAACCATACGGACTTGGCGGTCGTACCTCCATCGCGCTTTGCCGCTGCGGCCATTCCGCCAGCAAACCTTTTTGCGATGGATCTCATAGGAATGCTGGGTTCCAGGATAGGCAGCAAGCGCGGGACCTCCCTCCGCCGGCACCCAAACCATAAGCCTAGTGAGCGTCCTTCGTAATTAAAGTATCTTTCAGGCGAAATTGATTCCTCACGTTTACCTAGTGTCAAATTAGCAACTAATCTGTGCCGGATTGGGAAGCCGTTGGGAGTACTGGTTACGTTTCTATCCCTTTCTTGGGAAAAGCTATCTAACGTGGAACATTCCGCCGAGAACAAAAATAAATAACTCGATTTGTATCAACAGCATCCCTCACCACTCACTTCTCCCATGCAAAGGCTGTGAACTTGCTTCCTTCTATTGCGCACTAAGAAATTTGGGGGCATGGACTGCTCAACTGGGGGAGCGGTGAGTGTGCTGCAACAAATTCGGGTGTGGTGTTGGCACCTGCGGTGGTTTCTAGGAATACTCGGCGCGGCCGCGTTTCTGGCGTCGAGCGCCTGGTTACGCCACCTGCCGTTCAGTTCCGAGCCGATAATCTACTCTTACCTTCAGATTGTGGGCAGCCTGCTGTGTTTCACCTACGCTGCCAACGCCCTGGTACGGTTCAGCGGAACGCGTGACCGCCTTACCCTGATCATTGCCTTTGGATTCGTGCTTACCGGCGTGATTGAAACCGCCGGAATGCTCAACTTCTATAACGTCCTGTCTTCCGACAGTTTCATCCAGGGACGGGTGCCCCTGCCATGGATGGTCAGCCGGACACTGCTCGCGCTGGTGCTGATCGCGGCGCTGATCGTGGAACGGCGCGTACCGAATTCCCACGAGCCCGGGCGGGAAATTGCGGTTGCGCTGTTCGTCGTGGTGGGCGTCGCTTACCTGACCAGTGCAGCCTATTTTGGATCCCCGCTGGAGCCGTCCATGCATCCGAGGGCCTTACTTGCGCGGCCGGGAGACCTGCTTCCGGCGGTTCTTTTTGGCATCGCAGCCGTTGGATTCGGCCGCAGATTGTGGCACCGCGCTTCGCCGATCCACCGAGCTTTCTGTATCGCTCTATGGATGAACGTGGCTTGCCACCTGCTGGCGACCCAATCCGAGCGGCTGCTCGATGCACCGTTCTTGGCAGCTCAATTCCTGAAAGTTATCAGCTATGCGCTGGTGCTGGGCGGGGCACTGCTGGAAAACGCACGGATGTTCGATCAGGTGCGCCACCTCGCGGTCACCGATCCGCTGACTGGCCTTTCGAATTACCGAACCCTGATTAACGTGATGGAAACGGAGATCCAGCGGTCGCGCCGCACGGCGCGCCCGTTTGCCGTTCTGCTGTTCGATCTGGACGGTTTGAAGATGATCAACGACCAGCACGGGCATCTGGTTGGCAGCCGCGCGATCTGCCGCCTGGCAAATGTCCTTCGAATTCATTCACGAGCCATGGACACCGCGGCGCGATACGGCGGCGACGAATTCGCAGTGGTGCTTCCGGAAGCCGGCGAAGAAGCGGCCGTGTCCGTAAGCAAGCGAATCTGCGAACGGCTGGCGAAGGACGGCGAATTTCCACGCGCCACGGTAAGCGTCGGCGCGGCCGTTTTTCCGAGGGATGGGGAAACGATTGATGATCTGTTTGATACGGCGGACCGGGCCTTGTACGGGATGAAGAGGCGCCCTGACGGCCTTCGGGCGCTGGCTCGTATCGCTGCCTGTTTATAGAAAGCGTCGCAGTTCCGCCGCAGCGGAGACGCAAGAATTTTTGAGCGACAGAAGGAAGCGAAGTTACTGAGGGAATCATGCCGCAAACATTCGCTGTCGAACGACTTGAAAAAAGAATTCCGATGACCGTGGCAGTCCATCTTTCGGGCCAGGAATCCGGCTCTGTGGAGACGACCTTTACAGAGGACGTCAGTTCACGGGGAGCGCGGGTTCCAAGCATCCGCCGCTGGCGGGCGAACGAAACGGTGATTATCGAATCACTGCCCGGTGGATTTCATGCCCGTGCGCGCGTGGCCTACTGCCGCCCGCACCCTGAAGGTTATGTCATCGGACTTGAGTTCCTAGAGCCCAGTGGCCGGTGGGTGATAAACACCCCACTCGGCTCAGGGAAACCGCTGCAAGGATAGGAGGGACACGCGAAGGCAAACAACTGGCGTAAGGTTTTACCCACAAGCGTCTGACATTCCGCGGGAACGGGATGGCAGGCGCTTTTGGCGTTTTTGTTGATGTTTGCAGAGAACACGTCGCCGTCAAACCCCGCGTTGACGTAGCGCCCGCCTTCCGGCGGGCATTTGTGAGCAATTCAAAAATGCTCGCCTGAAGGCTGCCCAGAACATTGCCCCGGCGCGAAACTGCAACGGAACGCGCGAACTCACTCACTGCTTGCCGCTACCAACTTTTCGTACAGGTCCAGCGTTTTTCCAACCATCCGATCCGCGGAAAAACGGCTGATGATTGTTTCGCGAGCGGCATTTCCCAGACGTTTCGATTCATCGCGTCGCTCCATGAGGCTTGCGAGGGCGGATGCAAATGTTTCGGGATCGAGGCCGTCCACCAGGATGCCATTTTTCCTGCTGTCCACGACTTCCGGAATTCCACCGCGAGCGATAGCCACGACGGGCAAGCCATGCGCCATGGCCGCGAGCAGGGCGCTGCCAAGAGGCTCTTCATGAGAAGGGAAGGCGAACACATCAATGGCCGCGAACACGGTTTCGCTATCGACGGTTGAAGGCAAAAATTTTACGGATTCGGCCAACTGAAGTTTCTGAACGAGAGATTCCAGATTCAACCGCTGCGGACCATCGCCGCGCAATAGCAAACTGCATGCTGAAGTTTTCTTGCGCAATTGGGCGAATGCCGTGATCAGCAGCTCGTACCCTTTCTCCGGCACGAAGGCTGCAACGTTGCCAATGCACGTATGTTCCGGCGGGATGCCAAGTTCCTTGCGAGCGGATTCCCTCTGCGCTTGAGAGATCTCCGTTGGAATCGACACGCCATCATAAATCACCAGGACGCTAGTCGCAGGAAATCCGGCTGCAAGCACGGACTGTTCGACGAAATGGGAAACGGCAACGATGTGTGCAGCTGCCAGGTATCGCGCGCGGGAGAAATGAGCGTGGGAAATCGGAAGCGCGATCCTCCTGGATACAACGACTGGTACCGCCCGATGGGCTCGCGCAAACCACGCGGAGCTTAGCGCATGCGGTTCATTCGCGTGGATCAGGTCAATCCGGTGTTCTCCCACCAGTCGTCGGATTTCGAGTGCCGCCGTGATACGGCGCCGCCGCGGATCGGCGGCATGCACCGGGACGCCGTAGTCATTTGCGCGAGATGCCAGTAGGGAATCGCGCACGGCGATCAACTCAGGCGCGTGGCCGCGCACGCGCAATCCTTCGAGGAGGAGCAGAGCCTGGTGCTGTCCGCCGCGAAATTCGCGGCCTAGATCGACAATGAGCGGACGCACGCTCAAGCCTCTCCGGGACTTGGCCAGGACCGGTGCGCGAGTTTTTCTCCAGCGAGCAACCGGCCCAGCTTGCGGTATTTAAGGTAAATGTAATTTCCGGAGAGCCACGCGATCAGCCAGCCGCGGCGGCCGTCCAGAATGCCGAGCTGAAACACGAGACGCTGCGCGATCGTCCATGGTGCGGCCAAAATCATCGCCGCGCGCCAACTCTTGCGTCCTTGGGCAAACAGTTCTTCCGCGGCTAGCGTGGACATGGCATCAAGCTTGGCGCGGTGCTCGGCAAGCGAGCGAATGGTGTAATGAAAGAGGTGGCCGCGCAATCGTCCGGCTGGCCCTTCGACCTGAACTCGTTCGTGAATGGCGCTGGCGAATTTCCCCTTGTTACGGCTATACAACAGCAGCTTATATTCGGGATACCATCCGGAATGCCGGATCCATCCGCCCAGATAATTTGTGAACAGCAGAATTTCATAGCCGTTCTTGTCTGGAATCTGCTGTTTCCACAGCAGCAGGGAAGAACGCAGCTCGGGACTCAATTCGTTGTCGCAGTCGATGGATAAAACCCAGTCGTGCGAGGAAAGAGATGCGGCGTAATTCTTTTGCTCGGCAAAATTGTCCAATTTGCGTGTGTAGTTCCGGGCGCCGAACGATTTCGCGATCTCCACGGTTCGATCCGTGGAGCCTGAATCCACCAGAATAATTTCATCGGCAATTTTCGCCAGCGATGCAAGCGCGCGCGGCAGATCCAGTTCCTCGTTGTAAGAAATCAGAATCGCGGTGAGAGCAGGCATCGGAAATCCAATCGGTACGGTAACACGAAATACGGTAAAGCGGGCTTCAGCCTGCGGGGGCCGGCCTTGCAAAGACCAAAATCCGCAGGCTAAACAGGCTGCGAAAAAAACGGCATGTTCTGTCATTCTGAGCGAAGCGAAGAATCCCTCTTCGAGTTAGGTATGAGAGAACCAACAAAGAGAGATTCTTCGCTTCGCTCAGAATGACACCGTTTTTAGTTTTCCGCTGCCCGTACAGTCTGCGGCGGTTTGGCCTTGCGAGGACAAGAATTCGCAAACGGCCTTCGTGATCTGAGGGTAAAAAGCCCAGGCTACTTGGCAGCGGGAACAAGTTTGGGCGTGACGCTCACCAAAATGACCGAGGTGCCAATGCGGAATTCGGAGAGATGCTTCAGTTCCGCGACGCGGACGCGTTCGTCAGCAAAGTAAGTGCCGTTGGTTGAATCCATGTCGCGCAAACGGATGATGTCGCCGGTAATTTCAATGGCGCAATGCCAGCGCGAAATCTCTTTGTCGTTGATGACGATATCGGCATCCGCCCTTCCCACGACGACGCGCGGCTTTTCCACCGGATACACGAGACCCCGCGCCGGTCCGGCGATGATGGAAAGCGCAATGGCTCTTCCCGAGGGCAATCGCAGGGAACTCGGTTCATCCACACCGGCGGCCGCAAGCCACGGCGCGCCCGCACTGCGCGCAAAACCGGGCAATGGCGTCAGGACTTGGGTCGCGTCGGGACCGGGGCCGATATCGACGATCGTACTCGTACCACACTTGGCGCACTTGAATTGCACACGGGGGAGACCAACCAGTTGAGCGTCTGGCAGGGAATGCTGGGCACCACAACTCGAGCAAGCGGCTTTCATTAGATCCCGCGGATGCGAACTCCACTCATTGGACGAAGCGCTTCAAGATTTCCGGGCGCAGGTTGGGTCATAATCAGTTCCGCATCTAAATCTAGCACGTCGGGGCGGTAGTCCAAGAGGTCTTGGCGGCCGGTGTTGCGATAAGAGAACTATTCCGTATCACATTCATTTTAAGAGCGTTATTGGCGTGGACCGACCCGGCCCGCTCACCGTGGAACCCCCGTCCTTCTCGTTCTATTGGACGAATCCTACGTTGGGCACAGGAGTCGGCTCGGGGACTTCGCGGATGGGGCCAAACTGCTTCTCGTAACGCCGGATGTTTTCCTCGAGCGCGCGCATGATTCGCTTGGCGTGTCCCGGACTGACGATCACGCTCGATACCAGTTTGCCCTGCGGGACATTCGGAAATACGTAGATGAAATGCACGGTGAATTCCTCCGCCGTATGATGGAACATCACCAGATTGGAGAATTGTCCGACCAGTTCCTTTTCATCCGCCTTGATCTGAACCTGCACTTGCTCGCCGCCGGCTTGCGCCATGGGTTCCTCCGTTCACCGGGATTGTTCTCGACAGGCTATGAGCGCCGGGAACGGTGAACCGTTGCATTTTGACACTAACATATTCCGCCGGACCCCGGCAGAAGCAACCTGCTTGAAAGTTTCACGGGAATTTGGAACGCGCGTGTTTCGCCGGCGCGCTGGCGATTTCCCGAAACTCAAAACTCAGGGAGGGCGCCTACAGCTACAACGAATGTAGTAGGTTTTCGCACACGCTCCCGCCGCGCAAGCATTGACTGGCCGTTTTATTAATGCTAGTTTAGTTGGGATATTTATCTAGGTTAACTATGTCTGTGCTTCCCTTACCTTCTGCTTCCGCGGGCGAGATTTCAGATACCGGAAATCCGGTCGCCGCAGCGTCAACTTCGCCAACCACGCTTAAACCGACGCATCCCTCTCCCTCGCTTCCGGAGTCCTATCGCAGCATCCCGATCAAGGCCGGCGCGTCTTTTCTGCGCAAGATGATTGCCTTTGCCGGGCCGGGTTACCTGGTCGCAGTCGGCTACATGGATCCCGGGAATTGGGCCACGGACCTGGGCGGCGGTTCGCGTTACGGATACACACTGCTCAGCGCAGTGTTGATCTCGAGCCTCATGGCTATTTTTCTTCAGGCGCTTTCCGCCAAGCTTGGAATTGCCACGGGGCGTGATCTCGCGCAAGCCTGCCGCGATCATTATTCCAGGCGCACGACCGCTGTGCTTTGGGTGCTGTGCGAAATCGCGATTGCGGCGTGCGATCTGGCGGAAGTCCTGGGTTCCGCGGTGGCTTTGAAGTTATTGTTCGGCTTGCCGCTTCTGGCCGGAGTGCTGCTCACCGGCTTTGATGTGCTGCTGGTGCTGGCCATGCAAGGGCGCGGTTTCCGGGTCATGGAGACTCTGGTCATCACGCTGATCATGACCATCGCCGCGTGTTTCGGCTATGAGATTTTCTTCGCGCGGCCTTTGTGGCTGGAAGCGGCAAGAGGATTTCTTCCCACCGCGCAGATTTTAAAAGACCGCGAAATGCTTTACTTGGCGATTGGAATTCTGGGCGCCACCGTGATGCCCCACAATCTGTACCTGCATTCCAGCATCGTGCAAACGCGCGCTTTTAAATTGAATTCGGAAGGAAAACGCGAAGCGATCCGTTTTGCCACGCTGGACTCCACCCTGGCGTTGGGACTCTCCCTCTTTATCAACGCCGCGATCCTGGTGTTGGGCGCGGCCGCGTTTCACGTGCGCGGCATGAATGGCGTAGCGGACATCAGCCAGGCCTACCAGTTGCTGACGCCCGTGCTCGGCGCGAGTCTGGCCAGCGTTTTGTTTGCGGCGGCCTTGCTCTGCTCGGGGCAGAATTCCACACTCACCGGAACGCTGGCCGGCCAGATCGTCATGGAGGGTTTTCTGCACTGGCGGCTGCAACCCTGGCTGCGGCGCTTGATTACTCGTTCGATGGCCATTATTCCGGCGGCGATCGTTATCGGAGTAATGGGAGAGGGGCGTGCGACTTCGCTGCTCATTCTCAGCCAGGTGGTCTTGAGCTTCCAGTTACCCTTTGCGGTGGTCCCTCTGATTCAATTTACGGGCGACCGCTCCAAGATGGGCGAGTTCACAAACGGGCGGGTTACGGCCATCATCGGATGGTTTCTGGCTGTAGCGATCATCGTTCTGAACGGCGCGCTGCTTTGGCTGACGTTTGGCGGGAAGATTTAATCGCGATTTTGCGGAAAGATTGCAGGGCCCTAGTTCCCAAGTGCAAGAATCTAAACATTTTAAACATGACCCAGCTTCGCTTGCCTTGAAATTTAGATCCGCACCGGTAGAAATGCAGGTCGGGCCCGCCACCCAAAATGGGCCACGCCGGCATCGAATGTTTAGCAGGTGAAATAAGTCCCGTCTTATGGCAGAATTTTTGAAGCCTCGCCAAATCTAGGTTCGAATGGAGACGTCGGAATGAGTGGATTCAACAAGGGAGCTTCTTTGTGGCTGGCGCGCGTTACGGGTGCCTGCATGGTGCTGGGACTGTGTGTGTTCGGATTCGGACGCGTTGCCGCGCAGGAGCCCGCGCCGTGGGTTGCTCCGGACGACGCCAAGAAAGTGAAGAATCCATTCCCGCCGACTCCGGAAACGCTGGCCGAAGCCGAACCGCTATTCACGGATAACTGCGTGCTGTGCCACGGTGAAAAAGGTATGGGAGATGGTCCGGGAGCCAAAACCATTAAAGTGAAACCGGCGAACTTTACCGACGCGAAGTTGATGGCCGCGGAAACCGATGGGTCCATTTTTTGGAAAATGTCCAACGGCCGTGGTCCCATGCCTGCGTGGAAGGACACGCTTTCAGACAAGGAACGCTGGGAACTGGTTGGCTACATTCGCAAGCTTGGCAAGGATGGCGCGAAGAAGTAACTGAGTTCAGAAATGAACGGCTGATTTGTCATTCTGAGCGAAGCGAAGAATCCCTCTTCGATCGAGCCGAGGAAGAGAGATTCTTCGCTTCGCTCAGAATGACAAGAGCACGATCGCTGATCCCAAGCGGGCCGCGGCCCGCACCCGCATTATTTACTTCACTGCCGCTAGAGCCTGCCCCACTTCCTTCATGTCCGGCATTACCGGAATATCGTAATTTTTGAACCAGGCGATTTTTCCAGCTTTGTTGATGATGGCGATGGCCCGGCCGGTAATCCCTTTGTCCGCAAGGTAGACGCCGAATTTATCGGCCACGGCGCCCCTGGGATGGAAGTCGGCGAGCAGCGGGTAGGTGATGCCCATTTTTTCGGCGAAGGCTTTATGCGCCCACGCACTGTCGACGCTCAATCCCAGGATCTGCGCGTCCAGCGATTCGTATTGCTTCAGATCGTTGACGAAGCAGGCATGCTCATTGGTGCACACCGGGCTGAAATCGAGCGGGTAAAAAATCAGTACAACGTTGCGCTTGCCGGCAAAGTCGGAAAGCTTTACTTCCTTCTGCGACTGGTCCTTCAGCGTGAAATCGGGAGCGGGCTGTCCTACGGCAATCGGCATGAGGCCTCCTGAAATTGAAATGATGGGTTGTAGCCCGCCTCTTTAGAGACGGGGATTTTCTCCTCACTGTCGGAAAGACCTCGCCTCTGAAGAGGTGAGCTACAGTGAAGCGCGCTACCATAAAAGAGGCGCGTTACAAGCTCGCGCTACCAAAATCCATGATAACGGAAATTTTCTAGCGCTGTCCCGGATTCTGGTAACATCGCCGCTGCATGGTGCGCCTGACCGTGGACCAAGCCTATCCTGGAATCGCGATTCGCCCGCGTTCACGCCGACTGTGGGCGCGGTTGATGCGCTGGCCGGCGGAGTGCGTTCACCTCGAAGCCGGACATCCGTGGATGGCCACATTCATTCCCGACACGCTTTATCTTCGGGGAAAACCCAGGTTGAGACGTGAACCCGCCCGGCCCGAGGTGTCGGTGTGCTTCGATTGCCTGGCGAGCGTTTTGCAGCCGGAGCTGGCGTCCCGTCCGACGCGTGTCGTGGCGTTTGAACCGGACGGCAGTAGTTTTACGCAATATTTTTTTCTGGGGCGCGAAGATTTTGAAGCCGCGGGTCTGCGCTCGGAGGTGGCGGCAGCGATCCTGACGCGTCTGGAAGAACTTGAGGGCGCGTGCAGCGATTGCGACCAGCCGGCAACATGGTTGTGGATTTCGCGGCGCGAAGTTTCCAGTCTGGACCAGACGGAACGGATCAAAGGCTCCCCCGGAGCGATTTTCTGCGCCACTCACGGTGCCGCGAAGTTGTGTGAGGCCTTAGGAAAAATACCCGAGGCAAATCTGTTTTATATCAACGCGCCTTACGGAGAATCGGGAGCTTATGTCTGGATCTGAAGTGGCGGCCCGCCGGCTGGATGAACCCATGACACTGCGTGAGCTTGTCCAAAAATATCTGGCTATCGCGGGGGGCTTTGCGTTCCTTGCGCCGCTTACAGATTTCGGGCTGGACCGCGCCGAAGTCGAGCGTGTTTTTGGGGCATGGGACGAGGATTACCACATCAGCCGCTTCCTGCATTTCAGCCAGGTTTCCGGGCCCACTTTTCGTATCAATGGTTTCGAGCAGACGCACATTTCGATCGACGAAGAAATTCAATCCATTTTGTGAGGAAGCAGGAAAGGCTGCACGACGCCGCGGAAAACTCAAAACGCTGTCATTCTGAGCGAAGCGAAGAATCTCTCTTTGTTTTTTCTCTTGTACTTAAATCGAAGAGAGATTCTTCGCTTCGCTCAGAATGACAGAACGAGTCATCTTTTATGCAGCCTGTGAGGCCTGTCCTACCTTTCGGGCTTTCTTGGCTTGATCCAGAAATCGATGCCTAGCCAAAAACTGTAGGCGTGCCGCACGAACAATAAAGATAAGACAACGGCAAAACCCATCCACAGCAGGATTTTGGAATTCGTTGGCAGCGTCGTGAAGTCGCGGAACAACAGCGATACCAGAAATATCGCGACGACCACCGCTGTAGTAGCCACGTAATTGATGATCATCGCGCCCACGTAATAGCCCTGCTCCGGAAAATAGGAAAGCCCACATTCCGGACAATAGCGCAGCATCCGAAAAACCCCGCGAAAAAGCCCGCCACGTCCGCAATTCGGACAGCGCCAGTGCGCGGCGCGTCCCAGGATCTGTTTGAGTGGGGGTCGCTGCATGATCGTGGTTTCCGCGAGCAAGTGCTACACAAGTTTACACAACCGCGCACGCAAACGCTGAAATTCTTGACCGAGCTCACTTCATTTGCGGCCTGCGCGGGATGGAGAAAAACATCGGGAGAGACTTGCGCGCGGCCGGGTCAGCAGCCGCGCGCAGGTCATCGGTGGCGGGATAGGCGAGTCACTACATTTGGAAGTTGACCTCAACTCGCAGGTCGACCGGCGTGGGCTCTCCATCGAGGATCGTTGGTTCATATTTTCGTTGCGAGACAGCTTTGAGCGCTGCCTGCAGAAGTAAAGGATGTCCGCTCACGACTTTCTCCTGAACCACGTTGCCGTGTTCGTCGATGATGGCGTCAATCACCACCATTCCGTGGATGCGGCCTTGTGCCGCGAGCGCCGGATAAATTGCCGTGGGTCCATAGATCAAGCGAGGCGGCTTAACATTTCCTCCGACGCGTACCGGACCCTTTGGTTTCTCGACCGCAACGGGTTCGGAGACTCCGGGAGCTGCGACGCCCGGCATTCCACCGGTGATCCCGCCAATTTGCCCTCCGGGAACGCCGCCCGGCACCACGTTCATTCCGGCGGCGAACGCTTCTTCGGGCGGAGACGCCTCACTGGACACGGTTGGGACAGCCTTCGGAATAAATGTGGGCGCGGTCAGCTTTCCTGGGGTGAATGTTTTTGGAACGGCGTGAACCATTCGCGCAACAGACGGTGGAGGCGGCGGTGGCGCAGCCATGGGCGGCATGGGAGCGACGAGTAATGTAGTCTCAATCCTCTTCATATCGATTCCTTGTGAAAAGTAGAGCGGAAGGAACAGCAGGACAATGAGGATTGCGAAATGAATGAAAAAGGAAAAGGCCCAGTCGAGCGGGCTGCGGCGTTGCCTTGCGGTGGAATTCTCGAGCAGGGCCTCGGCGAAAACACGGCTTTGGTGGGCAGGCACCTGCGGTGGCAACACCAGTTCGAGTTTCGGAATCGGCCCGTGATACACATCTTCCATTACCAAATTTTGTTGTGTTGACATGAAGCCTCCTAAAAATATTTCTTGCAGGTCGCTGCAAGCGAATGAAGACACCGGCACAGGCTTTCGAGCTCACCCGAATTAAATTCTTACTTGCCGGGACACAGCACGGTGTCTAGTTCAAGTTCACTTCTGAGGAAAAACAGGGGACATTCCCTTTCGACATGGAAGGCGAAGTTTCGTCCGACGATTCGTGCAAAAGCCTTTTACTCCTCATTGATCCTGACGCAGATGATTGCGGATTGCCAATTCAAAGTTCAAATCAGCAGGTTCCAAACGGTTGATCCAAAATTCAGGCGGAATTTACGCAGGGCCATGTGGCCTGGCATCTGCTCGCCGTAGTTCCCTCGACGGATCCCGCCTTCACGCGCCGGCTATTCAATGATTATCACGAAATGGACAGGAAAGCGCGGCGCGCTTGACACCCCTACAGCGCTGGCATAAGGTGGCCGTGCCGGCAATAAAATTTAAGTGAATGGCTAAATCTGCGCAGGATTTCAACGGGAATGACGATGCGAAAATCCAAAAAAGATGCAATCGATCGCCGCAAATTTCTCAAAGGCGCCGCCGCGGGTGCGGCCGCGCTCGCGTCCATCCCTGCTGCCGCCGGCGCACGGCAAGCGGAAGTTTCGCGCGCAGGCACGGCGCAGCTCATGCCCAGGGAACTCGAAGCTGCAACGCCGGCCGAGCTGGAAGTTCTGACAGAAAATCGCTCCGGTTCCGACTTCATGGTGGACGTTTTGAAATCGCTGGGCATCGAGTACGTGGCGTCTAATCCAGGTTCCAGTTTTCGCGGATTACATGAGTCGGTAATCAATTACGGCGGGAATGAAAAACCGGAATTCATCACCTGCTGCCACGAAGAGTCGGCCGTCGCCATGGCTCATGGCTATTCCAAGATCGAAGGCAAGCCGATGGCTGTTTTTCTGCACAGCGACGTTGGTTTGCAGCACGGATCGATGGCCATCTACAACGCATTCTGCGACCGCGCACCTATTTATTTGATTGCCGGCAACGCTTTGGAAATCCAATCGCGCCGCCCCGGAGTCGAGTGGGATCATAGTGTGCAGGATGCCGCGGCCATCGTGCGCGACTGCCTGAAGTGGGACGATGTGCCCATGTCGCTCGATCATTTCGCGGAGTCCGCCGTGCGCGCCTACAAGATTGCGATGACGCCGCCCATGGCGCCGGTCCTCCTTGTGGCGGACGGTGAATTGCAGGAAGGAGCGATTCCGGATGATGCGAAATTCAATATTCCAAAATTAACGCGCGCCATGCCGCCGCAGGGAGACTCTGGATCCGTGGCGGAAGCGGCGCGCATGCTGGTAGCCGCGGAAAATCCCGTTATTTTGCTGGAGCGCACCGCGCGCACTTCTGATGGGTTGAAGTACACCATCGAACTTGCCGAAACGCTGCAGGCTCCGGTCATCGATCTCGGCGCGCGCATGAATTTCCCTTCGCAGCATCCGCTGAATCAGACGGAGCGCACGCGGGCAGTGATCAGCGGCGCCGATGTGATTCTGGGCCTCGAAGCGCTGAACTTCTGGGGCACGATTAATTCGTACCGCGACCAGTTGCACCGCACATCCCAGCCCATCACCAGGAAAGACGTAAAACTCATCAGCATTACCGCCAGCGATTTGTACATGAAGAGCAACTATCAGGATTTCCAGCGCTATACCGAAGTGGATTTGGCTATGGCGGCCGATGCCGAGGCCACGCTGCCCTCGCTGATCGAAGCCGTCAGGCGATTGCTGACCGATGACCGGAGGAGAATCTTCGCCGACCGCGGCAAGAAACTTGCCGCTCAGCATGACGACGCGTTGCGCCGGGCGCGCGACGAAGCGGCGTACGGGTGGGATGCCAGCCCGATTACGACAGCGCGATTGTGCGCGGAAATTTGGGGCGCCATCCACAATGAAGACTGGTCATTGGTATGCGAGGTGAATCCATGGGTAAACCGCTGGCCGCTGCGCTTGTGGAATTTCGACAAGTATCATCAATACATCGGGTCGTCCGGCGGATTCGGCGTCGGTTATGGCGCGCCGGCGGCGCTCGGTGCGGCGCTGGCCAATAAAAAGCATGGCCGGTTGACGGTCACGATTCAGAATGACGGAGACTTGATGTACGCGCCCGGAGTTTTGTGGACTTCCGCGCATCACCGCATTCCGCTGCTCAGCGTGATGCACAATAATCGCGCTTATCACCAGGAAGTGATGCACGTGCAACGAATGTGTGACCGGCACAGCCGCGGCGTGGACCGCGCGTCGATCGGCACCACGCTCACCGATCCCAACATTAATTTCGCCATGGTCGCCAAGGGAATGGGCGTTTATTCGGAGGGACCGATCACCGATCCCAAGGACCTGGGTCCTGCGATCCTGCGCGCGAAAGAAGTGGTCAAGCGCGGCGAACCTGCGCTGGTCGAAGCCGTAACGCAACCCCGCTAATCTTCTTCTCAACTGCTGTAGCTCGCCTCTTCAGACGCGAGGCTTTTGGTCACCGCTAGCGAGACTGACGTAACAGGTGATACGCGAAAGTCAAGCGTGCCCGTCCGTCAGAATCGCCAGAAAACCTCCGCATCTGAAGAGGCGGGTTCCAGCAATCGCTGTCGCTACGGCAGGTGTAGCGGCGAATCCAACGGCAGAAATAGAGAGGTTGCGGAAAAAATAACTTATTCTGCCATTCTGAGCGAAGCGAAGAATCTCTCTTCGATTTACGTATAAGGGAACAAACAAAGAGAGATTCTTCGCTTCGCTCAGAATGACAGCGTTCTGAGTTTTTCCGCAGCCTGTAGAGGCAATTATTGATTGAGGAGCGGAATATCTTTCGAGGGAGTGGCCTTCGGCCTCGATTGCAAGTACGCGAAGATATCGGCGAGTTCCTGGTCGGAGATCACTTTGCTGGTGTACGGAGGCATCTGGCCCGTGGGCTGGTGGACATATTTGGTGAACGCCTCGAAGGAAAGCTGTGGCGGGCCAATGCGCGGCCCCGCTCCCTGCGCGGCACCCTGGCCCTCGCGGCCATGGCATTCATAGCAGCCGTCTTTCGTAAAAACCTTCTTGCCGGCTTCGGCGTTTCCCGCGGGAATCGCCTGGCTTTTTTCAGTTTGCGGAGCGGTATTTTGCGCTGGCAACGCGAAAGCCGCAACGCCACCTATTCCAACAATCGCATACGCAGCGAATACACGCGTCCATGACGACTGACGTGGCCCACTCCGTATTGCGAAAAGAGGGAACATGTTTGAGAATTTCATTTGGCGGCATTGTGCCACAGGACCGAACGGAGCCGAAATGCAATCTGTGGATGAATATTTTGTAAGGAAGAATTCAGTCTGATTCTGGTCTTCCACGTGTTAATCCTTGACGGCGCAGTTTATTTCGATTACATCTTTTTGGTCGGAAAATGGCTAACTCCAAAAGAAAATCCATATCTCAAGCAGATCTCGTTCGGCACTGGGAACTTTCCCCCATTGGAAGACGGATTCTCCGGGAAGGGCGTCAATTCGCTACCGTGCGGCGCATCGTGGTGGCCGCTCGAAAAGTATTTGCGCAGTGCGGCCTGGCGGGCGCGCGAATGGACGAAATCGCGCGCGTCGCAGGCGTCAATAAGGCTTTGCCCTATTATTATTTTCGGAACAAGGAAGAGCTCCATCGCTTCGTACTGGAAACCATGATCGCCCAAATTTCCGGGCAAATGAAATCGCCGGTCGTGCTGGCCATGGAGCCCCCGGACCGCGTGCGCGCCCTGGTGAACCTGACGTTTGACTTTGTCATGCGCAATCCCGCTTACCCACGACTCATCCAGCGCGAAATGATGGCTGACCGGCGACCGCTGCACTGGATGGTTGTGGCGCACCATCGTCCCTTGCACATGCGGGCGGTGAAAACCATTCGCGAGGGAATCGCCAAGGGCCAGTTTCGCGATGTCGATCCGGACCATATGGTATTCACGATATTTGGAATGATCATGTACTATTTTGCGACAGGACAACTGGCCAGTCAGATATGGAATCGGGACATCTGGAATCCGAGAAACGTCGCGCAGCGGCGCCGTTCCGTTCTCGATTTTCTTGAGCATGGGCTGTTCCTTCCGTCCGCCCGCGAATAAACAGGTTTTTGGTACCGCGGGCTTTAGCCTACGGGGTTTAGTCCTTGCAAGGACGAAAATCCGCAGGCTGAAGCCCGCGCCACTGGTGCTTGACACGATATTGATGCCCGCATAAAATCTGGGGATAATTTAAGTAGATACTTAACCTTTATTTGCGTTTCCATGGTGTGACGCCGCTGCGCTGGAGGAAACCGTGATTCGCAGGGTTTTAATATTCCTGATCGGATTTGGCTTTCTTCCTGCGATTCCTTTGAGCGCACAAAAAGCCGCCGCCCCCTTGACTGATACTCAGAAAGAAGGCCGCCGCATTTTTCAGCAGCGCTGTGCCGTCTGCCACACCTTGCCCACCGTAGTCAGCAAGCGATACGGACCCGCCTTGTATAAGGAAATCGTCGAAGATAATGAAGACAACATCCGCGACATCATCCTTGAAGGGCGCGAAGGCCTGATGCCGGGATTCAAATATGGGCTCGCGCGCGCGGAAGTTGACTCCGTCGTTGAATATCTAAAAACAGTAAGCCGCCCGGCACGGCCCAAAACCGCGCCAAAAGAGGGGACTCCGGTCAGTACCGGCGAATAAGTTCGTCTGAACCGCCGCGAAATGTTGAGGAGACGCGCCATGACTCGTAACAAACGACTGTGGATGGCGGTAATCGCAGCGGCGGCCGTCGTTGCGGCGCTGAGCGCAGGAAGCGCGAAGACTGTGCCCGCACAACAGTCTGAAACATTGCTTTCCGGGTCGGTGAAGTCCGATGGTGGAGGCAAACTCGACGGTGTAATCGTATCGGCCAAACGCGCCGGTCAAACAGTCACGACCAGCGTATTTACGGACGAAGACGGCAATTATTATTTTCCGCGCATGGCGGATGGAAAATACCGCGTGTGGGCGCAGGCGGAAGGATTTGAGGCCGGCAAGGCTGAAGTCAGTTTGAACGGAACCGCCGCACACCAAAACTTCACGCTCAACACGATCAAAGATAATCTGGAAATCGTCAAGCAGATGACCGGACAAGAGTACGTGACTTCGCTGCCCGAAGATACGCCGCAGCATCGAAAAATGAAGGATGTTTTCTATAACACCTGCACCGGCTGCCACGAACCCAGCTACATTCTGCAAAATCGTTTTGACGAAAAGGGATGGGAAGCAATCCTCAATCTGATGTCCCGCGTGTACAACGGCGGCGGAGAGTATGCCGGGCCGGGTATGGCGCCATTCCCCGTGATGGCCTACTACAAGAAGGAACTGGCGACGTATCTTTCGGAAGCGCGCGGCCCGGGGCCTTCGACCATGCAAATCAAACTGCATCCGCGTGCGCGCGGTGAAGCGGCACGCGCAGTAATCACCGAATACAGCATCCCTATTGCCGACCCCGATCAGAATCCGAGTGACGACGGTTTTCCCACCAACGACGGAACTTTCTGGTCAGAGGGCACTCCCTCCGCTCTGAACGGTTCGCGCGGCTTGCACGATTCGCAGGCGGACAGAGACGGCAACATCTGGTTCACTACGTCGGAACCGAGTTACACGCGCACAATCAGCAAGCTGGACGCCAAAACTGGAAAAGTCACGGACATAAAAGTTCCTGGCATGAACGATCTCGCCGCGCCCACGCACGGTCTGGCGATTGATCCGAACGGAATTCTCTGGGCGACCATCATCGGCGATCCGCGAGGCGGGGGAGGAAACCTACTGCGCGTCGATCCCGCGACGATGAAGTACGACGTGATCGCGCCGCCGAAAGGAATGGGGGGAGCGAGCACCAGCATCGACGTGGACACGAAAGGGAACGTGTGGGCCACAACCGCGATCGGAGCGTTTCGCTACGATCCCGCCAAACATGAGTTCAAGGAATTTAGATCGCCCACTCCAATCGATAATGGGCCGGGCGGATCCTACGGGATTGCCGCGGACCGCATGGGCAACGGCTGGTGGACGCAAATCAACATTGATCGCGTGAATCGCGCCGACATCGAGAGCGGCAAGACACAGGAGTTCCACGAGGCGCCGCGGCCCGCTCGCGCCGATGGCGCAATCACCGCTGACGACAAGAAACTGTACGAACTGGCGGGTGTTGAGTTGACCGATTTTTCGGGTTGGTGGTCGGAGGGTCCTCGCCGCCTCGGTGCTGACAAGAACGGCGACGTGGTCTGGGTGTGCGATTACTGGGGCGGAAATCTGGAAAAGTACGACACGCGCACTCTGAAATCCACTCTCTACCGCTATCCCACCCCTGAATCGGCGCCCTATGATGCCAGCGTCGATAAGGACCACAATGTCTGGGTCAACCTCACCAACGGCGATTCCGTAGCCCGATTTAATCCTCGGACCGAACAGTGGACCGAATTTCCATTTCCCGGCCGCGGCATCAATCTGCGCCACATTTCGCTCGACGAGCGAGACGGTGTAACGCGCATCATTGTCGGCTACACGCGAAACAGCAAAATCGCGCGCATGCAGATTCGCCCGAGGGAAGAGTTGCAGGCGCTGAAGGCGCAAGCGCAGGATTCTACTGCGCGGGCGAGTCAGTAGTAATTCAGGTCAGCTCAGATCACGTGACAGATAAAGATTTCGACGAACTTCTGAATGGGATACGCGCGGCTTGGGAGAGTTCATGCAGGATACGGGAACAATGCCACACGGCCCGAATCATCGGCGATTCCTGAGGCGTAACGTTTTCTCGCTGGGCCTTGCCGCAACGCTGACAATTTTCATGGCGTTCGCCGTTCCAGTTTCCGTCGCTTCGCTACTTCGCGCTGCGCCTGCGCCAGGTTCCGCAGTGGCCGATGTTGCCACCGAAACCGTTCACTATGACTCGGGCGGCTTCAATATTGAGGCCTTTGTAGCCAAGCCCGCGGGTGCGGGCAAACACCCAGCAGTACTGGTGATCCACGATAGCCAGGGGCTGAACAATTCCATCCGCGAGATCGCCAAGGAGTTTGCCGCCGCCGGATTTTTCGTACTCGCGCCGGACTTCGTATCGCGCCGTGGCGGCGCGCGAACGCCCGAACAGATGGCTCAAGCCGTGGGTCAGCTTTCTCCGAACCTCACCGTGCAGGATGCCAGATCGGCTTTCACCGTTCTGCAAAGCAATCCCGACGTGGACGCTGCGGCAATTTCGACGGTGGGATTTGGCTGGGGCGGTTGGCGTAGTTTTATGCTGGCCGCCTCGGTGCCGGAACTGTATCGCGCGGTGATCTACTGCGGCACGACTCCAGCGCAAAGTTACGACATGATGCGAGCACCGGTGCTCGCGCATTATGCCCAGTTTGATTTCCGAACGACGGGCAATGCGCTGGTGACCGAAAAAAGCATGAGCGAGGCAGGGAAAAAATTCAGCTACTTTGTTTACCCACAGTCCTATCGCGGCTTTTATTTTTCCGGTCCGCAATACAAAGAAGACGCGGCCAAGCTGGCCTGGAACAGAACATTGGATTTTCTTCGGAAGTAAGGCCTCGCTCCAAGCGCGCCTGGCTCCAGGACAAGTCCGGCAAAGCGCCTCGTGAAAGTGACAGGGTACCTTTCGCGTCATCCGCCGCAACGAATACGTGGTTCTCAAGCCTTCCGGCCCGAAAATAGAAGCGGAGGCGGAATCAAACTTGCGCCGGATTATTCTCCTCTTCTTGTTGCTCGCGGTGGTGGTCGCTGCCTGGATATACTGGGGCAGCACATCGCCTTCGCATTCCCGCGAAACGCTCGGCCCGATCGTCAACAAAGAGCCGGTTAACTACGCTACCCGCACGTTCGATCCGGCCGCACCGCCGCCTGACATGCCGCCGCTCCGGCCGGGGGACTATGCGCAGTGCGATTCCAATTTCGTTTCCGACGCCGGAATCACGGGGCAGACTCGGCGAACAGACCCGTCGCACGGAACGGTGACCATCTCGCAGGTTCACGTGACGCTGAAGTTGAATATCACGGTCTGGTTGCCGGGCGACGCTTCACAGCAAGTGGTTGATCACGAGCAAGGCCACCGTCAAATTTCCGAATTTTATTATCAGAACGCGGAGAAACTTGCGGAGCGAATCTCCGCAGGTTATATAGGCAGGCAAATCGAAGTTGCGGGCGCGGATTTGAATGCGGAGGCCGACAAGCAGCTTCAAAATGTTGCCTCGGAAATCACCGCGGAATACGGCCGGGAACTGAACACCGAGCCGACCCAATTGCTTTTTGACTCGATCACCGACCACGGCCGCAATGGAGTTGTCGCCAAGGATGCAGTCGATCACGCACTTAAAAACGTATCGGTTGAGTTTGCTCCGCCGGCCGCTTCCGAGCAGCCCAATCCACATTGAAATATTTCTTGCGCGATTTCCGCGTTCAGGAGGTCGGGCTTTTAGCCCCGACGCAAAGGATTGCGCATCTGTGGACTTTACAGACCGCGGAAAAATTGACTAGTTCTGCCATTCTGAGCGAAGCGAAGAATCTCTCTTCGATTTAAGTGTAGGAGAAGAAATAAAGAAAGATTCTTCGCTTCGCTCATAATGACGGCGTTTGGAGTTTTTTTGCAGCCTGTTTAGCCCCTGAAGCTTCAGATCCTGAAGGCGTTTTCTTGCGTCGCTAGTTTGTCCGCTTTGAAGTTGGACCTCCTGAACTGCCGGATCACGACTTGACAGCTGCGATGATCAAAATGCGACTGATACGAAACACTAAAACTCAGGACACCGCATGCTGAGAGGTTCGCTTGGCTTTCGCGCTCCACTGGTAAATGGAAAAAGCGCTTGCGCCGAGGGAAATCACGATGAGCGCGATCATTGTATATTCGAGTGTCGCGGAACGCGCCTGCCGGATGATCCAGCGACCGTAGTGAATGGCCAGCGCTCCCTCGATCAAAAAGCGAGCGAATCTTCCCGCGCCCACAAATCCAAAAAGTTTCTTTCGCGGATACTTGAACGCCGCCGCAGTGGCCACTACCGCGGTGAACGGAAACGGCGGCGGCAATAGCGATGC
>Ga0157378_10001502_pt1 | contig 21112 bp, 12 predicted proteins | sample M65metaG_FD_115309 | JGI IMG/M metagenome (GOLD analysis project Ga0157378, IMG submission 115309) | Miscanthus rhizosphere microbial communities from Kellogg Biological Station, Michigan, USA - M6-5 metaG | ecosystem: Host-associated > Plants > Roots > Rhizosphere > Soil | place: USA: Michigan...
CAGCAGGTGCTGGTCGAGAACCGTCCCGGGGCCGGCGGCACCGTGGCGGCGGGCATGGTGGCGCGCGCGGCGCCGGACGGCTACACGCTCCTTTCGGTGAGCTCGGCCCATGCCATCGCGGCGGCGATCTACCCCAAGCTGCCGTACGACACGCTCGCCGATCTCTCCGGCGTCACGCTCACCGCGACGTCGAAGTACGTGCTGGTCGCGCCGCCGTCGCTGGGAGTGAAAACCGTGGCCGAGCTCGTCGCCGCGGCGAAGGCGAGGCCGGGCCAGCTCAATTTCTCCTCGGCGGGCGTGGGCAGCGGCACGCACTTCGCCGGCGAGATGTTCCGCTCGATGGCGGGAATCGACGTGGTGCACGTGCCCTTCAAGGGCATCCCGGAGGCCCTCGGCGACACCATGACCGGGCGGGTGCAGTTCTTCATGGCGCCGATCGCGAACGCGGTCGCGCCGGTGCGCGACGGCAGGCTCGCAGGCCTGGGCGTGTCGTCGCTCGAGCGCGACCCGCTCCTGCCCGAGCTGCCCACGCTCGACGAGGCCGGCGTGCCGGGCTACAAGTCGCAGCTCTGGTTCGGCCTGCTCACCGCGTCGGGCGTGCCGCGGCCGGTCATCGCGAAGCTGAACCGCGAGATCTCGCGCGTGCTCTCCGAGCCGGAGCTGAAGACGCGCTGGTCCGCGATCGGCATGGAGCCGCGCCCCGACGCGCCCGAAGCCTTCGACCGGCTGATCCGCGAGGACGTCGCGGCGTTTACGAAGATCGCGCGCGCCGCAAACATCAAAGCGGATTGAAAATCGGGGTCAGACCCCAAAAAGGAAGAATCGGGGTCTGACCCCGATTTTCTTTAGGCCAGCGCCTTGGTAACGATCTCGCCGACGTCGCGCGAGAGGCCGTTGGCGTCGCGGATACGCTCGAGCGCGGCCTTCGCCTTCGCCTGCCGTTCCTGGTCGAACTTTCTCCAGCGGTCGAAGGCGCGCGCCATGCGGGCGGCGACCTGCGGGTTGAGCGCATCGAGCCGGATCACCTGGTCGGCGAGGAACGCGTAGCCCGAGCCGTCCGCGGCGTGGAAGCGCACGTGGTTAGACGCGAAGGCGCGGATCAGGGCGTACACCTTGTTCGGCACCTTGATGTCGAAGGCCGGATGCGACAGCAGCTCGTGCACGCGCGCCAGGGCTCCGGGCAGACGCGAGGTGGCCTGCACCGCGAGCCACTTGTCGACGACCAGCGGCTCGCTCTGCCAGCGCGCATAGAACGCGTCGAGCGCCGGCTGGCGCTCCGGGCACTCGGTGTTGGCGAGCGCCGTCAGCGCCGCCATCGCGTCGGTCATGTTGCCGGCGCTGCGGAACTGCTCGTAGGCGAGCGCGGAATGGCCGACCTCGACGAGATAGGACAGGCACAGGTTGCGCAGCGCGCGCCGTCCGATCGACTGCGCGTCGGGCGAATAGGTGCTTTCGCTTTTCAGGTCCCTGTAAAGCGAAAGCAGATCTTTCTCGAGCTGCCTGCCGAGCTCGCGGCGCAGCCGGTTGCGCGACTCGTGCAGCGTGTCCGGGTCGACCACCTCCAGCTGCTCGGCGAGGAAGGTCTCCGCCGGTAGGCTCAGCCCCTCGGCCGCGAACGCCGGATCGCGATCTCGCAGGAGCTCGCGCGCCGCGCCCACGAACGCCGGCGTGGGCACGCCCTTCGCCTCGAGAATCGTCGACGCGGCGAGCCGCTGCCCCGCTTCCCAGCGGTTGAAGGCGTCGTCGTCGTGCGCCATCAGGTGGATGAGGTCCTGCTCGGTGTACGGATAGTCCAGGATCACCGGCGCCGAGAAGTTGCGCAGCAGCGACGGCACCGGCTTCTCCTCCAGGCCAGCGAAGGTGAAGGTCTCTTCCGTCTTTTTCAGGGAAAGGACGGCTTCGTGGTGTCCGATCTTCACCGCGAAGGGAATGTGGAACGGCGGGTTCATCGACTGCTTTACCGTCAGCCGGAATTGCCCGTCCGAGTACGACCCGGTGGCATCGAGAATCGGGGTGCCTGCGACGTCGTACCAGCGCCTGAACTGCGCGAGGTCCACGCCCGAGGCGTCCTGCATCGCCTGCACGAAATCGTCGCAGGTGACGGCCTCGCCGTCGTGGCGCCGGAAGTAGAGCTTCATGCCGCCCTGGAACTTCTCTTCGCCGAGCAGGGTGTGCTGCATGCGCACGACCTCCGCGCCCTTCTCGTACACCGTCATGGTGTAGAAGTTACGGATCTCCACGTACGACTGCGGCCGCACCGGGTGCTTCATCGGCCCCGCGTCCTCGGGGAATTGCGCGGCGCGCAGCGCGCGCGCTTCCTGGATGCGCGTCACCGCGCGCGAATAGGTGTCGGCGCCGTATTCCTGGTCGCGGAACACCGTCAGGCCTTCCTTGAGCGAGAGCTGGAACCAGTCCCGGCAGGTGACGCGGTCGCCGGTCCAGTTGTGGAAGTACTCGTGGGCGACGACGCGGTCGATGTTGACGTAATCGGTGTCGGTGGCGGTGTCGGCGCGCGCCAGCACGTACTTGGTGTTGAAGATGTTGAGTCCCTTGTTCTCCATCGCGCCCGAGTTGAAGTCGCCGACCGCCACGATCTTGTACTGGTCGAGGTCGAGCTCGAGCCCGAAGCGCTTCTCGTCCCAGGCGATGGCGCGCTTCAGGCAGTCCATCGCCCAGCCGGCCTGGTCGAGCTTCCCGGGTTCGACGTAGAGAAAGAGCTGTTTCCTGTCCCCCGAGCGGGAAGTAATTTCATCTTTCAAAACTTCCAGATCCGCTGCGACCAGGGCAAACAGATACGAAGGCTTCGGGAACGGATCCACGAAGCGCGCCCAGTGCCGGTCGCCTTCGACGCCCGAGGCGACGAGGTTGCCGTTCGACAGCAGCACCGGATACTTCGCGCGGTCGGCCCGCACCGTGGTGGTGTAGCGCGCCATCACGTCGGGCCGGTCGGTGAACCAGGTGATGCGGCGGAAGCCTTGCGCCTCGCACTGGGTGACGAAGCCGTTCTTCGTCGCGTACAGGCCTTCGAGCTTGGTGTTCTGTTGCGGCACGATGCGCGTGACGGTCTCGAGCGTGAACGCGTCCGGCACGTCGTGCACGGTGAGCGTTTCCGGCGTGACGTCGTGGCGTGCGGGCGCGCCGTTGACGCTGACCGAGACGAGCTCGAGCTCGTCGCCGTCGAGCACCAGCGGGCCGCCCGAATTCCTTCTTACTTCCAGATTCGCCCTGACTAAGGCGTCGCTTTCGCGGATGTCGACATCGAGCTCGACCGTCTCGACCCGGAACGCGGGCGGAGCGTAGTCCTTGAGGTGAATCGCCTTCGTTTGGGGTTCGCGCATGCACCTATTTTAAGTGCAGCGCCACCCCCCGCTACTCTGGCGAGGTGGCGACGTGTTCGCGAGCGCGCGACTTTGTGTCGCGCACGCGGTCGAGGACCTGCTTTCGCACCTCGTTGTAACCGCCGTTCCGCTGCATGAACCACAGGAGTCCCGCGGCCATGGCGGTGCCGAGCACCACTGCGGTCGCCGACTTCGGGTGGTTCATCACGTAGCCGTAAGCTGATTTGGCGGCCCTGTTGCCGCGCTTGCCCATCACGGCAAGCTGCTCGGCGACCTGGTCGGTCGCCGCTTGCCCGGTTCTCGCGACCCGGTCGGTGATCCTTCTGAGTTGTTGCATGCGCTCCTCCATTCGCTCGGGAATGGAGGAAATGTTGCAAGCTATGTGCCCGGCTCGTTCTCGTTCTTGTTGCCGCCGAGCAGCGAGCCCAGCACACGGCGGATCCCGCGGGTAGCGCGGTGGGTAACCGTGGGCGCTCGCCGCGGCGCGGGTGCCGGGGCAGGCTCGTGGTTCTCGACCGGGTCCTCGCGTACGTCCTGGCGCGCGAGCTTGCGGCCTTCCTCGATCTGGGCCTGCAATTCTGGGCTGATGTAGCCCTGGGCGCCCCCACGCCGGCCGGAGCGATGCTGCTGTTGGGGACCGCGCCGCACCTGCTGGCCGTTGCCGCGATGCGGCTGTTGCTGGCCATTGCCCCGATGAGGCTGTGGCTGGCCATTACCGCGGTTGGGTTGCTGCTGACCGTTGCCGCGATGGCGCTGCTGCTGGCCGTCGCCTCGGCGTGGCTGCTGCTGTCCGTGGCTCTGGCGTTGCTGCTGCTGTTGCGGTCGGCGCTGCGGCTGCCGCTGTTCCCGGCGAGGCTGCTCCTGCCGGGCTTCGCCGCGCGTTCCGGGCTCGAATCCCTCGATGACCCGCTGCTCGACCGTGCGATTGATCAGCCGTTCGATCGCCGCCATCAGCGGGCGGTCCTCGGGGCTCACCAGCGAGACGGCTTCGCCCTCGACGCCGGCGCGGCCGGTGCGGCCGATGCGGTGCACGTAATCCTCGGCGACGTGCGGCATGTCGTAGTTGACCACGTGCGGCAGCGCCTCAATGTCGAGGCCGCGCGCCGCGATGTCGGTGGCGACCAGCACGCGCAACTCATTGTCCTTGAAGCGCGTCAGGGCGCGAACGCGCGCGTTCTGGCTCTTGTTGCCATGGATGGCATCGGCCTCGATGCCGCTTTTCTCGAGCTGCTGCGCGAGGCGGTTCGCGCCGTGCTTGGTCTTGGTGAAGACCAGCACCTGTCTCCAGTCGTTCGTCTTCACGAGGTGCGCGAGGAGCTCACGCTTGCGATCGGAGGCGACCGGGTGCTGGACCTGGCCTATGAGCTCGACCGGGGTGTTGCGGCGTGCGACCTCGACCGTGACCGGGTCCTTCATGAAGGAGCCGGCGAGCTTGCGGATCTCGTCCGGAAAGGTGGCCGAGAAGAGCAGGTTCTGGCGCGTGGCGGGGAGCAGGGCGAGGATCTTGCGGATATCGTGGATGAAGCCCATATCGAGCATGCGGTCGGCTTCGTCGAGCACCAGGATCTCGACCTGGCGCAGGTCGACGGTCTTCTGCTGCACGTGGTCGAGCAGGCGCCCCGGCGTGGCGACCACGACGTCGACGCCGCCGCGGAGCGCGTCGACCTGGGGCTGCATGCCCACGCCCCCATAGATGCAGGTGGACTTGAGCTTGAGGTACTTGCCGTAGGTGCGCACGCTTTCCTCGACCTGGAGGGCGAGCTCGCGCGTGGGCGTGACGATGAGGCAGCGCACGGGGTGGCGCGCGGGCGAAAAACTGGTGCTCGATTTCGGCGCGAGCCGCTGCAAAAGCGGCAGCGTGAACCCGGCGGTCTTGCCGGTTCCCGTCTGCGCGGCGCCGAGCAGGTCGCGGCCCGCGAGCACCACGGGAATCGCCTGCGCCTGGATGGGGGTGGGGGTGGTATAGCCTTCGTCGGCTACCGCCCGCGAGAGCTCGGCCGTGAGGCCGAGTGATTCAAACGACGTAGTAATGGATTTCTCCTGAGCACGGCCTGGGAAGGGGAGGACCCTTCGACCGGTTCAGGCGGATGCTGTCTTTAGCTTGTTATTGGGCGACCCGGGGTGGGCCGCTCGTTGAACCAACAACGACTGAAACGCTAACCGGAAGTACGCGTGACAGAAAGCTTGACGCGTATTGTACGCGGTTTCCTGGGGAGGAGGAAATGAGCCATAAGAACCCGTTTGTCTTCATCGTGCTGCGCCGGGTGCGCGCAGCTTCAGCCGCAGCAAGCCGGATCGTCACAGACGGTAAAATTCACGCCGCTGGGCAGTCATGACGGCGAATTCTGCCCGCTCGATCGCGCGCTGGTCTTCGACGCGATGCAGTCGACAGCAACTCTAGATAGGGTCCGGTTATTCTTGACCGTGACGATCCAGTCGTGGTAATAGGCGCCCTCGGAGGGAGGGCAGAAGATGAAAAAGTACGCCACCGAGTTGATCGGAACGTTCTTCCTGGTCCTCACTGTCGGGTCCACCGGCATTGCCGCTGGACCCGACGTCATACCGGCACTGGCAATCGGATCCGCGCTGATGGTGATGATCTACGCTGGTGGGCACATCTCCGGAGCGCATTACAATCCGGCGGTCACCGTCGCGGTCTATCTTCGCGGTCGTTGCGCGGCCGCAGACATCGTGCCCTATTGGATCGCGCAGCTCGTGGGCGCGGCAGCAGCAGCGGCCATCCTCCTGGCGTTCAAAACCGCGAAGGCGGTCACTCTCGACGCCAACGTTCCCGCCGCATTCGCGTCAGAGTTTCTGTTCACCTTCGCGCTCGCCTACGTCGTGCTCAACGTGGCGACGGCCAAGGCCACTGCCGGGAACTCCTACTTCGGACTTGCGATCGGTTTCACTGTCCTCGTCGGTGCGTTCGCTGTCGGACACGTCTCCGGCGGCGCGTTCAATCCGGCGGTCGCCGTTGGCGCCATGATCATGGGAATGTTGCCGTGGGGAAAGCTGTGGCTCTACCTTGTCGCGCAACTTCTCGGTGCCGCGGCGGCGGCATTAGCGTTCAAGACGATGAACCCCGAGGATAAATAAGGCGCGGCTCGACCCGAATATCGACGCCGGTTGGACGTTTACGACGCCGCCCGCAGGGCTGCGGCATCGGCTTCTTCAGGCGGGGATCGCCGGATCCCGGCGAGCGCCGCGTCGCTCCTGGCGGCCTCCACGGACACATACGTCGTCTGGCTTGGAAATGCCAGCGTCGTCCCGGCGGCCTCGACCGCGTCCATGATCTGCAGGAGCAGCTCCTCCTGGATTTTCAGGTAGGTGTCGAGATCGGTCGCGAGAACATAGGCGCTGGCTTCGAGGTCGAGCGAGGAGGCGCCGAACCTCACCAGGCGGACACGCGCGGAATCCGCCTGGAGTTGCGCATGCCCCGCGAGCAGCTTGCGCACGCCCGCGAGAACCTGCCGCAGCTGATCCGGAGTCGTCTCGTAGCGCAGCCCGATGACGTGCTTGAAGGAGATCTTGTCGCGCGTGGCGAAGTTCTCCACGATCATCGAGCTTGCCTGGCCGTTCGGCACGGTGACGATCGTGCGCTCGGCGGTGCGCACGCGCGTCGATCGCATCCCGATGTCCTCGATGACGCCCACGGTGTCGCCCATCCGGCAGAGGTCGCCTACGCGAATGGGCTGATCGGTCACCAGCATCACGGTGCCGAACACGTTCTCGAGGGTTTTCTGGGCGGCGAACGCCAGCGCCACGCCGCCGATTCCAATGCCGGCGATGGCGGCCGTGAGGTTCACGCCTCCGAGACTGAGAATGACCAGCACTACCGTGACGACGGCGATGAACTTTGCCATGCCGCGAAACAGGTGGATCAGGGCGATCCGATGCTGCTGCTGCGTGACCTGCATGTACCCGACGAAGCCGGACGCGACCGGATTGATGGCACGCATGAACAGCCAACCCGCTCCCAGGGCCATCAGCAGCAGCGCAAGGTGGGTCCAGCGCTGCCGCACCATCAGGGTGGCTCCGAATTGCGCGACCAGCCACATCAGTACAGCAAAGACAAGCAGGCGAGCGGGACCCAGATAGCTCGCTCCCGCAACGAAGGCGCCCCAGCCCGATCGCTGGCGCAAGAAACGCTGAATCCGGGTGGACGCCAGGCCGGTCGCCATCCAGGCGATCACCGCAATGGCGAGAAGGGTCAGCGGAACGAGGATCCAGCGGTAGAGCGCGACGCCGAAGAGCGACTTTTCGACCAGCGCCGCGGGGAGAAGCTGCTCCATCCCGGAAACCTGCGCGTCCTCCTTTGGGAACTCACGAAGCTGCTGGACCGTTTCGGCCGAGAACAGCCAGATCGCCGGCTTCTTGCCCCGCTGGACACGGTCGAGCAGGATTTCGAGCATGCTCTCCCCGTTCTCGACCTGGCCAAGCGACTCGCGGTTCAGCGGCAGCCCGTCGTCCGCGTCGCCGGCGGGACTCCTGCTCACTGAGTTCAGATCGAGGCTCAGCCTCTTGTCCATGATCAGCTTGAGCTGCTGGGCCAATTCCGCCTTGTAGGTGGGGCCGAGCTTGCCGTCCAGGTATTGGGCCGCTCGAGCGAGATCCCGCTTTTCGACCGCCGTGATGAAGTTCACCACCGTGTCGTGAGGATTGGTCCTGCCAAGCGGGTCCCCGGCAGCCTCGGCGGCGCCTTTGTCCGCGTCTTTGGCAGGAGCGGGCGATTGAGCGAAAGCGGCGATGCTCAGGGCGATGCCCGTCAATGCGAGAAGCAGCCTGGATCTGGAGATCATGATCACCCCTTTCGTGTTGGTGCGGAGCGGGTGCATCAAGCGGGTTTTCTCAATGATATTGCGCCGGTCGCGCATGCGGAAGCAGGCCGGGAGCACCGACGGTCGGCTGACGCTGCGCCACGACAAGCGGTGGGCGAATGGGACCAAGGTCCAATTCCATCCCGGGTCGGGCGTGGGCAGACTGGAAGGATGAGCAGCAGAGGGCTGCTTGCCCTGATCGCCGTCGCCCTTACCGCGCTGGCGTCGCCGGCGGCTGGGCAGAAAGCCAAGGCTGCGGACGAGGACACGCTGCTCGCCCGGGTGGCGGCGCCCTGGACCGGCGACCTCGACGGCATGATCGAGCGGCGCAGCATCCGCGCGCTGGTCCCACCTTCCCGCATGGAGTACTGGATCGACCGCGGCCGCGAGAGCGGCGCCGAGCAGGAGCTCCTCACCAAGTTCGAGGAGGAGCTGAACCGGCGATACAAGACGCCGGGAAAGCACCTGCGCATACGCGTGCACGTCATCCCGACGGCCCGCGACAAGCTGATCCCGGCGCTGCTCGAAGGTCGCGGCGACATTGCCGCCGGGATCCTGACCGTGACGCCGGAGCGGCTGGAAAAAGTCGATTTCGGCGCGCCCTTTTTCCGCAACGTCGCCGAGATCGTGGTGACCGGGACGCCCTCGCCGGCACTCGCGTCGCTCGCGGACCTTTCGGGACAACAGGTATTTGCGCGCAAGTCATCGAGCTACTGGAGCCACCTCGAGGCGCTGAATGAACGTCTTGCAAAAGAGAACCGGGCGCCTGCATTGCTGAAGTCAGCGCCGGAGGATCTTCAGGACGACGACCTGCTCGAGATGCTGAATGCGGGCCTGATCGGCCTGACGGTAGTCGATCGCTACAAGGCGCTGACGTGGGCGAAAGTGTTCAAGCGCATCAAGCCCCGTGACGACCTGCGCGTCCACGAGGGCGGCGACATCGCCTGGATGATCCGCAAGGACAGCCCCAAGCTGAAGGCCCAAATCTCGGCGTTCGCTGCGAACTATGGACACGGCACGCAGTTCAGCTCGAGCCTGGTCAAGAAATACGCCGGCGGCACGCGCTACGTAAAGGCGGCGACCTCGCCCACCGAGATGAAGAAGTTCGAGCGCACGGTCGAGCTCTTCCGTAAGTACGGCGAGCGCTACGACATGGACTACCTGCTGATGATGGCGCAGGGTTACCAGGAGTCTCGCCTGGACCAGAGCGCCAAAAGCGCGGTCGGCGCCATCGGCGTGATGCAGGTGATGCCTGCCACGGGCGCCGACATGAGGACCGGCGACATCAGCCAGCTCGAGCCCAACATCCACGCCGGGGTGAAGTACATGCGCTTCATGCGCGACCAGTTCTTCGCCGGCGAGCCGATGGACGCGCTCAACAAGACGCTCTTTTCCTTCGCCGCCTACAACGCCGGCCCCGGCCGCATCCGTGACCTGCGGGTCCGCGCCGAGAAGCGCGGCCTCGACCCCAACGTGTGGCTGAATAACGTCGAGGTGATCGCGGCGCAGAGGATCGGTGCCGAGACCGTTACCTACGTGTCGAATATCTACAAGTACTACGTGGCCTACAAGCTCGCGGTCGAGATGCAGGCCGAGCGGCAGCGACAGCGCGAGCAGCTGAAGGAAGCAGGCGGATCGGATCCTGGGCCGGTGAAAACCAAAACTTCGAAGTAGCGTCCACCAATGTCAATTCGCCGCTCGATCGCGGTGGCGTTCGCCGTCGCGGGGAGCTTACTTATCGCGGCGCTGCTCTACGTCGGTCTCGGAGGACTGGGAGTCCACAAGGCGCGCATCGAGGCCCTGGTCTCCGACCAGATCGCGCGCCCTTTCGCCATCGACGGAGCGTTCGAGCTCAGGCTGCTGCCATCGATCAAAGTCTTGGCTGAGCGCGTGCGCGTCGGAAACGCGGCCTGGGGCTCTAGCCCGCAGATGGTCGAGATCGGGCGCTTCTCGACCGAGATCAGGCTCTGGTCGTTCATCTCGGGGCCATTGGAAATTCCCTCGGTCGAGCTGAGCGACGTTGCCGTGCTGCTGGAGGAGGGACCGGACGGAAAGGGCAACTGGGTCATCGGCAAACCGGGCGCCCCAGCGGAGGAGCCCGAGCAGGTCGGCTCCGGGGCCACCCGCCTACCCGCGGTCGTGGTGAACGCGCTGCTGCGCAATGTGCGGATCATCTATCGCGCGCAAAAGACGCCCGAACGCGTCGCGCAGCTCGAGAGCCTGACCATCGCGCCCGGGTCTGCCGATCTGCTTGCGGTATCGGGGAAAGGCCGCCTGAACGAGTTCGCGGCCGCGGTGAACGGCGAGCTCGGGCCGCTGCACGCGCTCATCTCCGGGCGCGACATCCGCATCGCGATCGAGGCCGCGCTCGGTGAGCTGCGCCTGGATGCGAGGGGTGGCATCGGTCGCCTCAATCCGCTGCGCGGCGCAGACCTGGCGGTGAAGCTTGCGCACCCGGATCTCGGCGCCATGCTGAAGAAGCTCGACTTGCCCCCGTACGTGAGCGGCGCCCTCGGCGCCACGGTGCAGCTGAGCGACGCCGGCGAGGCGACCAGGGTCGATCTCGCAGCGAAGCTCGGCGACATCACGGCGAAGGTGGACGGAACGCTGCGCACGCTCGGCCTGCCGGGGTCGGACCTGCGCTTCGCGGTTTCGCTCGCGGATCTCGCGCGTCTCGCCGGCTTGTTCGACGTGCGCGGCCTGCCCGCCGGCGCTCTGGAGCTCGGAGGTCACTCCGTTTCCTCAACCAGGGAGATCAAGCTCGACGGATTCGACGCGCGCTACGCGGGGGTGAGGGTGAAGGCCGACGGGACCATAGGCCTCGCCCGTGGGACCGGCATCGACATGCGCTTCGAGGTCGCCGCCGCGAACCTCGCCCGGCTGCAAGAGGGGTTGCCTGGGGTTCCCTTGTTGGTGAGCGGGAGCTACGTCGCGCGCCGCACCCGCCTCGAGGTCAAGGACATGAAGGGCCGCATTGGCGAGAATGCGTTTACCGGACAGGTGGCGCTGGTCCAGACCGGCAAACCACGCATCGACGTCGAGCTGGCCGCGCCCCGCCTGGACCTGGTGCCGCTCACCGAGAAGCCGAAAGGGGACGCCGCAAACGGGAAGTCGGCCGCCAAGCCGAAGCCACCCCCGGCCAAGTACATCTTCGACGAGGCACCGTTGCCGCTCGCGAAACTCAAGGAGGCCGACGCGAAGGTTCACGTCGCTTTCGCCGAGGTCAGGCCCGCAGTGGGCGCATTGCGCGACGCCGATGCGACGCTGCGGATCGAAAATGGCCGGCTGACACTCGATGCGCGCGCAAAAGGCGGGGTCGAGGGCACGGTTGAAGCAGTGCTCGCGCTCGCGCCTGCGGCCGACGGCACTGCCGAGCTCGATCTCAAGCTGGTCACGAAGACCCTGCGCGCAGGCCTCGGCGCTGCCGGAACCGATCCGACCGAAGAGCCGCCGACGAACGCCGAAGTGACTCTTCTCGCGAAGGGCGCCACGGCGCGGCAGTTGGCGTCGGGAGCCAACGGGCGCATCCTGCTGACGCAGGAGCCGGGCAAGCTGCCAAGCGGCCTGCTGGGGTTGGTCGGCAGCGGTCTGCTCAGCGAACTCGCGGGCAAGCTGAATCCGTTTTCCGCGCAGGACCCGTACACGCTGCTCGAGTGCACCGTTACGCGGGCCGACATCGTCGACGGTCAGATGGCGGTCAAGCCCGTGCTGGTTCAGTCGCAGAAGGTGACCATCGTCGCCGGCGGCGCGATCGATCTGCGCACGGAAGAGTTGTCGTTCGACTTCAACACACGTCCTCGCAAGGGCATCGGCGTCAGCGCCGGGATGTTCGCCAACCCGTTCATCCACGTGGCCGGCACGCTCGCGAGCCCGAGGCTGGGTGTCAGCGCGAAGGCAGCGACGGCCGGCGCCGCCGCCATGGTCACCGGAGGAGCATCGGTCCTGGCGCAGGGATTCTTCGACCGCGTCCGCGGCGGCAAAGACCTGTGCAAGGAATCGCTCGACCAGGCCGCCGGCAAGAGGTAGGTCGAACGACTGCGCTACGAGGGCGTGGTCCTGCCGAGAGGACCCGAGGCCCATGCCGCATTGGCCGTGAGGGCGGCGAGCACCAGCGCCCCGCCGAGCAGGGTTGCGTTCGCAGGACGTTCCCCCGCGCCGAGCCACGCCCAAAGCGGTCCGAGCACCACCTCGAGCAGGCCGATCAGCGCGATCTCGGGCGCGTAGAGCGCGCGGCTCGCCATTACCAGGAACATGCACGGCAGGCCGAGCTGAAACACACCGAGGAAGGCGAGCAGCGCGAGGTCCCTGCCCGAGGCCGAGATCGGGAGCGCGAGCGGCAGCGCGAGCAGCGCCGAGAGCGCGCCGCCCAGCATCACCGCAGGGATGAGATCGACTGTCGCCGAGTGCTTGCGCAGCGCCACGACGTTCAAGGCCGAAGCCACCGGGATCACTAGCGCCACCAGCATTCCGCCCACGTGTTGTGGGTTGTCGACGGAAGAGCTGAACATGACGGCGATCCCAGCCATTGCGGCCAGCGCGGCAAGCCACGTGCGCAAGGGGATCGGGTCGGTGAGCACGATCCGCGCGCACACCACAGTAAGGAGCGGCGCGATGCTCATCACCACCAGCGCGTTCGCGGTCGTGGTGAGCGAGAGCGCGATCACGAACGCAGTGAACATCACCGCCCACAGCGCGCTTGAAAATAGACCTGCTCCTCCCGCAGCCAGAGCCGCGCGAAGTGGATTCTTTCTCGTGAAAAGCAACGTGCCGGCGACAAAAGCGAAAGCGAAGAAGCTGCGCCAGAACACCTGCTCGAGCGCCTCGGTGCGCTCGATGTGGCGGGTCACCACGCCGGCGCTGCTCCACAGGACCGGCGCGGCGACCATCAGCGCGAGCGCCGCGCCGCGCGTCATGCCGCCTTGCGCTCGGCGAGGAAGCTCCTCAGCGCGGCGCCGGTGTGTCCGGGCTTGATGCCCTCCGGCGCGCCCTGGTACACGATCGCGCCGCCGCCGCCGCCGCCCTCGGGGCCGAGGTCGATGAGCCAGTCGGCCTCGGCGATGACGTCGAGGTTGTGCTCGATCACCACCGCGGTGTTGCCGGCGTCGACCAGGCGGTGCAGGACGCGGATCAGCTTCTCCACGTCGGCCATGTGCAGGCCGACGGTCGGCTCGTCGAGCACATACAGGGTTTTGGTCGCGTTGGTCTTGGAAAGCTCGTAAACCAGCTTGATGCGCTGGGCTTCTCCGCCGGACAGCGTCGGGCTCTGCTGGCCGAGCGTGAGGTAGCCGAGGCCCACGTCCTGCAGGAGCTGCAGGCAGCGCCGGATCGAGGGGTGCGCGGCGAAGAACTCGAGCGCCTCGTCGACGCTCATCGCCAGCACTTCGCCCACGGTTTTCCCGCGCAGCCTCACCTGCAGCGTCTCGGGATTGAAGCGCGCGCCGCCGCAGGCCTCGCAGGTCACGCGCACGTCGGGCAGGAAGGACATCTCGATCTTCTTGATGCCCTGGCCCTCGCATCCCTCGCAGCGCCCGCCCGCGGTGTTGAAGGAGAAGCGGCTCGCGGTCCAGCCGCGCATGCGCGCCTCGCTCGTATCGGCGAAGAGGCGCCGGATCGCGTCCCAGAAGCCGACGTAGGTCGCCGGGCACGAGCGCGGGGTCTTGCCGATCGGCGTCTGGTCGACTTCCAGAGTGCGTTCGATCGCCTGCGCGCCCTTGACGATCCTGCAGCCTACCGCCGCCTTGTTGATCAGGGATTCGTACAGAACATCGCGGGCGAGCGTCGATTTCCCCGACCCCGACACGCCGGTGACGACGGTCAGCCGCTCGAGCGGGATGCGCGCATCGATTCCCTTCAGGTTATGCAGCTTCGCCTTCTGCACCTCCATGCAAGGGTGTGCGCGCGGCACCGGGCGCCGCGGCTGCACCGGGTGAAGCAGGGGTCTCAGCAGGAACTTCCCAGTCACGGAGGCGGGTTGCTGCATGAGATCGGCCGCGGCACCCTCGGCGATGACCTGGCCGCCGAGCTTGCCTGCGCCCGGCCCGAGGTCGATCACGTGGTGGGCGCGCCGGATCGTGTCCTCGTCGTGCTCGACCACCACGAGCGAGTTGCCCTTGGCCTCGAGCTTCTCGAGCACGTCGAGGAGGATGCGGTTGTCGCGATGGTGCAGGCCGATGGTGGGCTCGTCCAGGATGTAGCACACGCCGCGCAGGTTGGAGCCGAGCTGCGCCGCGAGGCGGATGCGCTGCGCCTCGCCGCCCGAGAGCGTGGGCGCCGAGCGGTCGAGCGTGAGATAGCCCAGGCCGACCTCCTCGAGGAAGCCGAGCCTCGCGTTCAGCTCCGAGACGATGTCGCGCGCGATCTCGCCTTCGCGGCCGGAAAGCGCGATTTTCGAGAATTGATCCTTCAGTACTTCTATGGGAAGAGCTGAATACTTGGCGACGTTCTCGCCGCGCCAGCGCACCGCGAGCGCCTCGCGGTTCAGGCGCTGGCCGGCGCACTCGGCGCACGCCTCCTCGAGCTCGAGCCACTCGATCCACGAGTCGAGCACGTGGTCCTCGGCGCCGGTGCGCGCGCGCTCGTCGGTCCACTCCACGTCCTCGATCGCGATCCCCGTGCCGTAGCAGGCGGCGCACCAGCCATGCTTGGAGTTGTAGGAGAAAAGGCGCGGGTCGAGCTCGGGGAAGCTGCGGCCGCACGAGCGGCAGGCGCGCTTGGTGGAGAACACCTGCAGCTCCTTGTCCTTCAGCGCATGAACCACGCCCTTGCCGATGTCCAGGGTTTTCGACAATAGCTGCCTCAACTCTCCTTCTGCCTTGGGCGAAATGCGAATCTCGCCAACCGGCAGCTCGATGCTGTGTTCCTTGAAGCGATCCAGCCGCGGGAACGGCCGGGTCGGCGTGAGCTTGCCGTCCACCCGCAGGTGCCAGTAGCCCTTGCCGAGCGCCCACTTGGCGAGGTCCGTGTAGACGCCCTTGCGGTTCACGACCAGCGGCGCGAGCAGCGAAACCTTCTGCCCGCGGTATTGCTTGAGGATGCGCGCCGCGATCGCGTCCTCGCTCTGCGGCTCGATCGGGATGTCGCAGTCCGGGCAGTGCTGCGTGCCGAGCTTGACGAACAGCAGCCGCAGAAAGTGGTGCACCTCGGTGAGCGTGCCCACCGTGGACTTGCGCCCGCCGCGGCTGGTGCGCTGCTCGATCGCCACCGTCGGCGGGATGCCGTAGATCGCATCGACGTCGGGGCGCGAGGCCGCCTGCACGAACTGGCGCGCGTAGGCATTGAGCGATTCGAGGTAGCGGCGCTGGCCCTCGGCGAACAGGATGTCGAAGGCGAGCGTCGATTTTCCGGAGCCCGACACGCCGGTGAGCACGGTGAAGCGCCCGCGCGGGATCTCGACGTCGATGTTCTTCAGGTTGTGCTCGCGCGCCTTGTGGATGCGGATCGCGTTCCCGAGGTAGGCGCCGCGCGGCTCGCGCACGGCGATCGGTCGCTTGAACGCCTCGGCGTATTCGCGCAGCGCCTTGCCAGTATGGGAATCGGGATGATGGACGACTTCGGAGGGTGGACCTGCAAAAACGATCTCGCCGCCGGCGTCGCCCCCCTCCGGTCCCAGGTCGATGATCCAGTCGGAGGCGCGGATGACGTCGAGGTTGTGCTCGATCACGACCAGCGAATGCCCGGCGAAGAGGAGCTGGCGGAAGGCGCGCACCAGCTTCGCCACGTCGTCGAAGTGCAGGCCGGTGGTCGGCTCGTCGAAGAGGAACAGCTTCGCACCTTCGTCGCCGCTCTCGACGAGGTGGCCGGCAAGCTTGAGCCGCTGCGCCTCGCCGCCCGAGAGCGTCGGCACCGGCTGGCCGAGGCGCAGGTACTCGAGGCCCACGTCGACGAGCGGCGCGAGCCGCGCCTGGACCGCGTCGCTCCTCCTGAAGAAGCGGCTCGCCTCGCGCACCGTCATCTCGAGGACGTCGGCGATCGACTTGCCCTCGATCCTCGCCTCCAGCACTTCGCCGCGATAGCGCCGCCCGTCGCAGTCCGGGCAACGCAGATACACGTCGGACAGGAACTGCATCTCGACGTGCTCGAAGCCGCAGCCGGAGCAGGTCGGGCAGCGGCCGTTGCCCGAGTTGAAGCTGAAGGTGCCCGGCGTATAGCCGCGCTCGCGCGCCACCGGCGTTTTCGCGAACAGCTTGCGGATCTCGTCGAACGCGCCGACGTAGCTCGCCGGGTTCGAGCGCGTCGTCTTGCCGATCGGCGACTGGTCGACCAGCACCACCTCGTCGATCCGGTCGGCGCCGCGGAGCGTGCGGTGGGCGCCGGGCGGCTCGCTAGGCTTGCCTTGCGCCTTGCGCAGCGCCGGATAGAGCACGTCCTGGATCAGGGTCGATTTGCCGGAACCGGACACGCCGGTGACGCACACCAGCCGCTCGAGCGGGAGGCGCACGTCGATGCCCTTGAGGTTGTGCTCGGCGGCGCCCATCACCTCGAGAAAAGTCCTGGGCGCAGACGCCGGGCGCGGCTCGGCGGCCACCTTGCGGCCCGAGAGGTATTCGCCCGTCAGCGAGCTTTCGGACCTGAGCTTCTCCGGCGCGCCGAAGAACACGATCTCGCCGCCGCGCTCGCCGGGACCCGGCCCCATGTCGAGGATGCGGTCGGCGGCGAACATGATCTGCGGGTCGTGCTCGACCACCACCAGCGTGTTGCCCGCGTCGCGCAGCCGCCTCATCACGTTGATGACGCGCCCCATGTCGCGCGGATGCAGGCCGATCGAGGGCTCGTCGAGCACGAACAGCGTATTCACGAGCGACGTGCCGAGCGCGGTGGTCAGGTTGATGCGCTGCACTTCGCCGCCCGAAAGCGTGCGTGACTGCCGGTCGAGCGTGAGGTAGCCCAGCCCGACGTCGCAGAGGTAGCCCAGGCGCGTGCGGATCTCGCCGAGCAGCAGGTCGGTGGCTTCGTCCAGGGGCGCCGGCAGCTCGAGCTTTTGAAAAAAATCCCGGGTGCGGGTGATTGGGAGAAGAGTCAATTCATGGATCGACGTAGCGTCGAGCTTCCAGAGCTGCGCGTCCGGCTTCAGACGCGTACCCAGGCATTGAACGCATTCGGTATAGGCGCGGTACTTCGAGAGCAGCACCCGGATGTGCATCTTGTAGGCCTTGGTCTCGAGCCACTTGAAGAAGCGGCGCACGCCGTACCACACGCCCGGCCAGGACTTGCGCCAGCTCACCCACTCGGGCTCGCCTTCGAGCACCCACAGCCTTTCCTTCTCAGCAAGATCCTTCCAAGGACGGTCGAGGGGTATTCCCCGCTTCTTGGCATACTTGTCGAGGTCGTCCTGGCATTCCTTGAAGCTCGCCGTCTGCCACGGGCGCACCGCGCCTTCGCGCAGCGTCTTCGACTCGTCGGGCACCACCAGGCCGAAGTCCACGCCGATGACGCGGCCGAACCCGCGGCAGGCCTCGCAGGCGCCGAGCGGCGAGTTGAACGAAAACATCGCCGGCGTCGGCTCGGAATAGTGGATGTCGCAGTCGGCGCAGTGGAGATCGGAGGAGAAGCGGTGACAGACGAAATCGGGCTCTGACCCCGAATAGATGTTCACTTTTCCTTGACCGAATCGCAGCGCGGACTCGAGCGCCTCGACCACGCGCGCGCGCTCGGCCGGGAGCTTGATGCGGTCCTGGATGACCTCGAGCAGGCCCTTCGAGCGCGAATGCAGGCGCGTGTAGCCCTGGCGCTGAAGGAGCTCCTCGATTTCCTTCTCGGTGAAGTTCTTCGGAATCGGCACCGGGAAGGTGACGACGACCCTGGCCTCCCCCAGTTTTTCCAGTTCTTCGTGGATCGACGAAGGCGTGTCCCGCTTGACCGCCTTGCCGCAGCCGCGGCAATGCAGCGTCGCCGCGCGCGCGAACAGCAGCTTCAGGTGGTCGTTCAGCTCCGTCATCGTGCCGACGGTCGAGCGCGAGGTGCGCACCGGGTTGGTCTGGTCGATGGCGATCGCAGGCGGAATCCCTTCGACCGCGTCGACCTGGGGCTTGTCCATGCGATCGAGGAACTGGCGGGCGTAGGGGCTGAACGTCTCGACGTAGCGGCGCTGGCCCTCGGCGTAGAGGGTGTCGAAGACGAGCGAGGACTTGCCGGAGCCCGACACGCCCGTGACCACCACCAGTTCCCCGGTGGGAATCGCGAGAGTCAGGTTCTTGAGATTGTTCTGGCGCGCGCCACGGATGACGATGGCATCGCCGGTAGGGAGTTGTACCTGCACCTTGGAGGTGTTTGGCGCGCGATGCGCCAAAAACCCCCAATTCTAACGGTTAGCGCGCGACCGAATCCGAAACGCCGATATTCCGGATCAGCGCGCCGCAGGCCGCGCAATGCACGCTGCCCGAGGCGTAGAGCTTGAACTGGTCGGTGTCGCAGCTCAGGCAGAAAAACCGTGGCGCGTCGGGCGCTTTAGGCGCCCGCGCCGGGTTGCGCGCTTTGCGGTACTCGTCGAGGCGGACTATGTTTTCCATTGACATTTTCGAATTGCGCTCACGTGGGCGTATATTCGGTTACGCAAGCAAAATTCGAACGCGGAGGTGCTATGCCGAAGGGAGCAAGGTCCAGCCTGCCAAGGAGTAACGTCATGCCGCAGCCTCAACCCGAGCTGTTCGATCTCTACCGCAGCGGTTTCAAGGGCGCACTCGACTGGATGCAGGTTTCGCTAGAGAACGCCGAACGTTTGCAAAACCAGCAACTTACTGCTTTCCGGAGCGTGCTGGACGCGCAGCTACAAGCCGCATCGGCGCTCGGCGACGCGGTGTCGGCGTTCTACCAACAGAGCGCGAACGCGCTCAACTCGGCACGTCAAAAGACGACCGAACGGCGCTGAGCATGCGCCGATAGTGCGAGCCCGGCCAGAACACGCCGTCGCATCCCGGGCAACGCACGAAGTGCTCGTGCAGATCTAGCACAGCAGGCGGCACCCGTGCGGCGACCGCGCTGCGCTCCGCCGGCTGGAGCGGCAGATTGCAGCCCAGGCACAGGCTGAACGGCCTCGCGTGCGCCGCGAGCCCGTAGCGCCCGGCCACCTCCCTTAGCTGCGCCTCCGGCTTTAGCGCCCGCACATAAGCGCCGCGCGCGATTTCGCGGCACTTGAGAAGCTCGCGGTCGCGCGTGAGCACGACACGGCGTTGCGTCTCCGCAAGCTGTCGGATTTCCTCGTCGCTGAAGGCGTTGCGGTGCAGCGTGTCGAACCCAAGCATGCGCAGGAACCGAGCCAGGCCGCCGAGGTGCGCGTCGGCGATGAACCGCAAATCGGGGTCAGAGTCCGGTTTCGTTGTTTCCACCTCGACGTAGTCGCCCTCGCGCACGATCCGCTGCAGCGTCGCCGGCGCGCCGTTCACCCGCAGCGCGCCGACTTCCGTGTGCGGAACGCCGAGCGCCTCGATCGCGTTCTTGAGAGTTGCGGCCCTCGCGCAGTCGTATTCGAACGTTTCCTCCCGGTATGCCCGGTTCAAGAAAACCCGCAATGGGGAATCAAAGTGGAAGACCGCTCTCATCCGAGCTCGTCGATCGAGCGCGGCCAGCTCTTCTTCAGCAGCCGCGACAGCGCGCGGTCGGCGAGGATCCGTCCGCCGGTCTGGCAGCGCGCGCAGTAGTTGGTTTCATTCTCCGCGTAGACGATGCGCTGAACCGGCGCGCCGCAGACCGGGCAGGGCTTGCCGTAGCGCCCGTGCACCGCCATCTCCTCGCGGAAGGCGGTCACCTTTTCCGGGAATCCGGCGCCGGCCTGGGCGCGCAACCGCTCCACCCATTCGCGCAGCACCTCACGCGTCGCGGCGTACAGACGCTCGACCTCCGCTTCGGAGAGGCTCTTCGTCATGGCGATCGGCGAGAGTTTCGCGCGATGCAGGATCTCGTCCGAATACGCGTTGCCGACGCCGGCGAAGAGATGCGGATCGGTCAGCGCGCGCTTCAACGTATGGTTCTCGGAAACCAATACCTCCCGGAATTTTTCCAGGGTCGAGGCGAAAATCTCGATGCCGCCCGGGTCCATGGCCTCGAGCGCGGCCTTGCCCTGGACGAGGTGCAGCGACGCGCGGCGCTTGGTTCCCGCCTCGGTCACCGCGAGGCTCCCGCTTTCGAACTCGAGCAGCGCCAGCGCGATCTTCTTCGGCGGCTTGTCGTCCCGATTGTCGTACCACCTCAGGCGGCCGGCGATCATGAGATGCAGCACGAGATAGAGCTCGCCTTCCAGCTCGATGACGATGCGCTTGCCCAGGCGGCGCAGACCCCGCACCTTTCGATCTTCGGCGCTGGCGAGCGGCGGCACCGCGGTGCGCAGAAAGAACGGGTTGAGCGGAACGACGCGCAGCAGCCGGCGGTTCGCAATCCGCGACTGCAGGCTTTCCAGGTAGACAGTAAGATCGGGCAGTTCGGGCAAACCGCGATCATAGATGGCGACCCACCTCCAGGCGAGGCTGCAGGCCAACGATTTCGTCGTCACCGCCGAGATTACGCCGGCGGTGTCCACCGATCCGGCCGAGTTCCTGAGCCGCGCGCTGCCGCTCAAGGGGGTCGCCACCGCCGTGAACGTCACCGACGGCGCCGGCGCGAAGGTGCATCTCTCCAGCCTCGCCGCGGCCCACTTCCTGGTGCAGAACGGCATCGAGCCGATCGTCCAGATGACCTGCCGCGACCGCAACCGCCTCGCGCTGCAGGCCGACATCCTCGGCGCCGAGGCCCTCGGCATCCGCAACATGCTGATGCTGGCTGGCGACAATCCCAAGACTGGCGACCAACCCGACGCGAAGCCGGTGTTCGACCTCGACAGCAAGGGCCTGCTCGCGATGGCCGAGCGCATGCGCCGCACTCGCAAGCTTCCGTCGGGGAGCGAGATCGGCGGGAAGCTCGACATCTTCCTCGGCGCGGCCGACATGCCGATCGATCCGCCGCCGGACTGGGAGCCCAACGGCCTGCGCG
>Ga0157378_10001504_pt1 | contig 21099 bp, 13 predicted proteins | sample M65metaG_FD_115309 | JGI IMG/M metagenome (GOLD analysis project Ga0157378, IMG submission 115309) | Miscanthus rhizosphere microbial communities from Kellogg Biological Station, Michigan, USA - M6-5 metaG | ecosystem: Host-associated > Plants > Roots > Rhizosphere > Soil | place: USA: Michigan...
CGCGTGATCCGGCGCGAATTGATGGCGGGAGTGGCGCTGGGGGCGATTCTGGGCGCGATCGGCATCACTCGGATTTTTTTGTGGCACGTGCTGCGCGGGACGTACGGCGAGCACTACGCGATGATCGCGCTGACCATCGGATGCAGCCTGATCGGCGTGGTGATGTTCGGGACGCTGGCGGGCTCCATGCTGCCGTTCATCTTGAGAGGGTGCGGGCTGGACCCGGCGAGCGCGTCAGCCCCTTTCGTGGCGACACTCGTCGATGTGACGGGACTGATCATCTATTTCACGGTCGCGAGCATTGTCCTGCGGGGAGTGCTGCTCTGACCGCCGAGCGCCATCAGAGCGAATTGCAAGAAGCCAAGTTCTCGAGCGCCGAACTCGCGTCGCGGTAAAAATTTAGGAACGACCGAGGAGCAGGCGGTCGATGCGTTTGTTGACGTCGCGCAGATAGGCTTCATCGCCCGGCTGGAGTTCGGCGATGGCGCTGCCGTGATAGCCGACGTCGAGGAAAGCCTGGCGGACGGCGGGCCAGTCGATGTCGCCTTCGCCGAGATTGACCCAAGCGTATCCGTTTTCGTTGCGCTTGAAGTCCTTGAGATGAACTTTGAAGATGGTGGAGCCGAGGGTGTGAATCCAGTCCTGCGGGTAGCCGTAGAGAACGACGTTGCCGACATCGAACCAGGCGCGAATGAGCGGATGCTTGAATTCGTTGATGTAGGTGAGCATTTCGAGCGGGCTAAGGAGGAACTTGTTCCAGACTTCTTCGATGGCGATGACCACTTTGAGCTCTTCGGCAAGAAGGAGGAGTGCGCGGATCTGCTTTTGCGAGCGAACCCAGGCGTCTTTGTAGGAAGTCTGCGGATTGACGACGGCAGGGACCAAGAGCACGGCGTCGCAGCCCCAGAGCTTGGCGTTGCGAAGGGAGGTTCGCATGCCTTCCATGCTGGTTTCGACCACGGCCGGGTCGGCGGAGGATAGCGGATACTTCCAATGGGCCATGTTCATGACCGAATCGACCCTGACGCCGGAGGCGTCGGCGGCGGCTTTGATTTCGTCGGCTTGTTTTGCGTCGGGGGTGGTGGGCGCCTGGATGAGTTCGAAGCCGGTGTCGCGCGCGAGCTTGAAGCGGTCGGCAACGGAGAGTTTTTCGGGGAGCATGCTGAAGACCAGGCCTTTTTTGATGGCGGGCGGGTCGGCTTCCGGAGCTGAAGCGATTCCGGCCAGCGCGGCGCCGGGGAGGCTCGCCGCGCAGATGGTGGCGGCCGTTGACCTTAAGAATTCACGACGATTGTTCTCTCGCATGGTGTGGCTCCTCGGCCGGCCTTACTTGGCTTGGTTCTTCACGATTTTTTCCAGATCGAGGTGCGGGTCAGAGACTTCGGTGGATTTGAGCGTTTCTTCCCAGGAGGCTTCCCGGCCGGTGTAAGCGGCGGTGCGGGCCAGCATGCAGGAAAGGGCGGATTCAGCGCCGGCGGCAGCCTGGTTGTGGAATTTGCCGCCGCTAATGCTGGCGATGAAGGCTTTCTTTTTTTCAGGATCAGCTTGCTCGAGATTCGATCGAAAGTTTCCCGTGACCGAGAAGGCCTGGGGCTGCGACGAATCTTTGGGCGTGATGGAGTTTTGATCCTGCCACGGCTCGTCGCCCCAGATGCCGAGCGGGCCGACGTAGGGAGATTGTGAGGTGCCCCTGGTGCCGAAGAAGCGCTCGGTGACGTCCCACCAGCCCTTGGCAAACTGGGTCGAACTGAAGGTGACGTCTACTCCGTCGGGGTAGCGGAACATCACATTGTAGTTGCCCCAGGCGTCACCGTCGCCCCCCGGGCGTCCGGCGCGGCCGCCCGCGGCGGAGGCCTTGAGGGGATGCGCCTGCAGAATCCAGTTGCAGATGTCGATGACGTGGATGTTCTGTTCGACGATGATGTCGCCGGAAAGCGCTTTGTCGTGCACCCAGTTGCGGAGGCGGACCTCTTCTGGAGAGGCCTTGGGCCACTGCGGGCGTTCGATGTAGCCGGTGAGGTAATGCGCTTCGCCGCAGACGATCTTGCCGAGGGCGCCGGCGTGGATGCGGCGGACCATTTCAACGAACGGCGGACAATCGCGGATCTGGAAGCCGACATCGAGGCTGAGCTTACCTTCGGCGCGCTTGCCGAGGTCGATGACTTTGAGCGCACCGGGAACGTCCACCGCAACAGGTTTTTCGAGGTAGACGTGCTTGCCGGCAGCAACCACGGCTTCAAGATGTAGCGGATGGAAGCAGGGTGGTGTGGCGACAACGACGGCGTCGATTTCCTTTGAAGCGGCGATTTTCTGGTAGGCGTCGGGGCCGACGAAAAGTTGCGCCGTGTCGAGGATGGGAAAATTCTTGGCCTGCAGCATTTGATTGAAGTGAGAGCGCGCAGCGTCGAGCTGGTCCTGGAAAAGGTCGGCGAGGGCGACGATGCGTGCCCCGTCGGTGTCAAGCATGTTCGTGGCGTCTTCGGTGCCACGTCCGCCGCAGCCAAGGAGGCCGACGCGTACCGCGGAGTTGGCTTGCGTGCCGCGCACCAGCGAAGCGGGCATGACCATGAATCCCGCAGTGGCTGCGGCGGAGCCGAGGAACGAGCGGCGGTCCATTCCGGTGGCGGTCCCAGCCGCGGGTGTCTGGTTGCTTGTGCTTTCATGCGACATGGCATTTCTCCTGAAGAACCGCTTTCGAAACTCAATCAGCCGATCAGATGGCGCAAATAGTCCGCGGCCGAGCGGACATCCTCAAGCTGTTGCGCGCCGGAAATTTCACGCTCGATGGTTACGGCGCCCTGGTAGTGGATTTCTTTCAGGCGCTGGATGATGCGCGGGAAATCTACTTTACCCTTACCGATCGGAACTTCGGCTCCGAGTTCTCTGGGACTTGTGGGCCAGAGACCGTCTTTCGCATGGATGCCCTGAATGTAGGGCGTGAGGACTTCGATGGCGTCAACGGGATTGGCCTTACCGTACATGATGAGGTTGGCGAGGTCGAAGTTGACGCCCTGATTGTCGAGGGCGACGTCGCGCATCGCGCGCACCAGCGTGATGGGAGTTTCCTGGCCCGTTTCGTAGCGGAAGTTTTGCCGATAGCGGGCGCAGTATTCAGCGACTTCACGCATGGCGGCAATCGCTTCTTTGTAAACGGGGTCGTTCGGATTTTCCGGAATGAAGCCGACGTGAGTCTGGACGGCGGGAATATCGCAGCGGACGGCGAAGTCGGCAGCAGCCTTGATGTGAGCGATGCGAGCGGCGCGGGTTTCGCGGGGGATCAGCCCGATCGTGAGGGGGCCGTCGTAAAAGTCCCAGGATTCCTTGCCGGGACCGCCGACGACGAGCGAGGTAGCTTCGATGTTCGCGTTGTCGAGGGAGCGGCGGAGCTTGCTGGCAAACGCAGGATCAAAATTGTTCAGGTACACCTGGCAAGTGGGGATGCCGAGGTTCTTGAGTTTTGCCATGGCGGCGTCGGGATCGGATTCGACGCCGAGAATGAGGCCGAGGCGGAGGGGTTTCTTGCCCTTGTTAGATGGAACTTCCGGCGCGGACTGATCTTGCGGAATTGAGATGGGCGGCAGTTTCATGTCGACGATTTCCGTAGTCAAGGCTGCTCCGGAGTACTGCAGGAATGTGCGGCGACTTGGTCGCATGGGGCTCATCGGTGAGAAGATGCGAGACGTGTCGCTATTCCTCTCGAATGGAAATGTCTTTCCAACGCATTTTGACGCCGCCGCCGGTGTGGATTTGCAGACCAACGACACCCTCGTCGAATTTTTGCGCGGAGTCGGTGAAGTCCACGAGTTTTATGCCGTTGAGCTGAGTGACGACTTGGTTGCCGTGCGCGGAAATTTCAAGGTCGTTCCATTCACCGGACTTTAGCGCTTTTTCTCCGGCTTCGCTGGGCATCGCCATCCAACCGCGACCGCCGCTTTCATACAGGCCGCCCGTGTGCTTGCCTATATTTGGGTCGACTTCAACTTGCAGGCCTTCAACGTCCGGGCCGTGTTCTGGATCGATGTCGGTAATTTTGGAGCGGAGAAAGACGCCGCTGTTGCCCGAGGCTTCGGGCTTGAATTTCAGCCGGAGATCGAAATTGCGGTAGGTTTTTTCGGTGGTGAGGTAGCCGTATTTGTTTGCCGTGCTTTCGCAGAGGATGGTGCCACTTTCCACGATCCACTTTTCTTCTCCGTTGTTTTTCCAGCCGGAGAGGTCTTTGCCATTGAAGAGCGAAACCCAGGCTGACGACGTTGTGCGAGCAGGGAAACTGACAAGGCCGAGGAGTAAGGCTGCTAGGACGATGGCGGTTCGGTTCACGATGGCCTCGACGAATAGGAAAGCACGCTGTTTCGGAGCCGGCAGCGAGCGAGCACACCTTATCACATGCTGCGAGACGGAAAAACGGATTTTGGGGGCTGACTTATCTTTTGAACGAAGGAATTTCTTGCGCTTGGTGGACGCGAAAGAGAAAATTGCGGATTACGCCTGGTGGGAGATGATGAAACGAATCCATACGTCGCACGCCCTGGCAATCATGTTGGCATTTGGAGGTTCGATTCTCCTCCTGCATGCGCAGGGTCAGCCGGAAAAAAGCGCCGCTGACACCGCCGCGCGGCAGGACGCCAAGTCCGCTTTCGATAATGTCTGTGCGGCATGCCACGGGCTTGACGGGCGTGGTAGCGAGCGCGGGCCGGATGTTGCGTCGGGCGGCGAGGTTCGCCGCCGAAGCGACGCCTACCTGTTGAGCGTGGTCCGAGAAGGGAGACCAAGCAAGGGCATGCCGGCGTTCAGATCGTATGGTGAAAAGCAGCTTGTGGCGCTGGTCGCCTACCTGCGCGAGCTTCAAGGCGCCGGCAAACGAAAGTTGTCAACCGGCGATCCCGCACGGGGCAGGGAACTGTTCTTTGGCAAAGCCAGATGTTCGGAGTGTCACATGGTTGCGGGACGCGGCGGATTTTTCGGGGCCGACTTGACCGGCTTTGCGGCGAAAAAGAACGCCGACGAGTTGCGAACCGCCATCGTCTCGCCGGAGAAGGATCGCGATCCGAGGAAAGGGCCGGTAACCGTCAAGCTGGCGAACGCAACGGTTCTGACCGGAATGCCCCGCAACGAAGACAACTTTTCTTTGCAGCTGCAGACTTCTGACGGCTCATTCCATCTGCTCAAGAAAGCGGATATCGTTTCTCTCACGCGGTCCGGGAGTTCCGCGACGTCCGCCGACCATGGCCGGACGCTATCGGCTGACGAGCTGAACGACCTCGTAGGCTTTCTGGTGCGAGCCGCCGGTTCGGAGAACCTAAACAAATCCGAGAGCAACCTGGAAGCCGGCGACGAAGAGTAATCTAACTCCTTGGTCCTGAAGCTACAACAGGTGGTCGCGGAGAGGTCGTTTTGTGCCGTTGCGGGATTTCCGGCTCAATGGTAAACGTTTGCATGCATGCGGTTTGCGTTGCCGGCGCATGACGGCGGAGGTCGCCATGGAACGAGAACGAGCTCAAATTTCGAGGCGGAGATTTGTTGGGACCTCGCTTTCAGCGGCGGCGGTCAGCGCGCTTAGCTTGCCGCGCTCAATGGCGGCGGGTCCTGTAGAGTCGCCGGACGCCGGGCCGAACTGGCGGGATGAGGGCGTGCTGTTTCTCGACAAATCGCCTTACGCGAAATTGCGGAACATTCCGGTACATGCCGTCACGATCGCGAATGGGTTTTGGAGCTCGCGCCGCGCAATCAACGTGAAAAGCAGCATTCCTTCGATGGAGAAGTTGCTCGAAGCGAATGGTCGAATGACGAATTTTCTGCGGCTGGCGAAGCAGAGCGATGCGCCGCAGCAAGGACCTGTTTACTCGGACTCGGATGTTTACAAGTGGCTGGAAGCAGTGGGCTTCGCTCTGCAATCCGGCGACATTGCGCAGTTGCGCGCATCGGCCGACAAGATCATCCAGGAAGTGGTTGCCGTGCAAGAGACGAACGGCTATCTGAACACCTACTATGTCGGCGAAAAGGCTAAGGACCGGATGCAGCCGCAGGTCCAGCGCTGGGGACATGAGCTCTACAACATCGGCCACATGATCCAGGGTGGCATTGCGTACTATCGCGGGACAGGCGACGGGACGATGCTCGATTCGAGCCGTCGCTTTGTCGACGATTTTTTGCTTCCCAATTTTGGGCCGGCGGCGGACAAAAAGGCGATCTTCTCCGGGCATCCGGAAATCGAAATGGCGCTCGTTGAAATGTATCGGACCACCGGAAACAGAAACTATCTGCGACTGGCCGGATACATTCTTCAGGGAGATGACCGGATCAAAGTGCCCAAAGAAGCGTACGTCTATCACTTCTGCGGAAAGCCGTTCACGTCGCGCACCCACTTGGAAGGTCATGCGGTGCGGGCCATGTATGCCTGCTGCGGGGCAACCGACTATTACATGGAGACCGGCGACCAGTCCTACTGGAAGACGCTGAACACGCTGTGGGAAGACCTGGTTGGCACGCAAATGTACGTTACGGGCGGAGTCGGCGCGCGCAGCGACGGGGAAGCGTTTGGCGATGCTTTTGAATTGCCGAACTTCACGGCGTATGGAGAGAGCTGCGCAGCCATCGGCAACCTGATGTGGAACTGGCGCCTGCTGATGGCGACCGGCGAAGCGAAGTACGCGGATGTGATCGAGCGCGCGTTGTACAACGGCATCAATTCCGGCATGTCACTGGACGGGACACTGTATTGTTACCGGAATCCGCTCGGGTTTGATCCGGCGACGGGCGACAAGATTCGCAATCCGTGGTACGACACGACATGTTGTCCGCCGAATCTGGAGCGCACATTTGCGTCGCTTCCGGGATATTTGTACAGCACCAGCAAGGACGGCCTGTACGTGCACTTATACGAAAATTCGCAGCTGGATTGGAAACTGCAGGACGGAACTGCGCTCGGCGTGACGCAGAAGACGAATTATCCGTGGGATGGCGCTGTGGACATTGCCGTCAATCCCGCAAAGCCAGCTCAGTTCACTTTGTATTTGCGCATTCCGGGATGGTCGAGCGGAACGCAGGTTACGGTGAATGGAAAGCCGCTGTCGGAAGCGTCGCCCGGCCAATATCTCGCCGTGAATCGCGATTGGAAGAATGGCGACGTCGTCAGCCTGCAATTCGATATGAAGCCACAGATTCTGGCTGCGAACCGTCGTGTGGCGGAGGATTTTGGACGGGTGGCGGTGCAACGTGGGCCCCTGGTGTACTGCTTGGAGCAAATGGACCAGGCGGACGGAGTGGCACTGCACGAGGTGTGGCTCGACTTGCGCAAGAGGGGCGCCTCGCAATTCCGAGAAGAATTTGAAAGAGAGCTGCTTGGCGGAGTCTTGGTGCTGAAGCATCCCGGAGCGGTGAACGCCAGGGCTGCCAGCCGCCTCTATCAACAATATTCAGCCGAGACTCCCGCGAACCAGCCGGTTGAACTGAAATTCATTCCCTACTACGCATGGGCCAATCGCAGCGAGACGGCCATGCAGGTTTGGACCGCGGTCCTGCCGGCATAGCGAATCGGGCCTGACTCGCGTCTTTCTGACAAACTATGTTTGCGAGCGTTTGCCGGTGATCGCTACCGCCGGATTCAGAATATTGCATGCCGTCGCCGGCTCTTATGGCAGGATAATCGGTAATTTCCCCCTGTTGGTTCCGCGGACTTCTCCCGCAAGGAACCGGAAAACAATATCCTGGCGAAACTCGACCTGGTGACAGCGGAGGCTTCCATGGACACGGATGTTCTAGTTGTCGGAGCTGGCCCCACGGGACTGATGCTTGCCAATCAGCTGGTTCGTCGCGGCATACGCACGCTCATCATCGACCGGCACGCGGGGCCATCGCCAGAAACCAGAGCGCTCGGAGTGCAGGCGCGCACGATGGAAATCTATGCGCGGCTGGGCATCGTTGACCGCGCACTGGCGCTCGGCAAACGCGGAACCGGCGGAAACATCTGGGCAGGTGGGGAGCGAAGGGCGCGCGCTGCGTTGAGCGACGCGGGAGATCAGGTAACGCCTTATCCATTCATCCTCATTCTCGGGCAGGACGACAATGAACGCATCATGGGCGATAACCTGCGTGACATTGGAGGTGCGGTTCAATGGAACACGGAACTGATCGGCCTCGCGCAACAGGCAGACTCCGTTAGTGCGATACTGAAGACGGCCAGCGGTGCTCAGCGAAAAATTACGGCAGCGTGGGTTGGCGGCTGCGACGGTGCGCGCAGTGCGGTTCGCGAAGCCTGCGGCATTGCCTTTGCCGGCGCACCCTACGAGCACGTGTTTTTTGTCGCGGATACCGAGATGACCGGCAGCATGATTCCGGACGAAGTGAACGTCTACCTGTTCCGCGACGGTTTCCATCTGTTGTTCCCGATGCGAGGAAACGATCATTGGCGGCTGGTTGCGATTCTTCCGCCGGAACTGCGCAACAAACCTGATTTGAAATTCGACGAAGTGATTCCGGTTTTGCATAAAGATGCCAGCCAGAAGCTTCATATCAAATCGTGCAGTTGGTTTTCGACGTATCGGATCCATCATCGCGGCGCGGTACGTTTCCGCGAACGGCGCTGCTTTGTGCTGGGCGACGCCGCGCACATTCACAGCCCGGTGGGAGCACAGGGAATGAACACCGGTTTGCAGGATGCTTACAACCTGGCGTGGAAACTTGCGCTGGTGGTGAAGAATCAGGCCAAGGCAGAACTGCTTGATTCCTATGAGCAGGAACGACTTCCCGTCGCGCACGCGTTGCTGAACGGTACGGACCGGGCGTTCCGGCTTGTGGTGTCGGACTCCTGGCTCGCCGGTTTGTTGCGTACCAAGATTCTGGCCAGGGTTGCGGCCTTCGCCGTCAACCGCAAGTCGATGCAGAGAAGAGCGTTCCGCATCGTTTCGCAGACGGGCATTCGATACCGCAAGAGCCCGCTATCAAAATCTTTGGACCGACTGCCGGACAGCGCCCCGCAGGCGGGTGATCGATTCCCTTGGTTACGGCTGAAACTGGCTGCAGGCGGGTCCGTCGAGGATTTGTTCCAGAAGGCCAGTGATCGGCACTTCAATCTTTTCTTGATGGGGCAGTCTTCTGCGGGTGCGGGCCTGCCGGAGTTTAAAGATCTATTGCGATCATGGGTGATTCCGAAGGACGCAGACAACGATAGGGAACTGAGGCGAGTGCAGATTCCGCAATTGTCGTTTTTTCTGGTTCGTCCGGATGGCTATATTGGTTTGTGCGGAGTGCGTTTTGATGCTGTTGGAGCGAAAGACTATCTCTCGCGCGCGTTGAAGCTGTCACCATCCCGAGCAGCTGCGGCCAGGGCTTAAGGAATGTGACGATCTCAAAGCCTGGCGTTGTTCCAACTGCTATTTGCGAAACGGCACGTCATCGAGCTTTGGTGTCGAGCACTCCAAAGCGGAGTCGCACGACTGATACGACAATTTCGCCCGCGTTGCTGTTACAAGCTCCTCGTTAACCCCCGTATTTCCAATAACAAAGCGAGCTTACGACTTTCTTACGAAGCACTCAGAACTTTCTGAGGGGACTCTCGCTAACGTGGAATCGCGTCGGGAGCTCCGCTCGCTAGTGAGCTTTGAAGTTGTCCCCCCGATTTGTGACATGGGTTTAGTTGTGCTGATCACGTCGCGTCGCTCGGTTGCATTTTTATGCTGTTCGTCCTGGTTTGTTGGTCCAAGACGCGAAAGGCAAATCCAGGACACGAAAAACAGCTAGCGAGCGGCCTCGGATGCAGCCGTTTCTGGTGGAAAAAGAAAACGGCGATCAGACAAGAGACGCGGCCACGACCCGCCCGACGGGAACAGGCGGATTGCGCTTGTCTAAAAAGTCGCCAGCGCAGTCGGCGGTAAGCGATTCCGAAATGTTGGTTCGCCGGCGCATTGTCCAGGTTTTTGCAACGCGCATGGCATCCAGGAGAGAAGAATGACGAAGGGGACTAGGAAGTTTCTTCCGGCGTGGTTGTTCGCCGCATTGTGTGGAAGTCTCGGTTCGAGCCCGATCGTTGCCGACGACACGAAGAATGGAGCAGCGGCCTCAAGTAATGAGGCGAAGGTCGATGCTCCTACGCCGGGCTTGACGGAGCGCGAACGCTGGCTGCTGGGGCGGGTCGAGCAGCTGGAAAAGCGAGTCGCGGAGCTTGAGAACAAGAGCCGGCCTGCGATGCCTGCAACAGCAAGCGCTCCTTCGTCTGATGCCGCAGCAGCTACAACCGCGACGGAAACAGCGACCGTGACTCCCGGCACAGCCGGTACCATAGGTCCGACTGCAGCGGCCACCGTGGCCCCAGCCATCACGCCATCTTCCGGTGTCGCGAAGCAAAGTTCGGAGACGGCTGCGGCGGCGGAAAGCAAACCGAAAAAGGCCGAGCCCTTCACCTTTGCGGATTTCACCTGGATGAACGGCAACGCGCGCACCAAGGACGTGCCGCTTGACACGAAATTCTTCACGCCAGAAATTCGGTTTGACGCAGGCTATGTCTACGATTTCAATCATCCGAAGGACGATACGATCGGTGGATCCGCCGAGGTCTTTCGCGCCCAGGAATTCAATTTGACCCAGCTTGGCCTGGGCGGCGACTTTCACTTCGACAACGTTCGCGGCCGAGTGATGACCCAGTTCGGCAACTATTCCCAGACGCAACCGCGCAACGACGCTAGCCCCACTCGCGGCCAATGGAATCTGGATGGAGCGTACCGCTATCTCGCAGAAGCCTACGGAGGCTATCACTTCGATGCCATGCACGGGATCAACGTGGATGCGGGAATTTTCATGTCCTACATCGGACTTTTCAGTTGGTACAACTTCGACAACTGGGCCTACCAGCCTTCCTATGTGTCTTCGAACACGCCGTTCTACTTTACGGGACTACGTACTCAGTTCTTCCCGACCGAAAAGCTGAAAATCGAGCCGTGGTTGATCAACGGTTGGCAATCGTACGGGCGGTTTAACAATCGTTTGGGATTTGGTTTCCAGATCGCGTACCGGCCGACTGGGGCCATCGCGATCGTAACCAACGGCTATTTGTTGGGTGCGGACACACTCAACAATCCGGGTCGCATCCGCTATCACTCAGACAGCAGCATTCAGGTCAAATACTACGACCGTCCGGAAAGATTCCTGGACAAAGCGGCGTTTTCGCTGACCGGAGACATCGGATGCGAACACGGCGGAGGGGTAAGCTGCGCCGGCGACTCCGCGCAAGGCCCCAAGCAGAGTTTCCTGGGATTCATGTTGTACAACCGGCTGTGGTTCGACAACGACAAATACGGTCTGACCATCGGCGGCGGAAGAATCAACAACCCGGGACGCTATTTGGTTCTCTTGCCACCTATTAACGGCGCGACGGCCGCTTCTGGAACACCGTACTTCACGCAAAACCCGGGCGACCCGTTCAAGGCTTGGGACATGTCCGGGACATTCGACTGGATGCCCAGCCAATACATTACGTTCCGAACGGAATTCGATCATCGTGCCGCAAACGTGCCCTATTTCTCTGGACCGGGCGGCATCACGCCAACCACTTGCCCCACGGCGGCATTGGTCAGCAACATCTGCGGTACGCCAGGCTCCTTCGTTCCGGGATTCACACCAGATCTAAGGAAAATTGAAAATCGTATCGACTTGTCGATTCTCGTCAAGTTCTGAGACCGGCAAATCCCAAAAGCCGGCGAAAGGGGCAGCAAATGCTGGACGTGATTTTCCTGATTGCGACCGCGGGATTCTTCGTGCTGAGCGTTTTGTACGTTCGCGGCTGCGAACGGTTGAAATAGGAGCAATGGCATGACATTCGGCGATGCGGCACTGCTGGTGATCTGTTTTCTGCTGTGTGGATACCTGCTCTATGCGCTGCTGAAAGCAGAGGAGTTTTAGTCGATGACTGCGAATGGGTGGTTCCAAATAGGGTTGTTTTTGTTTGTGGTTTTTCTGGTCACCAAGCCATTAGGCGTTTTCATGGCGCGAGTCTTTAACCGGGAAGTGACCTTTCTTGATCCGGTTCTGCGGCCGGTCGAGAAGCTCATCTACCGGCTGACCGGCGTAGACGAAAAACGGGAGATGCGGTGGACGGAATACACGGTCGCGATGCTTCTGTTTAGCGGCTTGTCGATGACATTGCTGTATCTGATGGAGCGGACCCAGAAGTGGCTGCCCTTCAATCCTCAGAGTTTCGGCAACCTGGAGCCGGGATTGGCGTTTGGGACGGCCGCGTCGTTCACCACCAACACCAACTGGCAAGTGTACGCGGGCGAGTCGACGATGAGTTACTTCACGCAAATGGCCGGGCTTGCCTACCACAACTTTGTTTCTGCGGCGGTGGGCATGGTGCTGGCCATCGTCGTGATTCGGGGGGTTGCGCGCAAGGAAACGGAAAAGCTGGGCAATTTCTGGGTGGATACGACGCGATGCCTGCTGTGGGTGCTGCTGCCATTGTGTGTCGCGGGCGCGCTGGTGCTGGTGTCGCAGGGCGTAGTGCAAAATCTGAAGCCTTATACAACGGCGGAACTGATCGAGCCGTATCAAGCGCAGGTGACAGGGGCGGACGGCAAGACCACGACGCAAACCATTACGCAACAAGTGATCGCGCAGGGTCCCGTCGCTTCACAAGAGGTGATCAAAGAACTCGGAACGAACGGCGGCGGATTTTTCAACGCCAACAGCGCCCATCCATTTGAAAACCCGACCCCATTCACTAATTTTTTTGAAATGGTTCTGATTTTTGCGATCCCTTCGGGCCTCACATACACGTTGGGCCGCATGACAGGTTCTCAACGGCATGGCTGGGCGGTATGGGCCGCGATGGCTTTCCTTTTCCTGGCAGGCGTGACCACGGCCTATTGGGCTGAAGCCAAGGGCAATCCGCTGCTTGCGGGAACCGACGGGCGAGCAACGGAGATGCAGTCGGGCGGAAACATGGAGAGCAAGGAAGTCCGCTTCGGCATCGCGAATTCGGCGCTATTCGCAACGGTGACGACCGACGCCAGCTGTGGCGCGGTAAACGGCAGTCATGACTCGTTCACGCCGCTCGGCGGAATGGTGCCGCTCATCAACATCATGCTGGGCGAAGTAGTGTTCGGCGGCGTGGGCGCGGGTCTCTACGGCATTTTCGTCTTCGTGGTTCTCGCCGTGTTCATTGCTGGACTCATGGTAGGCCGAACGCCGGAATACCTTGGCAAAAAGATTGAAGCCTACGACGTGAAGATGGCCATGCTGGCCGTTCTGGTTCTGACCTTTACGATTCTGACGTTTGCAGCAATTTCCGTGGTGAAGCCGTATGGGACAGCGGGCGTTTCGAATCCCGGACCGCACGGATTGTCGCAGATCCTCTATGCCTACGTCTCTTCGACGGGCAATAACGGTTCGGCGTTTGGCGGCCTCAACGGAAATACCATGTGGTACAACACCACCACAGCGGCCGCGCAACTCCTCGGGCGTTTTTTCATGATCATCCCGATCATGGCGATCGCTGGGAGTCTGGCCAGAAAGAAAACCGTCCCCGCATCCGCCGGAACGTTTCCTGTCACCGGAGCACTGTTCAGCGGTCTGCTGGTCTCTACAATTCTAATCGTCGGAGCGCTGACGTTTTTCCCGGCCTTGAGTCTCGGGCCGATTCTCGAACATTTGCTGATGAACGCAGGAAAGGTTTTCTGAGGCCCATGGACCCGGTCGCTCAAATTCGGAAGAAGTCCCTCGCGGATACCGCGATTTTGTCGCGAGCTGTCGTCGATTCGTTCCGCAAGCTCGACCCGCGGATCATGGTCAAGAATCCAGTGATGTTCGTGGTGGAAGTGGGCTCAGTGCTGACAACGATTCAGCTGATCTGGAATGCCGCGCATCATTCCGGCCACTTCGGATTCGGACTGCAGATCACACTCTGGCTCTGGTTCACAGTGCTTTTCGCAAATTTTGCAGAAGCCATGGCGGAGGGCCGTGGCAAAGCGCAGGCGGACACACTACGCAAGGCCCGTGCTGAGACGCAGGCGCACCGGCTACGGGGCGATGGCTCGGCCGAGATCGTAGCCAGCTCGAAGCTGCGCGCAGGGGATATCGTCGTCGTCACGGCCGGCGAATTTATTCCCGGCGATGGGGAAGTGATCGAGGGGGTAGCGTCCGTCGACGAGTCCGCCATCACGGGCGAGTCCGCACCGGTCATTCGCGAATCAGGCGGTGACCGCTCGGCCGTGACGGGCGGCACGCGCGTTCTGTCGGATGAAATCAAGGTGCGCATCACCTCGAATCCAGGTGAGACTTTTCTCGATCGCATGATCAAGCTGGTCGAAGGAGCATCCCGTCAGAAAACGCCGAATGAGATTGCACTCAACATCCTGTTGGCAGGTCTCACCATCATCTTTCTTCTGGCAGTGGTGACTCTTCAGCCTTTTGCGATTTATTCGGGCGCTCCACAGAACCTCTTCGTGCTGGTTGCGCTGCTGGTCTGCCTCATCCCAACCACCATCGGAGGGCTTCTCTCCGCGATCGGGATCGCCGGAATGGATCGCTTGATCCAGCGGAACGTGATCGCTATGTCCGGGCGGGCCGTCGAGGCTTCAGGCGACGTGGACGTGCTGCTGCTCGACAAAACGGGAACCATCACGCTGGGAAATCGGGCGGCGACGGCCTTCGTGCCGGCTCCGGGAGTAACCGAGAAAGATCTGGCAAACGCGGCACAACTTGCCTCACTTGCTGACGAAACTCCGGAGGGCCGCTCGATTGTGGTGCTGGCAAAGGAAAAATACGGCATTCGCGGCCGCGACCTGGCGCAGTATGAAACAACCTTCGTTCCGTTCACGGCACAAACGCGAATGTCAGGCGTCAATCTCGACGGGCTTGAGATTCGAAAGGGCGCAAAGGACGCGATCGCGCGTCATTGTGCCGAGCGGGGACACGATGTCCCGTCCGAAGTAGAGCACGCCGTGGCGGAGATTTCGAATAATGGCGGAACTCCCTTGCTTGTTTGTCAAAACCGCAAAGCGCTGGGGGTCATCGCGCTCACAGACATCGTGAAAGGCGGTATGCGCGAACGCTTTGACCATCTGCGGGCCATGGGCATTCGCACGATGATGATCACTGGTGACAATCCGCTCACCGCGGCTGCTATTGCACGTCAAGCAGGCGTTGATGATTTTCTTGCCGAAGCGAAGCCGGAAGACAAAATGGCGCTGATCAGGCGCGAACAAGCAAAAGGTAAGCTTGTGGCGATGACCGGCGACGGAACGAATGACGCTCCTGCCCTGGCTCAAGCAGATGTTGGCGTCGCAATGAATACCGGCACGCAGGCTGCGAAAGAAGCCGGCAACATGGTGGACCTTGATTCCAATCCAACCAAGCTGATCGAGATCGTCGAAATTGGAAAGCAATTGCTGATTACTCGGGGCGCGCTCACCACGTTTTCCGTCGCTAATGACGTGGCGAAGTATTTCGCCATTATTCCAGCGATGTTCGCGGGAGCTTTTCCCGTGCTGGGTGTGTTGAACATCATGCACCTACGCACGCCGGAATCCGCGATCCTCTCGGCGGTAATCTTCAACGCGCTGATCATCATTGCGTTGGTTCCGCTCGCTCTGCGCGGCGTGCGGTATCGGCCGCTGGGAGCGGCGGCCCTGCTGCAGCGCAACCTGCTGATCTATGGCGTCGGAGGAATCATTGCGCCGTTCATAGGAATCAAGCTGATCGATGTCCTACTAACCGTTGTTGGTTTGGCGTGAGGCCGCTATGAAGAAAAATTTGCTAACTGCCGTCTGGTTTACTCTGATAACGACAGTACTGTTTGGAGTGCTTTACCCTCTCGCAGTGACCGGACTGTCACAGGTGTTATTCCCAAAGCAGGCCAACGGTCAGCTCATCGAAAGGAACGGCAGGCTCGTAGGTTCCGCGATCATCGGGCAGTCTTTCAGCGGACCGGGGTATTTTCATTCGCGGCCATCAAATGCGGGAACCGGGTATGACGCTTCGTCGAGCAGCGGATCGAATCTGGCCCCGACAAACAAGCTTCTGATTGAGCGTGTCAAGGGCGATGTTCAGAAGGCGGAGGCGGAAAATCCTGGAGCGCCAGTGCCAGTGGACCTGGTCACGGCATCGGGCTCCGGGCTAGATCCCGACATTTCGCCAGCCGCCGCCGAGTTTCAGATCATCAGCCTTGCAAAAGAAAGGCACATGAGCCCCGACGATTTGCGCGCACTGGTACGAAAGCACACCAAGGGACGGCAGTTGGGCGTGCTGGGTGAGCCGCGCGTGGGCGTTCTCGAACTCAACCTGGAACTCGATGCGGTTCATCATCTGAGATGAGCCTAAGCATCACGGAAAGGGACTCGGTTTTCCCCGCGTTCAGCCATCCTTTCATTCTGGAAACGCGAAGCGTGACGGCTACAGTCCCAATTTATCCAGCCGATTCCGGCAGGATTGTCCTTTGAGAGGCGCGCTCTCGCGCGCAGCCGGTTTTGCGTCGCTGGCCATGCGCATTGGTACGATTCCTAGGACCAAAAATTCAGTTTCTTGATTCGCGAAGGTCTCTCCTCTATGCTACGCGCCAATTGGAGGGGTGACCCATGAGGCTTCGTCCAGGCCGCGGTATTTCTTTGATTTTAATCGTTTTAATAATGCTTTCGAGTTCCATTTCCTGATCTGATTTTTGTAAGCGAGGAAGTAGACCCGACTCCGTCCATGGCTCGTCTCGCGAAGAGGATGGTCAGTGGCTCGAGCTACCAGGTTTCACACGGTTATATCAGGCACCTAATCGGCGAACGGGTCCGAGCTGGTTCTACCCATTGAAACTACCAATAGAACTTAATACTGAACTGCCCAATCCGGGGATCACGCGTACTGGAAACGATCCCAAACGACGAGTCGCTGATGTTCCCCCCGGGGTTCTTGAATTGTGTATGGTTGAAGATATTGAAAAATTCGAACCGAATGTCGAATGCCAGATTCTCTCTAATCGTCGTGTGCTTTAGCATGCCGAAATCTGTGTTGTTGAATCCCGGGCCGTGGAAAAAGCGCCGATTGGCGGTCCCAAAAGTTCCTGGAGTGGTATTAACCTCGAAGGCGTTCGACAGGAAGTAGCATCCCGTACCATCGCTCGTCGGACAATTAGCTTTCGCATCGCGCGGATTGACGGTCTGCACTGGACCAACACGGTTCGGCATATCGGTGGCCGAGCTGCCCCAGAGGGTGAAGTCACCTTCGGATTGGTTTATCTGTATCGGAAAACCGGTCGAGAATCGTGTGATCCCCTGGACCTGCCACCCTTGTGTCAGACGCTTGGGCCCATTCGGAAAAAGCCGGTCGAATGGGAGCGCCCAGATGTAGCTGGCCACAAAATTGTGAGTGATGTCGCTCGTGGAAAGGCCGCGGCTAATTTTGGGATTCACGAAATTCACCAAGTCGTTGAAAGCTGAAGAGTCATCCAAGGCTTTGCCGAAAGTGTAGGCCACGAGAAATGAGAAGTCGGTGGCCTTGCGCTCTACACTGATTTGAGCGGAGTGGTAGATGGAATTGGCAGTGGTCAGCGTGTTGGTATTGTTGGAGCCAAAACAGACCAGCGTGGCTGACTCGGGACAGTAATTGGGACTATTAAGCCCGCCTCGAGTGCCGTAGACGCAGCCCGCGAGCGGTGTAGGGCTGACCGTGTCACACGGGACGGTGGCCGTCGGTAGTTGAAAAACGTCGTTCTCATTAAATGGCCCGCAGCCGGTGGATTGGGAGGTCACGTCGAACGCGCCTATCGCTGTGAGTTGCTGGCATAGGGCTGGATTGCCCGGGTTCGCCTCGTTCTGCGTGATGAGGTGATGGCCGCCAGTGCCGACGTAAGCCACGGTCATTACCGTGGACCTCGTCAGTTCGCGCTGAATCGAGAAGTTGAAATGTTCCCCATAGGGGAGCTTGTTATGGGTGTTGTAGCCCGGATAGTAGGTAAATGGTTCGTATATATCAAAGCTGAGTGTCTGATTCGCCGGGTCGCCTGGAATAGGCGCGGTGAAGGGAAACCGCTGGCCGAGCGACTGTCCGGTGGTGCGAATGCGGAAGGGCTCATCAAACATGACCGGTGCCGGCGTGGACCAATACAAACCGAATGGGGCGTCGGCCACTTCGTAGAACAGGTTCAAATCCTCAACCGAGGTGTAGTAGAGCCCAAACGCCGCGCGGATACTGGTTTTGCCGGGGCCTCCAAAGATTTTTCCCAACGTTCCGTCGGTAAAGCCTGGTGAATACGCCAAACCGATTCGGGGACCGAAATTGTTGTAATCGGTCGGAGCAAGGGTCTTCGGAATCCCCTGGTCGCCCGGAAACACCAAGCCGTTGGGAGCCAGCGGGAAGACGGTTGACTGCTGCCCAAAATTGTAGGTCTGAATCTTCCCTTGCGTGTCATACCACGGCATGCTCACTTCCCAGCGCAAGCCGAGGTTCAGCGTGAGGTTGGGTTTCAATTTCCAGGCGTCCTGGGCAAATACGCCACCATAGCGTGTGCGCGAATCAAGGAGCTGCAGAGCCGCTTGGGTGTAGCCGCCCGAACTTGCCGGCGCGCCTATCAGGAAATCGGCAAAGTCGCTGCCGGTGGCACTACCGTCAAAGACGAAATTGCCATTGGGGCTGGCGTAGTTTCGCTCGTTGATTTGGTGGTAGCGGAACTCGCCGCCAAACTTCCAGGTGTGCCTTCCAACGACTTTCGAGAACACGTCGCCCACCATAAAGGTGTTGTTCGGCTGGAACGTGTTGAGGGTTGGAACGCCAATGAAGAAGTTGTTGAAATAGATCTGTGGGACGAATTCTGGATAACCCGGCGTTGTCGATGGAATAATACCGAGCGTGCCTTCCCCGGTCACGAAGCCCAGATCGGAAAGTTTGGCGAAACTCCCGGCTGGATTGTCGAAATGCGAGGACGTCCGGAAGAAGCTGAACCGGGCCTCGTTCACTGCGGTGGACCCAAAGTTCTTGGCGTTGCTCATCACGAATTGCTGAGCGCGAGAAGGAGTGCTGGACGGAAAGCCCGGGACACTGGCGGCTGGCAGCGCCCTATCGACGGTGGCGTCATCGATCGTGTAATAAAACGACCAGTTTCCGGTTTTCTTGTGGATGAAATCGATCCTTAGGCCGTATTTGTCACCGTTCCAACTATCTTTCTGGCTGTTGTCCGTATAGTTGTTGACAGTTCCAGCGCCAGTGGGCGCGGGAATGTAGGGCAAAATTCCATTTGCCGGTGCGGCCCAGGCCGTCTGCGGAATATTCGCCAGGCCGGTAGCCGGGTCGACCGGAAAAACACAGCCCGTAACGGGGTTGGTGCTGTTACAACCCTCGAAACTGTACGCTTCCCCAGGTGCTACCGGTTGCCCGTTGAGTCGCTGCGAAAGCACTTGCGCCCAACTGACTGCACCACCGGTGCCGGTCTGTGGGCCGTCGACCGCACCCGTCAATAAGGTGGGGTCAAAGTTGCCTGCGCGTTCGTCCGCCGTTGGTAAAGTCGTGGTCGTTTCCGCGCCTTTCGTCTCCCGAGTGCCTTGATAGTCGACGAAAAAGAAGAGGCGGTCCTTCAAGATCGGCCCACCCCCTACCGCACCGAATTGGTTGCGATGGAGTGCAGTCTTCGGGAGACCCGCCGCGTTCGCGAAATAACCATTGGCGTCCATCGCGTCATTGCGCAGGAACCAGAAAGCGTCGCCGTGGAAGCTGTTGGTGCCCGACTTCGTGATGGCATTCATGACCGCGCCACTGAACTTGCCGTACTCGGCGTCAAAGCTGTTGGTGATGAGGCGAAATTCTTGGACGGAGTCCAGGTTCGGAACAAGACCCGTACCAAGGTTGCGGCCTTCGCTGACGTCTCCACCGTTCACCAAGAACGCATTGGCGGTTTCACGCTGGCCGTTTACGGAGATGTTGCCCGGGTTCAAAGTGCCCGAAACCGGGCGGTCCTGTTGGATCGTCTCTGCTGTACCGGGCGCCACGCCAGCCTGCAGGCCCAGAAGATCGATGTAACTGCGGCCGTTCAGCGGCAGTGCAAGCATTTTCTTGGAGTCGATAACGTCGCCGAGTTGGGTGTTTTCGGTCTGCACTTGCACCGCGTTGGCTTCAACGCTGACCTGTTCCGTGACGGTTCCCACATCGAGGGTCACATCCAGGTGCAATTGATCGTTCACCTTCACTTCAATCGCCGTCAAGGTATACGGGCGAAATCCGGAGGCCTTCACGCTGAGCTCATAAATCCCAACCGGCAAAACCAAGATGCGATAGGAGCCATCCGCACCGGAAACGGTTTCCTGCTTGAAGTTGGTTTGTGTGTTGGTGACGACAATTCGCGCGCCGGAAACGGCCCCTTGAGAGCGGTCGCGCACCACTCCCAGAATCGAACCAGTCACGTCGGCGTATAAGACATCGGCATTTATGAATATTGTTAAAACGATTAAAAACAGGCGAAAAGGACGATTCCGCTTCCCCATAGTCACCCCCCCCAGCTTGGGGCGGAGTTTAGGATGGAGTCCGGCCGAAGTCAAGGCGCTTTCGTATTCATGCCTTGAACTATGTCCAGAGCGAGGGTCCGTGCAGGGTGAACATCGCTTACCCGACAATATGATCCGAGTACGCCGGGCTCGGGTAATTTGAGGAAAACACCACGCTCGGCACTCTCGGAACCGCCAACCGCCGGTTCTTCCATGGTCCTGAATTCAACAATACTGATTTCGGTGTCTCCAAGCGGACCATCATCAAGGAAAGCTCGCCTTTGATCCGCGCCGAGTTCTTTAATATTTTCAACCATGCGCAATTTCACGAGCCGAGTGGAGATATTAGGCGACTCGAACTTTGGACTTGTCGCGAATACGCGTGATCCGCGTATCGGCCAGATCGGCGGCCAAATTCTTCTGGTGATGGAGGCACATTGGGGTCCGCGCTCCCACAATTCCTCGCGTTTTCCGGGCCGTTCTCTTCTAGCATAGGGAGCATGGGAACCGCCCAGTGCAAGTTAAGACGTGCCTTAGAGGCTCGAGGGATGGTACTTGTTTGGGCGCTGGGCTTTGTACTTGTTCAATCATCCTATGCGCAGACGGTTGAGCAGTACCGCCAACGGGCCATCGAATCGTCGCGGGCCAAATCCTGGGA
>Ga0157378_10001510_pt1 | contig 21076 bp, 18 predicted proteins | sample M65metaG_FD_115309 | JGI IMG/M metagenome (GOLD analysis project Ga0157378, IMG submission 115309) | Miscanthus rhizosphere microbial communities from Kellogg Biological Station, Michigan, USA - M6-5 metaG | ecosystem: Host-associated > Plants > Roots > Rhizosphere > Soil | place: USA: Michigan...
GGTTGCTAGTTCGAATCTAGCCCGGGGAGCCACTTCTTTCCGCTTTGCGCTCAACAGCTTACCGAGGTAGCCCTTCGTCGTTTCGAACTCTCGCATTACAACCTGCGCGCGAGATTTGAGGCTGAGGCACACAGATGAAAAAGCTGTTCAAGGTGGCGGCGAAATTTCCTTGCACGTAGCAGGAAATCGTATGTCTAAGCATATAAAGAATGACGAAAGCTGCGCGGGCCTACGCATATCTGTGTAGGAGCCGCGGCTGAGACCTGCGAGGTCGGAAGACGGTACAGATTACTGAGAAGCGGCCTGCACGATGTCAGGCGGGAAAGTAATCCCGAGCGCCTTGGCGACCTCCTGGTTGAGCACCATCTTCTTGACCGCGACTTCCTCGAACGGGATGTTGCGCGGCTGCTCGCCGCGCAGTACGCGCGCGAGGACCTTCGACGCGGCTTTGCCGGTTTCATACCAGCCGATGCCGACGGCGACCAGCGCGCCACGCTGCACGAACTCCGGGTCGTTGATGATAAGGGGAAGCTTCGCGTCGCGCGCTGCTTTGCCGATCGCGTCGACGCCCTGAAGCGCCGTATTGTCTCCGGTCACCCATAGGGCCTGCACGCCGCGCTGGGTCAGCACCTGCGCCGCCTGCAAAATCTCGCTTGTCCCGGTGATGGCAATCTCCTGCAGCTGGATGCCGCGCTGTTCGAAAATGCCGCGCGCCACGCCTACCACCTTCACCGAGTTGGCTTCGGAGCTGTTGTAGAGCGTTCCGACGGCGCGGACACCGGGCACGAGCCGCTGGATCGTGTCGACCGTGTCCTGGACCGGCGGGAACGAACCGACACCAGTGACGTGCGGCAGATGATCCGTCCGGCTCTTGCCAGCGCCGGCCGCAATCGGGTCGTACACGTAGGTGAATACGACCGGCTTGGACCGGGCCATGAACGCCGCGGCAGCGAGCACCGGCGTCGTCATGGCGACGATCACGTCGACGTCGGAACCGTCGTAGTTCTGAATCAGCAGGGGGATATTGGCGATCTCCGCCTGGGCGTGCGACCGGCGGACCTCCAGGTTGACCCGCTCCTCAATGCCCTGCTCCTTCAGGCCGTCGAAGAGACCCTTCATGCACATGTCGGCGCCTTCTTCCGGCGCGAAATAGACAAGGCCGATCTTGTGTTCCATCACGGGGCCGCTCGAGGAGCATCCGCACGCGGCGAGCGAGGCGGCCATCAGAAAAGCGAAAGCAGTATTCCGTGTCGCCGGCATGTTAAGAGGACGCCCCCTGTTAGTTCGACGATCGCCACTGCCGTACCCGACAGACCGCGGCTCGCAGGTCGTATCATCGATCACGATGGCTGAAGCGTGTCGCTTTCCGGATCCGCCAAACACAAGACGAGTAAGTCCTTGGTCCGCAACATGTGCGCTGCTCCTTGCAGGGAAACCAGAGCAAAAGAAACAAGTGGTGGCTGGGGCCGACTCTGTTCTCACGGCGACCATTTGTCAAGTATCGAAATTGAAGGACGGACACCGAGCACGGTGCCTCAGGCTAGCACCAGGTTCAGCGCTTACTTATACTCAAGGTGTGTCACGCTTGACGCGAAATCGCCAAGAAAGGTTCTAAAATCGTCCACTTGGGCGAGCCAAATTCTCCTTCTCTCTCAATCACTTACAAATGGCCCATTCTCGCGTTTAAGCTGTGGAGCCTCGGGTGTCATATTAGTGTCGTATAAAACGTTTCAATGAACCGTGACGCGCCCGACATACACTCGGTCGTTCGCCTTCTCCATTGCTTCACGCACTTTGCTCGACCATGCTGAGTTGATAGATGCGTTTCGTCTCCGGGCTCGTATGACGCATGTCCCTATCTTAAATGCAACAATTTCAATGAGAATGGACTTTTTGGTAGGGACACGTCTCGCCTACCGTCGAGGTCATGGCGGCCACGCTATCGAAGCTGTCGCGCGGGGCTTGGCGGCGCTTCGCGTTAACGAGTGGGTCGTCGGGATCGCGCAAGGTCCGAGCGTAGTGAAGGTATCGCTTGCGGATGTACGCGTTGAGCATGCGGTGAAATTCACGGATTTCATGAAGTGGCCTGAGAGGCCGCCTCGTTCACCGCGAGATGTGAGCGGGCGCCACGAGATTCGCACGACCCTCGAAATGCCAGTTTCACGGTAGGCGCTGACAATTCTGGAGCTAATCCAAAACCCGCCGAGACGTGGGCTGATTGGCTGCGAGCTTCGTTCCTCAAAGTTTGGAGGGAGGCAATCGGAAAAAGGGAGCAGTCGCCGTATGAAGCTATTCGGCCAGACTGCCGCGGATATGCCGTTGGTTCCACCTCCGTTGATAAAACCTACGATTGCAGCTATCGCAATAATATGGGCTGTAGTGAAGGGCCCGGAGCACATGCTGCTCAAAGATGCCGTTGCGCCAAGATCGGCAAACCCAATCGCTGCCGCAGCGAGGGCATACCAGCTTAGGGGCTTGGCGTGGGTTTTCCATGTTGCCATCAGCCAGGGACACTCTAATTGGCGGCGGAGCTGGCCGCTGCCCTGTTCGCTAGAGTGGTCGGCGCTTTTTGAACGGCGCGGTCGATTTGCCCTTCGTGCTCGCGAGCTACGCGGATCAAAGTGAGTTCGACATCCGTGGGTTGCAACGGACAACGAAGCGCCTCGGTCGCGCCCAGGCTCATGGCTTCGACATATTCTTCCCACTCGCCGGTGGAGAGCATCAAGACAAGGGGCGTTCTGGTTTGAGGGGTGTGAACGGCGGCCAAGACGTCCCGGTAAGACCCATCGATGAAGTTTTCTTCGCAAAAGATCACCCGAATGGAATGAGTAGAGAGCACCTCATGAGCTTGTTGGACGGTTGAGGCGGTGAAGGCGCTAACTGGCAGACCCTGAAGAATCCGCAAAAGGGCCCTTTTGTTTTCCAGGCGGGCCGAAACGACGAGAATGTCCCAAGGCTTGTCCATTTTGCCTCCAGTTTCCTGGGCTGCTTGAAAGCAAGTTGAGCTGGATACGGACAGCGCATCCCGCGCGGGGGAGCCATTTATAAGCAACTAAACAGCTAAGGGCAATCAGGTCCAATACCTACGAGCTATAGAGAAACTCCGTAACCCTGTCGTCTGTTACATGCAAAATTGAGACTCCCTCAGACGGCTAAGGCTGCAGAGTCGCGAGCAAGCTCTTTTAGTTTCGACATAACGCGAGCGGAATGCATCGTGAATCACACCTTATTCGGTAGGCTTGTTACTGAGAGCGAGTTAAGCTGCCGTTGAAGATATCAATGACGTGCGAGGGAGATAGGACGTAGCGTTGTGACAAACTGTATGGCCAGCGTGTTTTGCTGGAAGGCGGTAATACCTGGCCCTTGCTGCACTTCATATTCTAGTTTCACCAATTCGTGTTTTCCAGCGTGGTAGCCGACAGCCGCTTCATACGACCGCCAGCCTGGGACTGCGCTGGAGCTCACGTAACCTATGCGGGTGGCCAGATACCAGCGCGGACGCACTACAAAACGGAGTTCGCCGTAACCGACACTTTGAGTGAATGGAGGAATTACGGTGTAGTCCATTTTAAAGTGCTGCCACTCTCCATTAACGTTCCAGTGACCGGCACCCCATTGCGCGTCTACGCCAACGGCAGTCGCGGGAAGATTTCTGGGATCGATTTCACCCGGAAAGAAGAATGGATACCGGCGATCCAAATAGGGTCCACGATAGGCAGAAAAACCCACGCGAAAACCTTGACGAATGGTGAAGCCGGCTCCGGCAACCCAATTCAAGTATTGGCCTGTATCCACGACGCTGCGAGGATTAGCCGGCGACGAATTTAGCAATTGGCCGCGCAGGTCGACTCTGCCGATCGTCGCGTCCAATTCCAGGCCGGCGAGGCTGCTGGTGCTTACGCCTCTTAGGTAGTAGCCGTATGACGGCGGCATATCGACAAGCGAATTCACAGCATCGTCGTACCGCAAAAGGAAAGAGCCGAAAGCAGATGAGAGTTGCCCAGCGCGCAAGACCACGGAACGATTTTTCCAGAACCGAGAATAACTCACGTCGGCATGGAGTATTTTTACGCTCGAGCCATGTTTATCCGTCGAAAGATCCTCAAAAAAATACGGATATGAGTACGCCTCAACAGCCGCGGAGACGCTCCAATTCTGATTGACTTTCCAGGTGGGATAGAGGACAGCTCGGTAGGCTCCGATGACATCCTTGGCGTTACGCGGCGGATTGGACAATTCGCGGGAGTATAGGCCCTGCGCACTCACGGTTGCTGCTAGATCGAAACCGGAGTTCGCCTCCTGAGCGAACGCTTGAAGCGTCGCGCCCAGTGGTAAGAAGCAGAGTATGATGAGTCGCCACTTCATCGAATTTTTCCCTAAGAAGCTTCGACTGTCACCCTTGGGAGAGGAACGAGGCGAAGTGTTGGCACAGTGCTTCGCGTATTTCGCGCAAAGTTTCCCGCTTCATCAGCGCGCAGCAGCGCCTTAATAATTTCGGGATCGAATTGGGTCCCTGCGCAGCGTTTCAGTTCGCGGATAGCCGCCTCATGGTCCAATGCCGATCTGTAAGACCTGGCCGAAGTCATAGCATCATAGGCGTCGGCCACGTGGGTAATCCGGGCGCAAAGTGGGACTCTCACATCGGACAAGTGGAGTGGATAACCAGTGCCGTCCCAGTTTTCGTGATGCAGCTCAACGATGGGGAGATACTGCTGGAACCCGCGGACTCCTTCCAGAATCCGGCGACCAATAGAGGGGTGCTGTTGAACCTGCGCCATCTCTTCATTTGTGAGCTTCGACGGTTTGCGTAACACGCTGTCGCTGACACCGATTTTGCCGATATCGTGGAGAAGTGCTCCGACGCGGATCACTTCCAGTTCGTTCCCACTAATATTCAGCGCTTCAGCGATGGCATACGAATACTCACTAACCCGGCGACTATGACCGGCAGTGTAGTCATCCCGTGCGTCTAAAGCACCGGCGAGGGAGCCGATAAACTCGAAATACGCCTGTCGCAGATTCTCGCGGCTCTCCTGAAGCGCAGATGCTGCGCGAGTAAAGCTCTCAATCAGCTCGCGAATCTCGTGAATGGTTGCCGGATTGCTTTCCAAGCTCGGTAATGTTCCGGTTGCTTCGCTTTGCCGCAAGCTGGACACTACAGCGGCAATGGGACGGACAATCGATCGAGAAGAAAACAGGCTCAGAGCCGCCGCGGCGATGAGAGCGCCGAACGTTGCGACGAGAAAAACCTGTTGAACAACACCCTGAACGGGATGACTGATGGAATCGACGCTTTGCAGGTAACGGAGGTTATAGCCATCGCCAAAATTGACGGTAGCGGCCGCGAGAGTCATATAGGTCTCGCCAGCGATCTGTGCTTCGCATTCGGGTTGGTCTCCACAGGTGCGAAGGGTGGCTTCCAGTTCCGCCGCCGATGCGTTTGGAAAGGTGGATCGAAGGATCTTACCGTTTTGCGCAAGAATGGTGGGCGTGCCGAATTCCGAGAGGTCGAAACGCTTGCCGACAGAAAGAATGCCGATATTCTCTTCATTGCTGTCGATGGGAAATGAATTCAATTGATAGGTGTTTGCGCCCAGAGTAAAGAGCCCTTGCTGGGGAGGCTTCATCCGCTGCATATCGATAGCAACGAGCTGGTCATCAATCCGCACAATGCCCGCTAGCGGAACGGCGTCGGAATTGGAAACCATCAGGAAATCGAAGCGGAGCGTCTCGGCGATTTCCCTCAATTGGTCTTCCAGAGTGAGGCGTGCTGACGCGCTTTTGGGGTGGACGAGCAACAATTGCAATCCAGCTTTTAGAGGGGGGTTCTCCGCAACAATTCGTAAAAATCGGCTGTTTTGAAGCTCACTCTCCTGCCGGAGCCGAGCCATGGACATGTGGGCCTCGCGGAGCGACGTACGCAACCCACTGCGCACGGTATGCTGCACACGCTGCTGAATCACCCAGAAGCTGCAGGCCAACAGAAAGGCGAACGGTATGAAAGACCAAAGAAAAGCTCGCGTGGCGAAACGCATTCTCATTGTCTCGCTTGCTCAAGGACGCCCTCAGCGCCCAGTGGAATGACGAAGTCAACAGTTGTGATGCCGGTTTCGGTGACGCGAACGGTTTTGCGAAAAAATCCGGCGGCCCTGTGCCAGGCGACAACGGTGTAAGTGCCCGGACGGATGCCGGACAACACAAAACGGCCCGATGGGTCGACTTTTGTACTCCAGCGATTTGGCGTGACGACAATAACCGCAGACATGTTCGGGTGCAGATGGCAATCGACAAAGACAACGCCCGGCTTGGGAAATGTGACCGTCCGGGATTGGCCTTTTGGATAATTGCCCAGATCGAAGGATTTCGATTTGGAAAGTGAGAATACGTTGTGAAAGATCGGGTCAAGATTGGCAAACGAGACGCTCGAGCCCGCCGGGATTACAACCAGGTCTGGTGAGAATCGCCTGTCTTGCTGATTCAATTCCGCCGTAAGCTTGTCGGACGGAAGATTGCCCTCCAGATAGACGACTACGTGGCTGCGCTCGAAAGCTAGAGGATCCTGATCCTTGTCGGAACGCAACTCCACGGCCACTCCCCGTTGATATACGTCAGCCGATGAAGTGACTTTTCGTTTTGTGAGTCTCCGCTGAATGCTGATCGTGCCTTCGATTTCGTTAGCGCGCAGACACGGGGCCAAGAATAGGGCCAGTAGGCCGACACGAAAAACAAGGGCACCCATACTCAAGGAAGCTCCGTTCGAGGTCTGCCACATACCTCAATCGTCGCCAAGTGGCCGTAACGTGGTAATAGCCCGTTAGTTCAGTCAGGCGGTACTTTTGTCCGGGATATGATTAACGCTAACGACACCAAAGAGGGGGCGACACGCGTTTCATGCTTACCGGTTGCGGACGAATGACGGGCGAACCGGAAGGCATCCCGAGTCAGCTGGCTCGTTGTGGGAAGTCGCGACCTTCCAGTCCACTTGCCTGTGTAGTCGGATAACCGGTAAACGTCGCAGGGGAACTTTCCGATTTGCGCTGTTTACCAGGAACTGGCAACTCTTTGGCTTATACTTCCGCCATGGCGCGCCGCATTCTCGCTAGTCTTGGGATTTCACTAATTCTAGCCACTGCTGCAATCGCTCAAGTGAAAATCACCGTTCCCGCACGAGCGCGGCCCGGGCCGGCACTGCGGGGCTTCACCCGTTTGAGTAATCTTTTCTTCGCTTCTTCATCTCTCAGCCCGTTGCCTCAACTGTTGTAATCAAGCGCTACGCAGTCCTACAATGCCCACCAATTGGGCCCCTAATCCACTTCTCAATCAGGAGAGGACATGAAAACAAGAACGATCTTATTAACACTCTTGCTGTGTTTTATCGGCGCAGCGGTGTGCCCTTGACTCGCTTTGCGGTGTTTCGGGCAAGACTCAAAGCCCCGCTTTTCAGGTGTGTTGTGCGCGTAAAATTACCCGCCATGAAGAGATCTACCATAGGGGTTTCTGTCCGCTCTGCTGTATGGGTGCTTGCTTGTCTCAGTCCTTTACCCACTGCGGCGCAGCCAGGGCCGCTGGCTCCATCAATGACGCAGAGTCAGCCCGCGATCGGCGTACCGCACGCAACCGACCAGGAGGGTACTCCACCCGGTCACGTGGTGATCGACGGCCGCCCAGTCTTGAAGGTGTACGAACCCGTGGGAACTCTTAACGCTGCACAGCGAGCTGATCTCATCGGGCAGCGTATCATTACAGCCGCCAGAGACGGTAGCATTCCGCTCGAAGCGATCCGCCTGCAGCCGCGGCAAGCGTGGACCGAGATTATCTTGGGCGACCAAATGATCATGGCTGTCACGGACGCTGACGCGCAGATGGCCGATAAGCCACGGTCGCAACTCGCAGTCGAGGACGCAGATGCTATTCGTCAGGCCATCCGGACCTATCGACTGGACCATAGCTGGCGATTGATACTCCGGGGCGTCTTGTACGCGATGTTGACGACCCTTGCTGCGTGGCCAGTACTTTGGGCTCTGCGGCGGATACACTTTGCTCTGCGAGACCGTGTCGAAAAGCGAATTCAGACTTATTCTCCTTTTGAGGGGCATTCGCCTCGGCAGATTTTCGTCGCATATCTCGGTCCTATCGTGTTGGCTGTGCTCTCTCTCCTTCGGTGGTTATTGACTTTTGCCATCATCGAAACTTACTTGACCATCGTATTGAGGTTTTTTCCACATACCCGGTTTCTCTCTCTCTCTGTGACCCACTGGCTATTTTCGCAGCTGGGACTGCTGGCCGAGTCCGCACTGGACTACCTGCCTAACCTGATGGTTGTCGCTGTGATCGCCCTGATTACGTACTACGCGATTCGGCTGTTACGGCTGATTTTTGGCGAGATACAAAGAGGAAACCTGAAGATTCGTGGGTTCTATCCTGACTGGGCAGGGCCAACCGACAACCTGCTTCGCATCCTTGTGTCAGCTCTCGCGGCCATTGTTGCATTTCCGTACTTGCCAGGTGCCCATAGTTCTGCCTTCCGGGGAATTTCCATATTTCTCGGCGTTCTCCTGTCCTTGGGATCTTCCTCGGCAATGGCCAACGCCATCGCCGGGGTCACCCTTGTTTATATGCGGTCATTCCTTGTCGGCGATTGGGTTCAGATTGGCGACACCACCGGAGAAGTGATTGAGACGAATATGCTCGTTACCCGGATTCTCAACCCAAAAGCAGAAATCATAACGATTCCAAACGCCACAGTCATGAGCAGCGCGGTGAAGAACTATACCGTTGAAGCAAGAAAATCAGGAGTGATCTTTCACACGACCGTGACCATCGGTTATGACGCCCCATGGAGGACAATTCATCAGTTACTTATCAGCGCAGCACTCGCTACGCAGGATGTGTTGAGGCAGCCCCCACCATTCGTGCTGCAGAAAACTCTGGATGACTTTTACGTAGCCTACGAACTCAATGCCTACACCAATGCTCCCAACCGGATGGTCAATATATATTCGGATCTGCATCAAAATATTCAGGATAAATTCAATGAAGCGGGCGTAGAAATTTGCTCGCCCCATTACTCTTCCCTTAGAGACGGAAATACGATTGCGATTCCGGAACATGACATCAAAGCGGACTACAAAGTGCCCGGATTTCGGATTAACACGGCAACAGAAAAGTAGGATACATACGCCTGCGCAAGACCCTGAACCAATACAGACACTGTAACCAGCCCGCCAATCCGGCTCATGCTTTGACGCACTGTGGAGTGCGTTGCGGGTGGCTGACTGGATACACAAAAGCTGTCGGATATACAGCTTAATTCCACTTGGTAAGTCGGGTTACCGGACATCTGGATTTCCGGGCGATTTTTGCATTAAGCTGGTCGCTAAGGATTCCTGTAGTCTTTGACCACGTCTGAATCACCCGATACGTAGAACGGCTCGCCCTGTGCGAACGCATCGTACTTTCCAGTATTGTCTTTATAACCGGGATATAGCACTACCCACTCGCCTCGTTTGAAAGACACGGGATCAGTTGGCTTTTCCGTCATACTCCAAACAAAGTGGATTGCATACCAGCCCGGCGCGAGGTTGGGGAAGCGATAACGTCCTTCTGCGTCTGGGTGCGTCGATGAAAGCTCCCGAGTGCAATTCTCAAGCTTGCGTTGCGCTCGTGCATCTCTTTTCTGGCTGACAAATAGCTTTACGCATTTTTCGTCCTGGAATAGCTGCAGGTCAATCTCTGCGTTTGTCACAGGTCCTTTATCGAAGAGCGTCCCAGCGATTGCGACAAGGTTTGTCCCATGTGCACCATCCAGCGACGTCCCTAGCAAAATGAAGCAGAGAACAAGTCCAATCTGGCGCATGGAGCTCCTCTCTAACTGGCGATGGAATGGTGCAACTAACCGACCACTTGTGTCCTGAGCGTTATTCTTGTGTCACAATACATTTCGTAAGTAAGAATCCCCTTGGTAAAACTTTATGGATGCCAAATTTGGCATCCATTGACACTAGAAGCCGTCGCGAACGTCCGGTAAGTCGTGCCCGACCGGCACTCACTTACGCCGACGCAATTTTGTGAGACTATTCGACCAAGGCAGCAGAGGTGTAGCATGAAATTCCGAATCGCGATATGGGCGGCTGCAGGCTTTCTCGTTGCGAGCGGTTGGGCGGCTTATTTCTTTTGGGTGAGCAAGGGCCACCCGATACAGCCGATGGTGTCCACGCTTGTCCGCTTCACCTGCCCTGTTGCGATAATCGGCTCGCACTACCCTGTCAGCATCTATTTGGCTCTCGCTGCGAATGTAGCCACGTATGCATTGATCGGACTCGTGGTGGAAATCCTGCGGCGCCAACTAAACCATTCACGCTAGTTCGAGTTCCAGGACATTCCTAGGCGCGACCCGATCTGAGGCGCGCCCGGTTCAGCTTTTTGTTCGCTGTCTGCCGGTCGGCTCTCCGCTCGAAAATGAGAGGCGCTTGGAGAAGTGCTTGGGAAGAAGCGTCAGTTCCTCTTCGAGGTGCGGTTCAACCTGGTTCACGGACTCCAAGAAAAGCACTACCGAATTAAGGAATTCTCGCTCTTCTGGGCGCAAACGCGCGTCGATCAAGAAAATGGACGCGCTTACAGCACTCACTTGACTAGAGGATTCGCCGGGGTTTCGGGTAACAGTGTCAACGAAGGTCCAGCACCTGTGACGGAGATCCGTAACTGCTTGCAGGTACCGCTCGTCCGAGGACATCGCCTTAGTTAGGTCCAATACTTGGAGAGCCGGAGGTGGAAGCCTATGACTAATCAGCGACAAGCAATCGACCATGAACTGGACGGTTAGCCCCTCACCCAACGGCGGGGCGCAGTTTTCTTCGATATCGTTCAGACCATCAAGTATCGCTTCCCATGTGCTGTTCACGAGGCCAGTTTACGCCCTTTTGCAGTACACGCTGTGTTCTTCATGTTCCAAACCTAGATAGGACTGGCCGCTGCGGGGATAGGTGACGCGTTTCCGTTTTTCGACGTTCGAAGAAAAAACAGCGAAAGCAAATACAACACCGCCGCGAGAATAATGAGAGAGCGGATTCCGGTCCACAACGAAGCCGACTCCAGCATGCCTCCGACTAGCGCACCCAAAAGATTCGAACCAAGCGCCTGGCCGTTGAACTTGTATTCCGCAAAACTGCGAATGAAAACAATCGAAGCAAACGCTACGGGAGAACACAACACTAGCGTGGCCAACAGCGCCTTCACCCAAAAAGCCTGAAAAAAAAGCTTTTCCAGCGGCAAGAAATACGAGACGAGCATACATGTCCCAATTCCCACGTAGGCAAGACGGACGGGAACCGCCCGCCAGAATTCCACAAGAAAATTTACCGCGACGATGAGCAGCAGAATCGCGGCGATGACAATGGAATTGACCAGCCACGTCGTGCCAAACAACATCGCCATGCGGCTGACGATCTGCGCCTCAAGCAGCAGAAATCCCGCTCCCAAAAAGAAAAAGTGCCAGTTGATCGCCTGACCGGCCGCGCCGGTCTTCCAAATGAGGAGCCGGGTCAGCGCGACCAGAAGCACCGACATGATGACGATGATCAGGGGTATGCCGGGTTCATGCTGGTAGAAATACGGCCAATCGTCCGTGGTGAGGTGAGCGGATTCCAGCTGCACGCCGCTGTGTGACTTGAGATAAGCCGTCAGCTCCGCGGAGGACAATGACTGTTCCAAATGTTTTTGAGACCCGACGACGAAGAAGTGTCCACCACTGCTGTATTTCGAAGCGTCAGCGTAGAAGTCGACGGGCTCCTGGGCGAAAACTGTTCGCAGCAAACCGTGCAAACGGCCGGCAATCCACGACGTATGCGCCTGAAATTTCAGGACAAGAATGCCATCGTCTTTCAACAAACGGCGCGCGGCCTCTATCGCCTCAACGGTGTATACATAGTTGTCGATTCGCACGGACGAATAGTTCGAAACATTGGTGTGCGAATCGAGAAGCGAGTAGACAATCAAATCGAAGTGCTCTTTGCTGTTCTCGATGTAGCTTCGCGCATCGTTTACGACCGGTACGACACGCGGAGAAGAATATGGCCGCTCGAAGTGCGATTGACGCCCGAGAGACTGAATCAACGGGTCGATTTCAACGGCGACAACGCGACCCGCCCCGTTGCGAAGTGCCGCAGCGACGTCGTTACCCATTCCCGCACCCAGAACCAGCACGTTTGGTGGACTAGCCGAAAAATGATAAGGCAGGTTGTAGGCATCCCACGCGCTTGGCACGTCTGAAAAAAACTGCGGATGCGACGCCACAAATTCCGGCGAGAGGTTGACCACCTGTTGAAACCATGTGTGGTTGGTGTCCAGCTGATACGCGATCACTTCACCATTTTCCACTCGCTCCGAGATTTCCAGGTATTGGTAGGGCGACCAGTAAGCGCGGCCAATTCCACGCGGATGAAGCAGGAATAGCGCGAGGCAAAGTCCGAAAGTCACGATGGAAGCCAGGCGGAGAGGGCCGGATTTGATCACCAGAAGTAACAACAGAACTCCCGCCATGGCGAACCAGACGGCAGGGGGCTGCCAGTATTGACAGAGCAGAGTGAAAAGCAGGATTCCTACGAGGCTCCCGACGATGTTCACCGAATACGCGAAAATTCCGCGGGGTGCCCTTTCCAGATAGCCGCCTACGATCTGCCCGAGCGGAACAAATACCATCGCATTCAAAATGAACAGCGGCACCGTGATGGCAATGGCAGCACCCAAGGCGAAGAGCGCCAATCCGGAAAAAGGTACTGCGGGAATTCCCATCGAATTTACTTCCGACGCCACGCCCAGATAGGAGGGTAGCGCGCTGATCAAGGCGCGCAGAGGCTGCCACGGGAATTGAATCAGAAAGACAAGCGTCAGCAACGGGACTGCCAGGGCCAGCAGATTGATCCGCTTACGGCAAAGAAAGCAACCGAGACCGAATCCAAGGAAACACGACACCAACATGTAGTTCTTAAGAAACGCAAAAATGCGCACTTCAGACGAGATCCACCGGATCATCAAAAGTTCCAAAAAGAGACCGAGGATGCTGGCCAAGATCAGACCCGTGTAGCCAAAACCGCCAATTGTGTCCAACGTGAAATCAAATAAGGCCGTCCAGCGGCGGAGTGCGCTCTTCCAGCGACCCGCGGGTGCATCCCGATAAAACGAAAAAGTATAGAAACAGGCGGCTAGACCGATGAAAAGCGTGAGACAGAAGGCGATTTGGAAATCGAGGCGTCCGAAATTCTCTCTCAAGCATACTCTCCAGGAGTCTCAGGTAAAAATCCAAGCCACAAACCGACGTAGTTTACCTCAGATTTTGTCTACGAACTGGGCCGAAAGGGCAAGAACCAATCTGTAGCGCGGAGAAACTTGTCTGCGGATGCAAAAGTCACTGCAAGAATATCTACTTGAGCAAAACCCATGTGCCGTCAGTTGCATAGAACATCTGCGTTCTAAGTAGAGAGCGCCGCGTTCGAGTCACGGCAGGCGCGAGCTATGCCACGTCTAGAGACGCAGTTCGATCGCGAGCCCGACTTGTGGCACGTCCAACACCAAGTCTCTTAGAAAAGTTCTAAAATCGTCCACTTGGGCGAGCCACTTCTTTCCGCTTTGCGCTCAACAACGTGCCGATGTAGCCTTCTCTCGTTTAGAACTTAACGACCCTGGGCCAGTTCTTCGGAACTGGGGCTTCGTCGCCGTGGCTCTGGTTGTCACGGCAGAACCTTGATTTGGATGTTTTTGAATTGAACCATCATGGCCGGTCCGTGGTGCACTTGCAAGGCAATGACGCCCGACCTGGCCGCGGTATCGTCCTCATCCGTGACATCTGCCGTCGGAATGCCGTTGACGTAGTGCCGGATGTGGTTCCCTTCAGCGATAATCACGTAGGTCAGCCAGTGCCCTGCAACAAGTTCGGGGAAAAGCCTGCTGGTATCGGCTGCGCTGGTCGTTGCACCCGTCACCTCAATCTTTGGCTCGCCGTTCGATCGCCAGGCACGCACTCGTTGACCGCACTTCGCGATGGTGCCGCGGTCGTCCTCGTATAGCGCACCGAGATATTCCGGCAGGGACGCATCCATGTCGCCCTGATATCCGACTACCTGTTTGCTCAAGGCGTCCACGCGGCTGCGGTAATAGATACCCGAATTCGCAAAGTTCTCGTCATTGTTCGCGACCAGCCTGAAGGACGCCCGCAGCTCGAAGTTGGCCAACGCCCCGCCCTGCCATACCAAAAACGCGTTTTCCTTGACCTGGTTCTGTTTCGTCGTGCGACCAGTGATGGCGCCGTCTTGGACCGACCAGATCATCCTCGGGCCGTCCCAGCCGCTGAGGTCTTTGCCGTTGAAGAGTATTTGAAATCCGACATCGGCTGTTCCGCAGGCAATCGGCATGGCGCAGAGTGCGGGGCTCGCGCTTGCCGCCAAGATCAACACTCGGGCTAGACTTTCCACGGTCCCTCACAGGTCAGCTTCAGTGTCCCGTTCAGCGGTCACGGGTGGGACCAACGCTACCACAACGGCTATCACCCATCCATTTCGGACCCTGGGGCCAAAGCGATCATTTCAGGTACGGAAACGGCTCTTTGTTGCGGGAATTACGAGGTGAGCGGCAGCCTTTCGGCGCGCCTAAAATCGTTGCTCCCCCGCTACGCCACTCTATAGGCGCGGTTCATTTGCGAGCCCGGCTTGTGCCACGTTTGACACAAGATCCCCAAGAAAAGTTCTAAAATAGTCTCCTGGGGCGCCAACCCTGTGGAACTGTGGTCTCGATGGGATCGGTATCGGTCACCACACCATGGAGTTAGAGCCTTCGATCATCAAGACAAAGGTGGTTTGAGCTCATGCCAAGGAGCGGCTTCGAGACCCCGGTAGCGGCAAAGGCGCGATTGCATAGCTCATAGTTGCGAACGAGGGCCTTTCCTGTTAAGGTCGGAGTGTATGTCACTGAGCTTCAGCCAGAAGAACGCAGCGCGCGTTTGTTGTTGTATGTGTTGCGCACAAGTGTCTTCTGGCGCCGAGAGGCTCGCAATCTAGGAATCCAGCACTAGCCTAGCAGCTGTGAACCCACCGCCAGAAGAACTGGTCGGTGGGATTTTTGTTTTTGGGGCCAATTCGCGGACACGAGCTTAGGGGTTGGACGGGAAGAAGCGATGACACAGGTTGTCCAGGAAGCGAACGAGATGGCGGGGATCGTTGCTCAGACTCCCTCTGAGAGAACGCGCGGACGAGAGAAACGGCTCAGTCATCTCGAGACGCTTGAGGCGGAAAGCATCTACATCCTCCGCGAAGCCGTCGCGGAATTCTCCAACCCGGTGATGCTCTATTCCATTGGCAAAGATTCGTCGGTGATGCTGCGGTTGGCTCAGAAAGCATTTTACCCGGGGAAGATTCCCTTCCCGTTGCTGCACATCGACACCAGCTACAAGTTTCCGGAAATGATCGAATTTCGTGACTCGTACGCAAAGGAAATCGGCGCGGAGCTGATCGTTCACCAGAACCGGGAAGCGCTGGGGCAAGGCGCCAACCCATTCGCGCTGGGCACGCAGAAGTGCTGCGGATTGCTCAAGACCAAGGCTTTGTTGGATGGGCTGGCGGAGGGAGGATTCAACGCGGCGTTCGGAGGCGCCCGGCGCGACGAGGAGAAATCGCGGGCCAAGGAGCGCATTTATTCCTTTCGCGATGCACATGGCCAGTGGGATCCGAAAAATCAGCGGCCGGAGCTATGGAACATCCTGAATTCGCGAATCGACAAATCGGAGAGCATTCGCGTATTCCCGCTTTCGAACTGGACCGAACTCGACGTCTGGCTGTACATCCACGCGGAAAACATACCGATTGTGCCGCTCTACTTTGCGCGAGAACGCGAAGTAGTCGAGCGCAATGGTTCGATTGTTCTGATTTATTCGCGCGAGCAGCTACTGCCGGGTGAAAAGACAAAGCTGGTGAGTTGCCGGATGCGCTCGCTCGGATGCGTGCCATGCACCGGGGCGATTCGATCGGAGGCGGATACCGTCCCGAAAATCATCGAGGAGATGATTTCGTTCCGCCGTTCTGAGCGGGAAAACCGGGCAATTGATCACGATGAAGAAGGTTCGATGGAGATCAAAAAGCGGGAAGGCTACTTTTGATGCTGGCAGCGACTGATCTCGAACTTCGCGAGGACTTCGCGAGTCTGCTGGAGCGCGATCTCGGCAAGGACCTGTTGCGCTTTACCACCGCCGGAAGCGTGGACGACGGCAAGTCCACACTGATCGGAAGGCTGCTGCACGATTCCAAGGCCGTGTACGAAGATCAGCTATCTTCGGTGAAAAACAGCCGGGTGAACCGGTCCGGACGAGCAATTGATTTTTCGCTGCTGACCGACGGGCTGCGCGCGGAACGCGAGCAAGGGATCACGATTGATGTGGCTTACCGGTATTTCAGCACCGCGCGAAGGAAATTCATCATTGCGGACACGCCCGGACATGAGCAGTACACGCGAAATATGGCTACCGGCGCGTCGACGGCTGACCTTGCCGTAATTTTGGTGGATGGAACGAAAGGTGTGCTCCCACAAACGCGGCGTCACGCTTACATTTCGGCGCTTCTCGGGATTCCTAAGATCGTTGCCGCCATCAACAAGATGGATCTGGTGGACTACCAGGAGGAGCGCTTCCTGGCGCTTGAGCAGGAGTTTTGTGAGCTGGCCCGATCTCTCGGAATTGAGTCCGTTCAATGCATACCGATCAGTGCGCTGGAAGGCGACAACGTAGTGGGACGCAGCGCACGCACGCCGTGGTATGCGGGTCCGACGCTGATTGACTACCTGGAGACAGTTGACATCCGGCGGGAAAGCGATGCTGCGGAACTGCGCTTCCCTATTCAGCAGGTGATTCGCCCGGATGCCAGTTTCCGTGGCTTTGCCGGCACGGTGGCCAGCGGAACGATTCGGCCGGGCGATCAGGTTTTGACTCTGCCTTCGCGTCAGGAGACCAGAGTGCGCGCGATTGTGACCTACGGCGGCGAGCTGAACAGCGCGGTCGCAGGGCAGTCTGTGGTGCTGCAACTTGCGGATGAAATCGACCTAAGTCGCGGCGATCTGCTGGTGTCCCCCGAGTATGAGCCGTCGGTCTCAGAGCGTTTTACGGCAAGGACGGTGTGGATGCACGCGCAGCCCCTTGGTTTGAATCAGATATACCTGGTAAAGCATTGCGGGCGGCAGATCCGGGCCAGGGCCCTACGGATTCACCATCGGGTGAACATCAACGACTTCACGCAGCATCCGGCCGATCAATTGGAGATGAATGAAATTGGATTGGTCGAGTTCAAGGCAAGCAGCCCGCTGATTCTCGATTCTTACGAGGAGAACCACCTGACGGGCAGCTTCATTCTGATTGATCCGCTGTCGAACGCAACTGTCGGCGCGGCGATGATTCACAAAGTGACCGTGGATCCGGAAATCGGCGGCGAGTCCATCCCCGTTCCCGAGCATTTGCCACAAAGCAATGTGAGCATGGATGAGCGAAGCAAGCGGCATCAGCACCTTCCCGCAGTGATTGCGATTCACGGCCAACTGGACACTGCGGAACGCCTGGAAGAGAGCCTCTTTGCAGAAGGATTTGAAGTCTTGCTGGTACGAGGGGAGGGAATTCCTTCTTCCGCGTTGTTGCCGGTGCTTGCAACACTATGGTCCGCGGGCCTGGTTGTGGTTTATGCGGGCCAAATCGCTCCCGGCCAGCAAACCGAGTTGCAGGCGATTTCAGAAGGGCGGTTTTTTGCGCTCACGTCTTCCGATGGCTTGCTTGCGGAAGAGGAGGTCCTAAATCAGGCACTGGCGATCGCGGGAAGGCTTCGTATCGGAGTCAATCCGCAAAGGGATTGAGAAATGGCGAACTTGGACCTGCTGAACAATTTGGAAGACCAAAACGCAGAAGAGGTTCTGGATATAGCGCTTTCCGGCCAACCACCAGCTGCCGCCTGCCTGACCTGCAGTTTTCAGGCGGAGGATCTGATCGTCCTCGACTTGTTGCGGAGGCGGATTCCGGCGGTTGCGGTTTTGTTTCTGGAAACCGGCTATCACTTTCGAGAAACCTACGAATTTCGCGACCAAATTACGCGCGAATGGAATCTCAACCTTGTAAATGTGACACCGAAGAAGAGCGTCGCGCAGCAGGAGAGCGAATTCGGCATCTTGTACAGCAGCGAACCAACGAAATGCTGCCAACTGCGCAAGGTAGAGCCGTTGCTGGAAGCGCTGGAGCCGTTTGCAGTGTGGTTTACGGGGTTGCGGCGAGAGCAGTCGCCAACCCGCGCGAATCTGAAAAAGGCGGAAAACCATCGACTCCCGTCAGGCAAGACTATTTTGAAAGTTAGTCCGCTGGCGGATTGGACGTGGGGAAGAGTGTGGGAGTACACGGGCGCAAAAGGATTGAGTTCCCTGCCCCAGTACGACCGAGGGTACGCAAGCATCGGCTGCGAGCCCTGCACGGCTGTACCGAATGATCCAGGCAATCTGCGTTCCGGGCGGTGGGGCGGCAGGAAGCTGGAGTGCGGAATTCACACTTTCTCGGAGCGCGAGCGATGAGCGACGTTGCTTTAGGGTTTTTCATTGCGCTGGCAGTCGGCCTTACCGGAATCGGAGGCGGAAGTTTTACCGTGCCGATTCTTCTGTTACTCGTGGGCCTGCCGGCGGGCGAGGCCGTGGGGACCGCCTTTGTTTTCGCGGGCGTGTTGCGACTGATTGCAGCGCCGTTTTACGTTTTGGGACGGCAGGTACATTCGCGCTACTTCAAGCTGCTGCTGGCGGGCGCTGTGCCCGGGCTGGTAATCGGCATGCTGGCGTTGCGCGGCGTGGCTAAGGCTGAGAATAGCGGAATCGTGACAATTATCCTCGGAGTGCTGCTGACGCTCTCTTCGAGCGTGTCGTTTTTTCCGCGCGTTCAAAACCCGCGGTTTGCTGTGAAGAATTCGCGATGGCTGCCCTGGCTGGCATTTCCGATCGGGGTGGAATCCGGATTTTCATCGGCGGGTGCGGGTGCCCTGGGAACGGTTCTCCTCCTGAACTATTCGGAGATGGCTCCAAGGCAAGTGATTGGAACCGATATCGTGTTCGGGCTGGTGCTGGCGATCATTGGAAGTGCAGTGCATTGGACATTGGGATCGATCAGCACGCCGATCTTACTGCAATTGTTGGCGGGAGGAGTGCCGGGTGTGATTTTCGGGTGCCTGCTGGCGCGTCGGGTACCCGCGCAAAAACTGAAAGCGGTGGTCGCGGCAATTGCGATTTGCGCCGGTTTGCAGCTGGTCTGGTCGGGGACACGGTCGCTCGCGGCAAAGCAGGCGTCGAATTCGGTTCGCATGGGAGTGAGCGCGAGTGGGGTGGTGCGGCCATGATGGGATATGCCGTCCGCGGGCTGCGAAATTTGGCGAATTTTGATTTTCTTGTCCTTCCAGCAATCTGCTTCTGTTGTTGTTGACCCTCCGTGCTTGCCGGCTGCCGTCCGCAGCCATCGATTGTTTCTGATTGAACGGACGACAAATTAATCCCAGGGAGCGTATCGATGCGTGCTGGCGGAGTATCGTCGGGTTTCGAGTTGAGGATCTATCAGTTGGCTGCGGTAGTCATGCTGCTGGCAGTTGCGGTGGTTTCACCCGCACTTTACGCCCAGTCCGACGGTTCGATTTCGGGCGTGGTCACCGATTCCGTGGGCGGAGCTGTCGCTGGGGCAACGGTAAGCATCAAGAACGCCGAGACCGGTGCGGCGCGCACGCTCTCTACGGATGAAGGCGGTCGTTTCAACGCCAGTTCCCTGACGGTAGGAAGCTACGGGATCACCGTCGAAAAGGCCGGTTTCCAATCGAATTCGCGGACTGGAATAGGGCTGGTGGTCGGGCAACATGAGGAGCTTACGTTTGTTCTCCGATTGGGGGATGTTCACCAAACGGTGGAGGTTCCGGCGAACCCAGGCGTCGTGGTTGTGACGACAGAAGACATTTCGGGCTTGGTCGGTGAGCGTCAAGTGAAAGACCTGCCGCTCAACGGCCGCAGCTACGATCAATTGCTTACGCTGAATCCGGGAGTGGTCAACTACACATCGCAGCGGGCGGGCGGGGTGGGGACGTCGAACTCGGTGGTGGGAAACATGTTCGCCGCATCCGGACGCCGGCCGCAAGAGAACCTCTTCCTTCTCAATGGCGTGGAATTTACAAGCGCATCGGAGATCAACAACACGCCCGGAGGAGTCAGCGGGCAACTGCTGGGGGTCGATGCGGTGCGTGAGTTCGCAGTGGTGAAGGACAGCTATGGAGCCGAGTACGGCAAGCGCCCCGGGGCGCAGGTGAGCATTGTGTCGGCCTCGGGCACCAACCAGTTTCACGGTTCGGTTTATGAGTTCACACGAAACAGCGCGCTGGATGCCCGGAACTTTTTCGATCACGGCGACATACCTGAATTCGTGCGCAACAACTTTGGCGCATCGCTCGGCGGACCATTGCGCAAAGACAAGAGCTTCTTGTTCGTGAACTACGAGGGTTTGCGGCAGAACCTGGGCCTGAGCAATCTTTCGCTGGTGCCCGATGATGCTTCGCGAGCCGGTGCCGACGCCAGCATTCAGCCGCTACTGGCATTGTGGCCCGTCGCTAACGGGCGCGAGTTGCTGACCTCAACGGGGGCTCCCAGCGGAATCGCGGAGGCCTTCAGCAACCCCGTGCAAAACATCCGCGAGGACTTTGGGAACGTGAGGTTTGACCAGGCTTTCTCCGATAAGGATACGCTTGCGGCAGTCTATACCGCGGATGACAGCCAGGCGCACTCTCCAGCACAGAATCCTTTGACGTTCGCCGATATCTTTCTGCGTGAGCAAGTGGCCAGTATTAGCGAGACACACATTTTCTCGGCGCGGCTCTTAAACAAAGCGACCTTCGGGTTTTCGCGAGGAGCGTTTTATTTCAATACCGGCACGAATGTGGATCTGCCAGGCTGGATTCATGCGGGGCAACCGGTGGGCGCGATCGTGGTGGGTGGCGGAACGACACTAAACGGCGCGTCGCAAATCACCAATGGCGGTACGAACGCCGGGAGCAAC
>Ga0157378_10001512_pt1 | contig 21068 bp, 17 predicted proteins | sample M65metaG_FD_115309 | JGI IMG/M metagenome (GOLD analysis project Ga0157378, IMG submission 115309) | Miscanthus rhizosphere microbial communities from Kellogg Biological Station, Michigan, USA - M6-5 metaG | ecosystem: Host-associated > Plants > Roots > Rhizosphere > Soil | place: USA: Michigan...
ACGGCGAGAGGTTTCCAGTCACAGCAGTGCAAGTAGGCAACCCTATTTGCTGCATCTTTGTCGATAACTTTGACGCTCTCGACTGGCGGCGAATTGGTAAGTCAATCGAGAACCATCCGCAGTTTCCTGATCGAACAAACGTCGTCTTTGTTCGTTTAGCCAATCGAAGGCTAATTGAACTGCGAATATGGGAACGTGGCGTCGGCGAAACATCAGCATCCGGGAGCTGTTCGTGTGGAGGTGCGGTTGCCGCAATGGTTAACGAGAAGGCTGATCGGAACGTTCGCGTAGTAACGGAGGGTGGCGAAGTCAAAGTTAACTGGCGGCCCGACAACGAAGTTGTGATTACCGGGAGCGCTGAAGTAGTCTATAGCGGTGAGTGGTTGCTTTGAAATCTGACTATCGCATCCTTATCTCCGATGCCCCCTTCCCGACGAGCTCTCACATTCAAATCCGTACTACTTTTGTGCCTGCTAATACTTCTGCTTTCGGGCTGCGGCGGCAAGATCGTTAAAGAAACTGAAGCTAGAACCGCACCACCACCAAAGCCACCTCCATCAGTTCCCATGTGGCTCGGGAATCCTTCGCGAAACTTCTTTGGCACTGGACCATTGTCTAACGACCCGTTGCAGGTAGTTTGGAAGTTCGAAACGAAAATGATCTCTGGTCGTCTGCACGAAGATCCGTGGGGTGGTACGAGTTGGCCCGGTCAGCCGTCTGTAGATGGGCAGCGTGTTTACTTCCCTTCCGCCGACGGCAATCTTTACTGCCTCGACGCGGAGAGTGGGAGCCTGGTTTGGAGTTTTCTCGCAAAGGATAGTTTAAAAGCAACTCCTGTTATCGCAGGCGACCGCATAGTTGTAAGCGGTCTTGATCACTACATTTACTGCGTAGATAAACACACCGGTACACTTTTGTGGAAGTATCAGACTGGATTCGAAGTTGATTGCGGTTCAGCAGTTATCGGCAACCGTGTGTACTTCGGAGGCGAAGACCACTTCTTTTACTGCCTGAATCTGGAAGATGGTTCACTCATTTACAAGACGGAACGTCTTGGTTCAATAGAAGGAAGTTTCGCCGTAGTCGACAAACACATCTATGTAGGTACTGAGCAGGGTGATCTATATTGTCTAAACCTGACAGACGGAACTACAGTTTGGAAGGCACGCATTGGTGCCGATTCGGACTCCACTCCAGCCGTCGTAGATGGTTTCGTTTACACCGCAGCTGAGAATGGTTTTGTCTATTGCTTCCGACGGTCCGATGGCGAACTCGTCTGGAAATATCGCACCGAGGGAATTAAGAACGGTATCTGGGCGAGTCCGGTTGTTGCGAACGGAAGAGTGCACATTGGCTCCAGCGATGGCTACTTGTATTGTCTTACAGCCGATAAGGGTGAACTTGTTTGGCGCTACAAGGCGCGTGCTCCAATTTGGGGATCGGCTCCCATGATCGAAGACAAACTCGTTTTCGGAGACAAAGCTGGCTGGCTGCACGTTGTGTCAGCAGCAGATGGACATTCGATCAGCGAGCTGAAGATTGGTGATAATATCAATTCAACGCCGGCGGTCCTGGACGGTCGGATTTACATTGGCGCCTTTAACGGCAAGCTTTACTGCTTGAAATAGCTTGTTAGTTTATCTCATCGACAACACTATCGATGGTCAGGGAGCAAGCCCGCGGGAAGTCCGCGCCGTGCTTGGCCGTCTGATACCAGAACTCGAAATCCTGATTGAACCCTTCCACCATGTTTCCCTCGAGAGAGTTCGAAGCCTTCGTCCATCACACATTATCTTGAGCGGTCAGAGTCATCCCTGGGAGATGTACACACCAGAATCACTTGCCGGAGTCTTCGCTGTTATCAAGCAATCTAGTCAACCGATTCTCGGAGTGTGCGGCGGCCATCAACAGATTGCGCTGGCTTACGGAGCGAAGGTTGGCTTGATGGGGAGACTAGAACCAGGCGAAGGCTACAACGGTGCAAAACGAGAACGGGGGTTTATGCCAGTGCGAAATACTGGCGAAGGACTGTTCAATGGACTTCCTTCTGAGATTACCGTTTGGCACAACCACTGTGACGAGATAAAGGAGCTCCCCGATGGGTTTCGCGCAACCGCCTCAAATGAGACCTGTCAGTTTCAGGCGATGCAACAAAAAGGTCGCCGTCTCTACGGTGTGCAGTTCCATCCTGAGCTGTTCAATGAAGAATTTCCAGAAGGCCGACAAATCGTAGACAATTTCCTCCGCCTCTAATCTCTGCACCAAAATTCAGGTCAATTTGCTCAGTTCTCGTCGCGCTGTCGATGTGACTGTACGCCTTTTTGTTAAGTCTCGGGACTTCTGTAAGTTAGAGAATTATCTTCATTTTTTCTCACAAATGTCGTTTGGCCTCGCCCAAAAGTGTGTGCTAGGTTCGTTATGCACCTGCGGAAATCAGACCGTATTTTCGCTTTACTCAATTAGTTCTTTCGGCACACTGCAAAGATATCAGAGCCCCCAACCTCGGCTGACGAATAGGCAACACTCCTAGAGCCAGGGGACGAGTCAAAAGAAGACTCGCGCAGAACGCTGAAGGGTAGAAGAAAAACATCGGACAGGAGACCCGAATTGAAAGTTAAATCTATCTTCAGAGGAAGTGCGGCTATCGGCACAGCACTTCTTAGTTGCTCTTTGATTTTTTCCGCCCGTACTTCTTCGGCGGAGCCCCTGACCTCCCAAACGCAAGAGCAAACTGCAAAACAAAATCAACCATTGGAACGTTCTGGCGTAGTGTCGACCGATACCGCCGAGGGGAGTTTAGGGCAAGCTCTGGTCGGTAATGTCACTGAACAGACAGTTGCCACACCCGCGTCTGTATATGTCGCAACGGCTTACAGTTTGAGAGGTCGCACAGCAAGCGGTCGTCCTGTTAGTAAAGGACTGATTGCAGCCGATCCACGTTTTCTGCCACTTGGCTCGCGAGTCAAACTCGAGGCTGGTACTTACAGTGGTGAGTATTTGGTCGCAGATACTGGGGGTGCGGTTCGTGGACGGAGAATCGACATTTGGACACCAACGTCACGTGAAGCGATGAGCTTTGGCAAGCGCAATATAAAACTCACAGTGTTGAGTTACGGTGGAAAACGTAAGGCATCCCACGCTACAGCGAAGTAACTTAAAAACAGTAAGTAACATGTAAATACCACGAGACTCGAACGAGTCTCGTGGTATTTGATTTTTGATGGTTGCCGGTACGGAACTGTTTAACTCTCCGGTTCAGAGATACTCAAGCAGCAGATCGGGCGACTAAGTCGTTACATGTTAAGATTCCTCGCACCGACACCATTTTTCGTGATCGAGGTCTTACACAACTGATGTCTTCGGAGCCGCAGTCTGTCAATAGACAAATCCCAATCGCTGAGCCCTTAGTGGAAGTACGCCGTGGTGCTATCACCGAATCACGGCACCGCGGACACGTAGCCGTCGTGACTCCCGAGGGAAGCATTGTTTCTTATGCAGGCGACCCTGCGAACGTCACTTTTCTCCGCTCGTCCGCCAAACCGTTGCAGGCAATTCCGCTGCTGGTTTCTGGCGCAGCTGATCGGTTTGGGTTCAGCGATAAAGAAGTTGCGCTTGCTTGCGCTTCGCATAATGGCGAACGAATCCACACAGAGATCGTGGCCTCAATGTTGGAGAAGATTGGCCTTGGACCTGAAGCCCTGAAGTGCGGTGTACACGAACCTTATAGTGTTAAGGCAGCGGCTGAGTTACGAGCTAGCGGGAAATCGCCGACTCCGCTTCACAACAATTGTTCCGGAAAACATGCCGGCATGTTGGCTGTTGCCAAACACCTGGGCGCGTCAACAGAGACTTACGATCATCCAGAAAACCCGGTCCAGTTAGCCATAGGACGTGCTGTCGCACAGTTTTCAGGAATCCCGCTGGAAGATCTGGCAGTTGGTACTGACGGATGCGGCGTACCTGTGTTTGGCATCACGGTGAAGGCAATGGCGTTGGCATTCGCGCGTTTAGTTTCGCCACCTGAAGAGTTTGATGCGCCGACTCGTAATGCCAGTGCGCGAATTGCGAAAGTGATGATGGAGTATCCCGAGTTGATCGGCGGCACTCATGATCGGCTCGACACGGAGATCATGAAAGCAGCCCCAGGTCGACTAATTTCTAAAGTCGGAGCAGAAGGCGTCTACACCGCCGGAATTGTTCCGTGCGAAGAATGGCCTAAGGGTTTTGGATTGGCACTCAAGATCGAAGACGGAGACGATCATCGCGCACGCCCGACCGTTGTAATCGAAGCTCTGCGTCAACTGGGCTTGCTGCATGATGAATCATTGGAAGCAGTTGCAAAGTACGCATTCTTTCCCGTCAAGAATCGGCGACAGGAAGTAGTCGGAGAGATCCGCGCTTCATTTGAATTACGCAAGGCCGACATCCCGGAACTGCTCTAGGCCCAGGCTAAACCCGGGAACTTCCTCCTTAAAATGAGTAAACCTGAGCAATCAAACTCGCCCCCTCTTTTGCGCGACTCTCGCGGTCGCGTCGATGTGGATTCAGTACCGGACGTGATCGAGTGGTTTCTCAATTACGATCAGCGAGTGGCAATCATCAAACACCCTGCTGTGGAAGAGGTCTTTCAGTGGAAGCAGCAATACTCACAGGAACAGGGCGAAAGGGTCTTTGCCTTCAAACAGGCTGAAGACCGCTTGGCGATTGGGATCATCCAGGCTATCGCTGACAACCCCGCCGAACGAGAACTTCATTCATGGATTAGTCAGTTGCTGAACGCACTTGAAAGCGCGTCCAAAGCAAACGAATCAATCGCTGAGTCGTACAAACTCGACTTGAAAAGCGGTGGGTCAATCCTACGACAAGCCGACAAGATTCCATTTCAGCGTGGTAGAAACGAGTTCCTCCTGAACTGCTGGATTGAAACACTCTGCACTGCAGAGGCGCGAGTCCTTGGCTGGCTCTACAAAGAGTTCTACGGGCGGCCTTACGCGCCTTAAGTCGAACATGACGCCTGAACTTCGTGCTCTTTTTCCAATCACTCAACGCGCGATCTATTTGAATCACGCAGCCGTTTCGCCATTGCCCGTTCCAACTACTACCGCAATCGAATCACATCTCAAAGATGTTCAGGACAATGGTTCGTTAAATTATCAGAACTGGATCGCTGTAAAGAACCAGGCTCGTGGTCTTTTGGCAGATTTGCTCGGTGCGCGTCCCGATCAGATCGCGTTCATGAGAAACACTTCAGATAGTTTGTCTACCGTAGCAAACGGATTGAGGTGGCAACGCGGCGATAACATTGTGACGTTCAAGCGTGAGTTCCCCGCGAACGTTTATCCATGGCTGCGACTTCAAGCAGAGTTTGGTGTTGAAATTCGGATGTGTGATGAACGCGAAGGACGTGTCGACTTCGACGAGATGGCGCATATGGTCAACAACCGTACGCGTGTCATAGCGATCAGCCATGTTCAATACGCATCCGGTTTTCGTTCAAATCTAGAGAGGCTGGGTCGGCTCGCACGCGAACGTGATGCACTACTAGTTGTCGATGTAATCCAGTCGCTTGGGGTCATTCCGCTGAACGTCGAGGCCGAATTAATTGATGTCGCCGCCGGTGCTTCGCACAAATGGCTGCTGGCGCCGGAGGGGGTTGGTTACCTTTATCTTTCAGATCGAGCACGGGAAAGAATAGTCCCGACGTTGGTTGGTTGGGTGAGCGTTGTTGATCCCGAAGACTACGAAAACTTCGACCAGGAATGGAGTCACGGCACGCTCGCATGGGAAACGGGAACGGGCGCAACTGCTTTGATTCATGGACTCGACGCGAGCCTCAAGCTCCTCGGCAGCGTTGGAACCAGTGCCATTGCTTCCTATCTCGAAGAACTCACCGATCACCTTTGTGAACGATTGAAAGCGAAGGACTATCCGCTTGTCAGCTCACGGGAGCACCATGAGAAATCGCAGATCGTTTGCATTTATCCCAGTGCCAATACCTCCGCAATGCGACTCTACGGACTCTTGAAGTCGCAGAACATAATTACGGCGCCTCGCATCGACCGTCTTCGCATAGCCCCGCACTTTTACAACACCATCGATGAAATCAACACGATTGTTGATTCCCTTCCTTAGGAAGTAGCTGACTGATAACAGTTCAAACGTACGCCTTAGCTTGTATTGAACAAGTACGCGATGCGGGTATGATTCCTTGTTCATTTACGTACAGACGCACTTTTTTCTCAAGGAAATAACTGGCCTCAAAAGCAGGCTCCAGAGCAATCTATTGGCACAGTCGTTGCCAAGTAGAAGAGCAGAACAAGAAGGGTAGATAAGGGTAAATCGGGTCAGGCTCAGAAAACTGCGGTGAGTGGAGGCTTTGGGGGAGGCATCCTCTCACACGATTTAAGTAGACGTTTGACTCTTTTTGGGGGAACAGAGTGACGTTTGCGACGCAGTTGAAGAGCAATAATAGCGGTGCTGCTGGTTGACGTCTTGAAGGGGCTTGGGGGAGCCTCCCAAGAAAAATCAGCAGCCCGCAGTTTTTTTGATTCGGTTTAATAGGAAAGCGCGGAAGACAGTGATGTCGACCGCGTTTTTTTATTTCGTTGCAGAACTATCTATGTGCTCTCAAGGAGGGTCGGGAATGTGCCCTTGCTAATGCCCCGGTCCTAACAGTCTCGCCGGATCAGTTTCCGCTGTTAACTCATCGATGTTGAGTCGAAGCATTCCACCAGCGTCCGAATAAGCTTCACGGGCACGCTGCTGAGCCCGCCTGCGCGAAAACAAAAGCGTCCCGAGTAATCCGCCTAAGCCGATACACCCAAGGAATGCGAATCCAGACGCCTTAACGACAGCGACGAAGACTCCTAGAGTTGTTTCAACGTATTGCTTTTGTGCTTCCTGATAGATGTACGGATTACGACCTAGCCATTGAACAATCTGTTCATACTTAACCTGATCAATCAATTGTTTTGCGGTCGCATCATCCGGCGCGTCAAAAACAAAAACCGAATAGTTCCCAACACGTCGATATCCGATTGGTGCCGGCTGGCCAAGCGTCCAAAGGTCGTGGATCTTCGAAATGATCTTCCCGTCGTTCTCCTTCGCGAGCTGAGGAGTGTTGTATTCGATGATTAGAACTTTGCCTGAGGCTAAATCAGCAAAGGCAGCATCGGCATCACCGCCGGTTTCGACTGCGCTCAGTACCGTCTGATTGGGCACCAAGGTTTGGATACCCTTAAAACGAGTCAGAAAAGTCGCAACTTTCTGCGATTGATCCGGCATCGGTAAATGCTTTACGAGTGCCGGAATGTCGGCTTCACCTTTGTCGATAGTCTCCGCCAATGCCTTTGCGAGCGGTTTGAGCTCGTATGAATTAGATGGAGTCAGGTTTGTTATTCTGACGAAGTCGAGACCTTTAAAGAAAACTATCCGATCCTTATCGGCAAAACCCGCCGTTCCGTAATCGGATGTCAGTTCGACTTTTGAGCCCTTCGAGCGGGCGTCAGCAGCCACGATACTCAACAACGAATAGGCTTCGGCATCTTGATGTGAGCGCACAATTTCAACGAGCAATCGTTGATTCCCACCGCCTGAATAAGTAGCCTGACCACCCAGTTGGGCCTCAGAAGATTTGACGACGCCCTGCTGTATTAATGCGTCAGCTGCAGTTGGTAATTCAGCCCTCCTGAACGAACCAAGACGCTCGGGAAACAGAGGTAGCAGGTCGGCGTTGGACGTTTCAGCAAAAACACCAGGGACCGTCAACGCCAACAAAACACCCAATAAAGCTACGGATCTCAGTAAACGCAAAATAACCACTCCTACCGCTCTAAACACGGTCATATTTAGAAACCGTCAACTCTTTGATGTTCCAAAAACCTTTTTCGCGACAGGATTTCAGTTTAATGCCAGCGTCTTAATTCTCGCAAAAGGAGGTCGGCGTAATGTCGAGGGTTGCCAATGTTGTGCATGACGATCGTGCCACCAAACTCGCTGGCGTTATCGACAATGATGTCACCGAATCCCATTAGACGTTGAGGAATGCTTGCAGATACGGTTACGTCCTGGACCTTACTTAGAGGAATGTTCCGAGTTGTCCTGGCAATGAGGCCCGTATCTATCTCAAGCTTAGAGTCAGTGACGGTATAGCGGATCATATTTCGTTTGATGTGATACCAGCCTGGGATTAGTAACAGCGCGAGTGCCAACATGACTGATATGTAAGCTGGGACGCCAACAGATGCCAACAGAAAAACCAAAGCTATCCCACCGAGAACAGCGAGTGCGTACCCAACTTTGACGAAGATCATTGTGGGACGCACGGTGAACACGACATGCTCCAAATCGTCGGCGGGTGTACGTTCGAGGCTCCTCGACTGTAAGCGAGCAACTTTGGTTGATTCGGGATCATTGGTGGCGGCACCGCAGTTCGAACAGAACCGGACGCCAGGTGCCACATAAGAGCCACAGCCGGAACATGTCATAGGTTTTGTAATCGCTCCTTCGCGAGGATATCGACTGAAATCGAATGATACCCAAAGCCCCCTAAATACAAAACGAGGCGGAGACCATAAGGTTCCGCCTCGCCGTCTGTGGCCGGACTTTTACGTTACTCACTGACTAACCAACTGCAATCTTCCGTCTGGCAATCTCGCCATGTAAACGCTGCGCTCGTAAACATTCAAAGGCTTGGCTTCTCGATGTTGAACTGAAGCAACCTGAGCGCCAGTTAGTACGCTCGCGTTTGCAGCAGCAGCGGGATCCCTAATCAAACTGTAACGACGTCCTATGCGACGAACGTACTCTTGAGTCTCACTGTAAGGTGGGATGCTGTATCCGTATTTTATGACGGCACCCTCACCAGCGTTGTAACCCGCGAGGGCCAGGCTTACGTCGCCGCTGAACAGGTCAAGAAGGAAACGCATATAACGCGCTCCACCTTCAATGTTCTGTTTCGGATCCCAGATATTTCCGACGCCAAAGCGCGAAGCGGTTGGCGGCATGAGCTGCATTAATCCGCGTGCGCCCTTGTATGACATCGCGCGGGACTTAAAACTCGATTCCTGATGCATGATCGAGTAGAGCAGCAAAGGATCCACCGAATTACGCTTTCCTGAGTCCACGATGAAGCCGTCAACTTCGACGTTACCTGTGGTGAAGCCTCCCAACGAGGGGTTGATTGTTTGACTAGTCAGCTGAACGAGCGTGCCCGGAGCAGGGGTGTATTTGAAATTCTGAGACGACGTCAGCTTTCGGACCTCAGCCGATTGTGATTTTTTGGCTTGTTCAACTGGTGGACGCTGAACTCTAACGCCGTTCGCAAAGTCGAAATTATCGACTTGATAGGGGTTCTGCGCGACAGCAGCGATCGCTGACACAAGAAGAGTCGCCAAAAGAATCGGTAATTTTCGCATTTGTTCGTGAATTGCCGCCAAGCTGCGGGGCGTTTCGGATTTTCAAATGAGGATGAACTGTTGGCTTGTCAATTCTAGCCAAAGCCATAGTAGCACGTGGTTGAACCATTGCCAATCTGTTTAAACGCTGGGGGGGGGCAAGGCCTAGCCGTAACATCGCCTCCTCATTGCCTCCGCGGTTTGGTTCGGCAGTCAACTCAGAACCGTCGAGACGCGGAGGGCGCAGAGGTTACGCAAAGAAGAAAACCAAGCCTCAACTCTGATCTTGACACCGGTAGTATCATTCTCCCGTTTTCGCAACCCTCACCACTTAACAATAAACCGCGTGCTCTGCGCGCCTCACAAAAGGAAGAAAAAATGAAGAGACTACTCACTCTCACCGCGCTACTTCTCTGTGTGATCACTGCCGGTGTACAGGCTCAGAACTCAATGTCCTCCGCCTCAAACAAGGCGGGAACCAAACAGACCAAGCGTGGTCCAGTCTTTCGAGCAACGAAAGATCAAATCAACCAGGCCCAGGCCCTGCTCAAAACTCGAGGTTTCTATTCCGGGGAACAGGTAGGAAAGCTTGATGACGCGACGCGCGAAGGACTGCGCAAATATCAACAGGCAGAAGGTCTGAAGGTTACTGGCACACTCAACAAAATCACTCTGGAGAAAATGAACATCACGCTCACAGACAAGCAGAAAGCGATGTAAGAACTCTGGAAGGAAAAGAAACGTGGCGGCATTTGGGATTCAAATGTCGCCACGTTCTTACCTAATGTAATCCTAGGACTTGAGCATTCGCTCAATAACGCCGTAGCTCTCTTCAAGCGCTGCGGTTAGTTTCTCCGGCTGGCTGCCACCACCCTCCGCCATGTCAGCCTTACCTCCGCCACGGCCACCAACGATTGGAGCCAACTCTTTGATTACCTGCCCGGCGGGAACTCTTCCGGTAAGATCGGATGACGTTCGAACGATCAGTGAAACCTTTCCATCACTGCTCCGTCCTAGAACAACCACTCCCGATTTGATTCGCGCTAAAAGCGTGTCTGACAACTGCCGCATCGCTGCAGAGTCAAGACCTCTCGCTTCTCGAGCCAGCACTTTAACGCCCGACACGTCTCTTGAGTCGTCACCATTTGAAGATGTGCCAATTGCGCCACTAGCAATCTTCAGTTTCAACTCATCCACGTCGCGCCGGGTCTTCTTCAGCTCGTCTTGCAGCTTTGCGATTATCGCAGGCAGTTCGCTTCGCGAAGTTCGCAATCCGCTGCTCAATTCATCCACCAACACTTCGCTCTCACGGAATCGCTCGTAAGCATCGACGCCGGTGATCGCCCGGATTCGTCGCACGCCTGACGCGATCGACTCGTCACTCGTGATCTTGAACAAGCCAATATCACCGGTCGCACGCACGTGTGTCCCGCCACAAAGCTCTTTTGAGAAGATGCCTTCAGCTCCCTTGATTGAAAGCACGCGTACTCGTTCACCGTACTTCTCACCAAAGAGGGCCATCGCCCCCGAACGCATCGCTTCCTCTATTACCATCTCATCCGTGTGCACAGGTTCGTTACGCAGAATGTGATAGTTCACGAGTCGTTCAATTTCTTCGCGCTCGGCCTGAGTGAGCGGCTGGTAATGCGAAAAGTCGAAGCGCAGATAAGTCGGCGCAACAACAGAACCAGCTTGCTTCACGTGTGTTCCCAGGACTTCACGCAGTGCAGCGTGCATCAGGTGAGTTGCCGTGTGATTCCGACGCGTGGCGTCGCGCTTCTCCACATCGACATCGGTTGAAACCGTGTCTCCGACTTTCAAAGTACCGCGTTCAATCTTTACCTTGTGAACAATCAGGCCCTGGGCCGGTGAAAACGTATCAAGGACCGTTGCGAAAGCATTGGCCGTAGTAAGTGTACCGACATCCCCAACTTGTCCACCGCTCTCGGCGTAGAACGGCGTCTTATCTAAAACGACTTCGCCTTCCTCACCTTCATTCAAGGAGCCGATTTCAGAACCTTTGATGAGGGCCGTTACTTTCGAGTCGTCCACTTGAGTCGTCACATAACCTTTAAACTCAGATCGGCCAACACGCCCGACTACTTCTGCGTACACCGGATTGGCTTTGGCTTTTGTTTCCGCCTTTTCGTGACCCGCTGATTGCTGGAGTTCCTGAAGCGCAATGTCAAAGCGGTCGTTGAATTGATCTTCGTCAATTGCAAAGCCCCGTTCTTCCAAACCGACGCGAATCAGATCCCGTGGAGTTCCGAACGTGTCGTACAACCGAGCAAGCGCCTTGTACTCGGGCATGGCGCCCTTCGTCGTCGCAAACAACTCGTCCAGCTTATTTAGCCCGACAGTCAGCGTTGAGCCGAAGCGTTCTTCCTCGAGAGTTACCATCTTCTCGATGAACTCTCGATGACTTTCCAGTTCCGGGTAAACGTCGTTCATTTGATCAACGACAAAGTTCGTGACCTTGTTGAAGAACGCACCCTCGAAACCGAGCGTGTGATGACCCTGATAGATCGCTCGCCGCATGATTTTACGCAGTACATAATTCCGCCCTTCGTTGCCGGGGAGAATGCCATCGGCAATCGCGAAGGCGGCGGCGCGCGCATGGTCCGCGATGACTCGCATCGCAAAACCCTCCTGCGTTTCCGCTTCATAGTTTCGGTCGGCAAGTCGAGCGGTGAAATCGATAATCGGCTTGATGAGATCTGTATCGTAATTTGATTTAACACCCTGCAGAACTACGGCAAGACGTTCAAGGCCCGCACCGGTATCAACCGAGGGCTTTGGCAAATCAGTTTGGACGATCTCACCGGCATCGTTGAGACTCCGCTCATACTGCATAAAGACGAGGTTCCAGATCTCCATCGTGTCATCGCCAGGACCATTAACAAGGTCTGCGCGATTCCTCGTTGGATCGTCCGGGTCTTCGCCCATGTAGTAGTGAATCTCACTGCACGGGCCACACGGTCCTGTGTCACCCATTTGCCAGAAATTATCTTTCTCGCCGAATCGAAGGATACGATCTGGTGGTGCGCCGATCTCTTCCCAGAGACGCGCTGCATCGTCGTCATCCTTGTAGACACTGAACCAGAGCCGATTCAAAGGGAGCTTGTAAACATTCAGCAACAGGTCCCAGGCAAGGGCGATCGCGTCTTTCTTGAAATAGTCGCCGAACGAAAAGTTTCCGAGCATTTCAAAGAACGTGTGATGTCGAGCAGTCTTACCGACTTCATCAAGGTCGTTATGTTTTCCACCGGCACGTATGCACTTCTGAGAAGAGGTTGCACGTGAGTACTCACGTTTCTCCTGCCCTAAGAAGACGTCTTTGAATTGATTCATTCCGGCGTTGGTAAAAAGCAACGTCGGATCATTGGCGGGCAGTAAAGGAGATGAGCGGACACGTGTGTGTCCGTTGTCTTCGAAGTATTTCAGAAAGATTTCGCGTATTTCGTTACCAGTCATTTGAACCCTTTAAGACACTCAGCAGATTAAAAACTGAGTTTAGCATGCGCGTAATTGGAGGCGCGAACAGAGCATGAAACCAAGGCCAGACACCTTCCATTGCCTGGATTCTACCTGCATGAGGGATTTCCCAATTACAGATGAAATGCTGCATTGACAACTTTGTTCACCCCGGCGTACGTTCGGTCGCAAACTGAAATTAGTTTTACTGTCGACCTCATGAAGCCTTCAGCGGACAAAACCGAAAGGACTCAACTAACACCCGAGGCAAAGCGCAGGCGCACGTTTGATCGAGCAATCAAACTAATCTCTGCCAAATCGCGCTCAATCGCGGAGCTACGTGAGCGTCTTTTAGAAGGACGCGGTGCGACCAAGGCCGATGTCGAAGCCGTAATTTCAAGACTAAAAGAATACGGTTATCTCGACGACGAGCGTTTCGCTCTCAATTACGCCTCGCTAAGGGTCAAGCAGCGCCCGATTGGACGAAGACGTTTGGAGCGAGACCTGAAGTTCAAAAAAGTCGCAAGCTCAGTTGCCGGGGAAGCGTTGGACCTCGTTTACGCTGAGACATCCGAAGAAGAACTGATAGATCGCGCTATCGAAAAACGATTTCGAACCAAAGGAAGCCCAAAGACTCGTCTTGAAGCGAAAAGCTTGTTTGATCATCTTCTCCGCCAGGGATTCTCTTTCGAACTCGTCAGTGCAAAAGTCCGCGCCGCCTCAGCACTTGATGACTCCGATTAGTTATCCGCTGATTACGGCGATTACGCGGATTCCTCTAACGCCGTTAGTTCTCTTGTCTCGAAGAAAGCTGTGTAATCGGCGTAATCTGCGGATGATTTTTTCCTCTCCCCACCTTCAACTACAATGAACACATGAATGGCCTTCTCGTGATCGACAAACCCGCTGGGCTTACCTCACACGATGTGATCTCGCGTGTGCGTCACACTCTCCACGAACGTCGCATTGGTCACACTGGCACATTAGATCCTTTCGCGACCGGAGTATTACTTGTTCTTGTTGGACGTTCGACACGACTTGCTCAATTCCTTTCGGGTGATGACAAACAATACGAAGCGATCATCCGACTTGGATACGCAACCACCACCGGAGACCGCACAGGTGACCCCCTGTCCCCTCCAGGTCAAGCAACACGCAACTGGTCAGAAGATGACATCGAATCTGCCCTGACCAGCCTTCGGGGAAACATCGATCAAGTTCCGCCCATGTATTCAGCTAAAAAGGTCGCGGGTAGAAAGCTCTATGAACTCGCCCGGCGCGGAGAAGAGATTGAACGCAAACCTGTCCACGTTTGCATTCATGAGTTTGTAGCGCTCCGACCCGAAGGTCAGTTTATGAAAGACAACGGTGACGGCACGTTTGATTTTCTCGTTCGCGTCGTATGCTCTTCAGGGACTTATGTACGGACATTGGCTGAAGATTTCGGAGGTCGTTTAAACGTTGGCGCACATTTAGCTGAGCTTCGCCGAACGCGCGTCGGCGCATTCTCCATAGAGAGTGCCGCTACGCTCGGTGAGCTCCAGTCGCGTTTTGCTGAAGAAGCATTAGGTACTGTTTTGGTTCCACCAGGCGCAGCGCTCTCACACCTGCCTTTGCTGCATCTAACTGACAACGACGCGCAGAAAGCGCGTCATGGAATGGAGGTTGAAGTGGGGAACGGAGACTGGGCCGACGGGAGCGATGTGCGAATGTTTGATGAGCAAGACACACTGATCGCGGTCGGTCGTTACGACGAGAATAGACGACGTCTACATCCGCGCGTGGTTATTGACACTGCCTGATAACTACGAAAGCGGAAGAAAAATAAGCATTGACTTTCGCCCTTAAGCCGTATGCTATACTGAACGTAACAAAGGGAAGCGCGCGCGAGGTTCGCTTCCAACAAAGAGTTTCCTTCCGCGACTTCCGTTTAATGATCATTGAGAACCGACGCTTCAAAGGATGCGGCTCATGCTTACGCGCGCGTGAGTAGTTCGCATCAAGAGGCACTTACCAAGGACTTCAACCGACGACTTCCCGACGAAGAATTGTCGACGGTTACGGGCGTGGCCTTTCCCCACACGCTGTCCCTTGCGCGAAAGCCGAAGAGGTTTCAAAGGCTATGCAACAGCAGGATGGCAACAAACAATTCAACATCAGTGAGCGTCTGGAAGATCTGCGCCGTGAACATGAGGCGCTGCGTTGGGAAGGATCCTTCAGAGATTACTTTGAGCTTGTCGCTCAGAATCCACGAATAGCACAACTCTCACATGCACGCATCAACGACATGGTGCATGCTGCCGGCATCGAGCGACTCAATGAAGGCACCCAACACGAGATTCTCTCCTACAACTTCTTTGCGTCTGAGCTCTTCGGTATTGAAGAACCTATCGCGCGTCTAGTCGAATACTTCAAATCCGCGGCACAGCGTCTGGAAGTGAGAAAGCGCATCCTATTGTTGATGGGTCCGGTCGGCGGTGGCAAATCGACAATCGTTAACATGCTGAAGCGCGGCCTTGAGGATTGGACTGAGACAGAGGGTGGGGCAGTTTATGCCATCAAGGACTGCCCAATGCACGAAGAACCGCTGCACTTGATTCCTCATCAACTTCGCGAGGAAGTAGAAAAACATTACGGCATCTACATCGAAGGCGATCTCTGTCCGCAGTGTCGCTATGCGCTCGAAAAGACCTACGGCGGCCGTCACGAGGACGTTAAAGTTCATCGGGTGGTGTTCTCAGAAAAGGAACGAGTGGGCATCGGCACGTTTTCACCCAGCGATCCGAAATCACAGGACATTACTGAGCTAACGGGTTCGATCGACCTTTCGACGATTGGTGAAGTTGGAGTTGAATCCGATCCTCGAGCCTATCGCTTCGATGGCGAACTCAACATCGCGAACCGCGGTTTGATGGAATTCGTCGAGATGTTGAAGGTCGACGAGAAGTTTCTCTACAGCCTGTTAACGCTTTCCCAGGAACAAAGCATTAAGACCGGCCGCTTTGCCATGATTTACGCTGACGAAGTAATCCTTTCTCATTCGAATGAGAACGAGTACATCGCTTTCGCCGGTAACCGCAAATCTGAAGCACTGCAGGATCGAATCATCCTTGTGCGTGTTCCTTACAACCTACGCGTCTCCCAGGAAGAACGCATCTACGACAAACTGCTGCATCAATCTGAAGCACTGCGCAATGTTCACCTGGCGCCAAACACCTTGAGGGTCGCGGCAATGTTTGCCGTGATGACGCGTTTGGAAGAACCCAAACGTCAAAGCGTAGACGTAGTGAAAAAGATGAAACTCTACGATGGTGAAGACGTCGAGGGTTACAAATCAAAGGACGTTCGTGAACTCAAAGAAGAAACAGTTCGCGAAGGCATGGACGGTATTTCCCCACGATACATAATCAATCGTCTCTCCAGCGCACTCGTTCGTGACGGCGTTACGTGTATAAATCCAATCGACTCACTTCGCGCAATCAAGGACGGCTTCGAACAACATACCGGAATCAGTTCGGAGCAACGTGAGCGCTATCTCAACCTGATTTCACTCGCGCGCAAAGAATACGACGAACTGGCTAAGATTGAAGTCCAGCGTGCGTTTGTTTACTCCTTTGAAGAGATGGCGCGAACGATGTGCAATAACTACCTCGACAACGTCGAAGCGTTCTGCAACAAGGAACGCATCAAGGATCCAATTACTGAAGAAGAAATGGATCCCGATGAACAGTTGATGAGGTCGATTGAAGAGCAGATTGGGATTTCTGAAAATGCCAAGAACACCTTCCGTCAGGAAATCCTGATTCGCATTTCATCTTACGCTCGAAAGGGCAAGTCGTTTGAATACAGTTCGCATGAACGGTTGAAGGAAGCTATCGAAAAGAAAATTTTTGCCGACCTGAAAGATGTGGTGAAGATAACAACCTCAGCTAAGACTCCAGATCCCGACCAGCTTAGAAGGATTAATGAGGTGGTGGATCGCCTTGTAAGTGATCATGGTTATTGTCCGGTATGCGCGAACGAGTTGTTGACATATGTCGGGACACTATTGTCGCGGTAATCAGCGCGGAGCTCAGGCTCGTACCAGATCTGAATTTAGATAACCAGACACTGAACCAAAACCGCCCGCGCTCTTCTTCCAAGGCGCGGGCATTTAACTAACATGTGCTTCAAGTCGACACTTCCGACCGTATGAAGAAACGTTACTGGATTGCAAGCACTGCAACTGCCGCCGCAACACTAGCGGTAACGGCGAAACTTCTCGCGCGTCCGCGTGATGCCGACTGGAGCAAGAACCGGGATGTTGTTTTTCATTCAGATCATTCCCGTTTCGTGGATATCGATGGCGTGCGTCTTCACTACCAGGACGCAGGCGACCTTAAGGCGCCGGCACTCGTCCTGATCCATGGCTTTGCGTCGTCGACGCTTGTTTGGAGCAAAGTTTTTTTGGATCTCGCTGAAGCAGGCTTTCGAGTTATTGCTCCAGACATGTTGGGATATGGCTACTCAGGTAAACCGCGAAATGGGGAATACACGATCGGTGGCCAAGCCCACTTGATAACTCGTCTGCTCGATAAGTTGGGCATTAGACGCGCGACAATTGTAGGCAGCTCGTATGGCGGCGCGGTCGCGGCCACGTGCGCACTCGATTATCCGGCCCATGTCGAGAAGCTCGTGCTGGTAGGGGCGGTCAACAATAATCGGCCGCTCGAGTTCACCTTGATGAAACTCTTTGGCGCGCCGGTCTTTGGCGATGTTGTTTCGCCGTTACTGATCGGTTCGAGACGTTTATTGCGAATGCGAATGAAGAGGGTTTATGACCGGCACTCGTGGGTACTTGATGAACGACGTGTCGATGCGCGGCATCAACCGCTTCGAGCGTCGCGCACACAACGCGCGATCATCCGCACCGTGCGGGGATGGGATGCCGAACGGATTTCGCGCGATGCGCATCTAATTCAACAGCCGACGCTGTTGCTCTGGGGCGAGAATGATCCTGAGATACCACTCGCGGATGGCGAAAGGTTACACGATGAGATCTCCGGGTCGCGTTTGATTGTGTTTCTAGACTGCGGCCACTTGCCACATGAGGAGTATCCGGAGGCGTTCACAAAAGTGGTCCGGGAGTTTTGCAATTTCTGATTTTTGATTGCTGATTGCTGATTTGAAAAGACCTGAAGACAAACGATCATAAAACCCAATCAGAAATCAGAAATCGGCAATACTCGACGATTAGAATGCACTAGAAATACTATGACCATCCAACGTAACGACTGGTCACTTCAACGTAAGGGCATCATCGATCAGGAGCGCCACAAGGATCGTGTAAAGGAAGCGATCCGCAAAAACCTTGGATCGATTGTTTCCAATGAAGCAATCATCCTCTCCGACGGCAAACGCACCGTCAAAGTTCCTATTAAAGCCCTCGACGAATATAAGTTTCGCTTCAATCATCAAAAGGGAAAACAGGTAGGCCAGGGCGACGGAAAAACCCGCGTCGGTGACGTCATCGCGCGCGAAGGTCGACCCGGTTCCGGCTCTGGTTCGGGTGCAGGACCAGCTGGTCAGGAAGCGGGTGTTGATTACTACGAGGCTGAAGTAAACATCGACGAGATCGCCGCACTCATCTTCGAAGACCTTCAGCTTCCCTATCTTCAGGAGAAAGCCAAGAAAGCGGTGCAGTCGCGCAAAACCCAGTTCAATGAGATTCGCAGGACCGGAGTCATTGCTAATCTCGACAAGCGACGAATGATTCTCGAAAACATTCGTCGCAATGCGCGTGAGGGCAACCCACACTTTGGCGATATTAAGAAGGAAGACCTCCGCTTCAAGACGTGGGAAGAAGTAATGCGTTACGAGTCAAACGCTGTCGTCATTGCGATGATCGACGTTTCCGGCTCCATGGGCGAATTCAAGAAGTACGTTGCTCGTAGTTTCTACTTTTGGATGGTCAGATTTCTCAGAACGAAGTACGACAACGTCGACATCGTTTTCATCTCGCATCACACTGAAGCAAAGGAAGTCACCGAGGAACAGTTTTTCACTCAAGGTGAGTCAGGCGGAACAGTAGTGTCGTCGGCGTATCAACTTGCTCTCGACATCATCAGCCAGCGCTATCGGCCTGAAGACTGGAACATCTACCCGTTCCACTTTTCTGACGGCGACAATTACTACTCGGATAACGAGGAAGCAGTGAAGCTGGCTGACGAGTTAATCCGCATCTGCAACTTGTTCGGTTACGGCGAAATCGGCGAAGAGGGCTCCTCGAGTTATCGACGCTCATCGGGCGCGCTTCTTTCAATCTTCAACGACCGGCTGCAGAACAAGGACCATTTCGTTGGCGTCCGTATCGACGACAAGGAGGATGTGTATCCCGCGCTGAAAGAGTTCTTTGGGAGGAGGGGAGTGGAGACACCAGCGGCATAAGACGAACTTTGTGCTTGGAGCTTTGAGCTTTGTTCTTGATATCAAGTGTCATGGAAGAATCCGACGGCTCAACAAAGCACAGAGCACCAAGCGCAAAGCACGAACTACGAAGCACCAAAGTACAAAGCACAAAGATCATTAGTCATGCTTGATCTCGAAATCCAGGCCCTCGAATCCGCTGTTGAGCAAATCTGGGAAGTCGCTCGCGGCTTTGGGCTGGATCCGTATCCGACAAATTTCGAGATAGTTCCCGCGCCGGTGATGTATGAAGTTGGTTCCTACGCATTGCCCGGACGGTATTCGCACTGGACCTTCGGTAAGGCCTATCACCGGATGAAGACGATGTACGACTTCGGCCTATCAAAGATTTATGAGGTCGTCATCAACACAAACCCTGCATACGGGTTTTTGCTCGAGACAAACAGCCCGATCCAAAACAAGATGGTGATTGCGCACGTTCTTGGACACGTCGACTTCTTCAAGAACAACACGTATTTCTCAAAAACGAACAGGCGTATGGTTGAGAGCGTTTCCACGCACGCTCAACGAATGATGGAGTACGAGTTCAAGTACGGTCGAAAAACGGTGGAGCGATTCCTGGATGCTGTACTGGCTATAGAAGAACATATTGATCCATATTTCTTCATTAAGCGTGATGTCTCACCAGCTGAAGAGCGACGCCGTGCGGAACTTCGGCCGAAAGATGGACGATATGACGACCTGTGGCTGCTCGATAGAAGCGAACGGGAAGCTCGTCAACTACGTCGTGATGAGCAATCGTCAGAACAGGAAAAGGCGCCTCGAGAACGATTGCCGGAGAAGGACCTTCTCTTTTACATCATGAAGAATTCGCCAACTCTCTCAGGCTGGCAGCGTGATGCAATTGCAATGGTCCATGAAGAGATGGAGTACTTCGTTCCGCAAATGCAGACGAAGATAATGAACGAAGGCTGGGCCAGCATCTGGCACGCACGCATCATGCGTGAACTGGATCTCAGCGACAATGAACACATCGAGTTTGCCAACCTTCACTCGGGAGTTGTCTCGCCGCACAAGGGTCAGTTGAACCCTTACTACCTTGGCTACAAGATCTACGAAGACATAGAGCGTCGTTGGAACGAACCTTCCTCCGAGGAACAGCAGAGGTTTGGACGCAAAGGCAATGAAGGTCACGACAAGATTTTTGAAGTGCGGGAACTCGAGAACGACGTTTCGTTTTTGCGGAACTATCTCACCGAGGAGTTGTGCGAGGAACTCGATCTGTTTGTGTATGAACTGATCGAGGAAGAAGAGTGGACAATCACTGAGAAACGTTGGGAGAGAGTCCGCGACCAACTCGTCTCGAACATGACTAACTTTGGATTTCCCTACCTTGAAGTTGAGGACGGAGATTACAACGGCAACCGCGAACTTTACCTGAAGCACCGCTACGAGGGCACTGAACTCGAGATGCGATACGCCCGCAAAGCACTTGAACATGTGCACACCCTCTGGGGCAGGCCCGTACACCTCGAGACCATAGTTGACGAAGAGTCGACTGTGCTGCACTTCAATGGCGACGAACACGCCGAAGACTGAGCGCTTCGCGCATTTCAGATTGCAGATGTCAGATCTCAGATTGTTTGGAATCACATTCTTTGAGATCTGACATCTGAGATCTGAGATCCGGCGGCGTATCTTAGATCCGCCTTGCGGTACCCAGATCTTCGTATTATCCTGACCTCGCCGGAGCATTAATTGGCAAACAAGGTCTGGGTTGGCTCTTCTCCAAAG
>Ga0157378_10001513_pt1 | contig 21065 bp, 21 predicted proteins | sample M65metaG_FD_115309 | JGI IMG/M metagenome (GOLD analysis project Ga0157378, IMG submission 115309) | Miscanthus rhizosphere microbial communities from Kellogg Biological Station, Michigan, USA - M6-5 metaG | ecosystem: Host-associated > Plants > Roots > Rhizosphere > Soil | place: USA: Michigan...
TCGAAATGTAGCCTACGAACGCGTCGAACGCGGCCGCTGCTTCCTTCTTGGAAATGCCCGCCTGTTCGGCGATTTCACTGATGACGTCACCCTTGCCTGCCATAGACGATCTCCTCTTCGTGATGCTTGAAAACCCTGATGTTTTCTAGGTTTTTGGCAATCTATGAGAACGAAGATGGTTTGTCAACGCGGTCCGCTGGCGACAGTTTTTTCTTGCGCGCGCGGCAGATTTTCGACTCCATTCCGGCGCAAAAACCGAAGCCGGTCGAGATATCCGCGCACCACCGAAACGACCTGCGCGTGGCTCCAGGAGAACGGCGAGACAGATAGCGGCGCGCCGGTGTACGGATGCACCTGCTCCGGCAGCACCAGCGACGGCCGCGCCTTGGCCCGTACCCAGCGCAGAAGATCGAGCGCCGATTGCAATTCGGCGATCGACGTCGCGCGGGCGACCGCATGCTCGGCCAGCCAGAGCGTGCAGATCAGCCATGGATTTCCCGGCACCGGATCGTCCTCGCCAACCTTGCTCTGGTAACGATCGTTTGCATAGCGCGCAACGCCGCCGATCTCGGTCTGTACCCACAACGACTCGCGGATGGCGCGCATCGTCCCGTCCACCATGGCCGTGTCAGGAGCGAACGCGCCGAGGAAGAACGTGGCGAACGTGGAGGCATCGACGGTGCGATCGAGCTCCAGCGAGTTTCCGTTCAACGTCAGGCCGCGCGCGAAACGGCTCTCATCATCGAGCCAGAGATGCCGGACCATAGCGTCGCGGATCTCCGCGGCCACCCGCAGATACTCCGCGCGGCGCTCCTGGTCGTTGAAGAGATTGGCCAGCTCCGCCGCCGCCTCCATCGCCGCGCAGACAGCCGAGGCGGTGAAGGTGAAGACGCCCTGGCGCTCCTCCCACATGTCGAACGACGGCAGCGGCAGATGCGTCTCCGGATCGCGGAAGCGGGCCATGAAATCGGCCGGCTGCACCACCAGCCGTTTGTAGACGCCGCGGACGAATTCGAGATCGCGCGTGCGATCCCAGTGCCGCGCCAGGAGCCAGACCACCAGCGCCGTCGCGTCTTCCTGAATCGGCAGCTGCTTCTTCCCGTCGCGCACCCACGGATTCCACGACGAGGCCACCGAGCCGTCGGGCGCGTACTTGTGCAGAAAGTAACCATCGTTACTGATCGTGTCGTGCGCGAACTGCAGGAATCGCCGCGCGATCTGATGGAATCCGGCGCGGTCCATGGCATCGGCGACGAATGATCCATCGCGCGGCCAGACGTAGGCGTAGTGATCGTTGTGGCCGACTTCGATGTCGGAGTCAGCCGCGGCGACGATGCCCCCTTCACGATCGCAGTGCGTCTGCACGACCAGCAGCGATCGTCGATACAAATCGAGAATCTCCTCGGGGAGATCGCTCAGATCCTCGTTCGATTTGTTGACCCAGGTGTACCAGAGCGACGCCGTGCGGGCGATGATGCGCGCCGGCGTCTCCTCGGTCACGTACTGATTGAGCGTGCGCACCTCGCCGTAGCGCGCGCCGGCGCAGATCCAATAGAACGCGGTCTGGCTGCCGAGCGGCTCGAGGTCGACCGGCAGGGCGATGGTCGAATCGACGGCGCCCTGCTGGATGGCGTTCATCGACAGCGCGCCATCCTCGGCATCGCGCCAGGTCCCTTCGTTGTCACCACCACCCGCGCGCCCGCACGAATACTCGCTGATGCCGGTGCCGGCGTCGGTGGCGCCGCTGACCAGGAAGTAGCGCTTGGCCTTGTAGTGAATGATGCTGGCCGAGTCGGGGTCGAACATGGCCGTATCGGCGTTCGGACTGCCGTATAGCTCGAAGCCGTGGTGAAAGAAAAGCTTCACCTTGCGCGGCTCGTTGCGCAGGTTGCGCACCACGATCTTGCGCACGTACACATTGGCCTCGGAATCGATGGCGTCGTAACAGCGCAGCCGGATGCCGAGGGTCTCGTTGACGCAGCTGACGTCGGTGACGTTGGTCTCGCGCAGATAGGTCAGCGTGCGCTGCCACTGCTCGCTCCAGACCCACGAAAACTCCCCATCGGCGGAGACGCCGAACCGGAATCGCTCGCCGGCATGATTCTCAAGGCCGACATGCGGAAAGTAGACATCGGCCAGCCGGTAGGCGGCATCAAAGCCGATGACGAGTGAACCGTTGCCGATGAGAAGGTCGCGAGCCAATGGGCTTTGAAGTTTATCCTGACAGGCTCGCTGCGCTCGCCGTCAGGATTAATACCTGCGCTGTAAACCCATCCGTCCCCGCCTCCGGCGTCAAACGCAACACACCGCCCTCCACCCACTTCGCCACCTTCGCGTTCACGAGTTTGGCCACATCGCCGCGGACGAAGTCGTTGCGCGATCGGAGGACGTCGTCGACAATCGCGTCGTTCTCCTCGGCTTCAAGCGAACAGGTCGAATAGATGACGGTCTCCGAGGCGAGATCGAGAGCGGAGGTAAGCAACTCGCGCTGGAGCGAGGCAAATGACGCTAGATCCGATTCCGCCAGCCGCCACTTCAGCTCAGGATTCTTGCGAATCGTGCCGGTGGCGCTGCATGGCGCGTCGAGCAGCACCACGCGGAACCGGCGCGCGAACGGCGGCTGACGGCCGTCGCTGACGACGATCGCGTCCGATCGACCGATGAGCGGGCGTAGGCGGGCGATGGAGATGTCGTTGCTGACCATGTTCGCGCCGCGCGCACGCATCACCAGCGACTTTCCTCCCGGTGCAGCGGCGAGATCGAGCACATCATCGCCAGCCGCGGCAGCGATGTCGGCGATGACGCCGCTTCCTTCATCGAGCACGATGCCGTCGACGTCGGCGCTCGATCCGGTCAGTTTCCACATTCCCGGTACCAGCTCCGAAGCGATCGCATCGGCGGGCGGCGAATCGGTCATCACGTCGGGGAGCGACAGCTCCTGATTGGCCTCGGCGATCCTCGCCGCGCGCTCCGCGCCGTACATGCGCGTCCAGCGATCGATCAGCCATTGCGGATGCGCGGTGCGCGTGGCGAGATCGTCGGGCTCGGGGGCGCCTTTCGAAATCCGGCGCAGGATGGCGTTGACGAATCCGCGCGCCCGCAACGGCACGAGCTGCACCGTTTCACTGACGGCGGCGTGCGGAGCGACATTCGTGAACAGCAGTTGCAACGCGCCGAGGCGGAGGATGTCACGGATCTCCGGCTCGATCGCGCCTTTGGCGAATGCATCGATCACGAAGTCCAGCCGCGAGCGCCACCGGAGCACGCCGAGGACGAGGGTGCGGACGAAGCCGGAGTCGTTGGAGAGAAGGAGCGATGCGTAGGCCGACTCGCGCTCGATGCGGCGGAGGAGTTGGAGAGCGCGCTGACGGTCATTACTCACAACTCATTCCGCGGTGAAGCCAGCCGCGGAGCGGCGTTATCTACGTAGCCCACAGCGTGAGCTGTGGGTTTCCAGATCCAACACCAATCCAGCCGCGGAGCGGCGATATCTCGAATGACGGAGTTAACGCGACATTTGATATGCCGCCGCTCCGCGGCTCTAGATTGGCGCGAACGATTCCCACGGCTCACGCCGTGGGCTACGTAGATCACGCCGCTCCGCGGCTGGTAACAACCAACGGCTCGTCTCACCGAAGATCCTTCGCGCCGCTCAGAGCCGCCCTTGCGCTCACTGGTCCCTTTCCCGGCCGCTGCACGGTGATCAGACGAAGCGCGCCATCGCCGGTGGCGACGATCACGCCGCTCTCATCCGCCGAAAGAATCGTACCCGGCTCGCCGCGGCCCGCAGCCGGCGCGATGTCGATCAGCTTCAGTTCACCGGCGGAAACGCCTGGCCACGGATCGAACGCGCGGAACTTGTTGTAGATCGATGCTGTCGAGTCCGTCCATTGAATGGCCCCTTCGCTCTTCTCGATCTTGGGCGCGTACGTTGCGGCGGTGTGATCCTGCGAAGTCTCCGCGGGCCACGTCGCCAACACGTGCGAGAGAGCGTTCGCACCGAGGCGCGAGAGACGGGCGGCGAGAGAAGGCGTTCGCTCGTCGGGGCCGATCTCCGTCGTCTCCACCGCCAGCATCGGACCGTGATCGAGCTCTTCATCGACGCGCATGATGGTCACGCCGGTTGTGGTCTCGCCATGTTCGATGGCGCGCTGGATTGGCGCGGCGCCGCGGTACTTCGGCAGGATCGAGGCGTGTACGTTCAGGAAGCCGTGTGGCGGAATGGCCAGCAGGTTCGCCGGCAGAATCTTTCCGTAGGCGACCACAATGCCGGCATCGGCGTGCAGCGCGGCGATCGATTCGAGAAACTCGGCATTGCGGATCTTCGGTGGCTGGGCCAGCGGCAGTCCGAGCTCGCGCGCCTTCACCGTCACCGCCGGCGCCTGCATCTTCATCCCGCGGCCAGCCGGTTTGTCGGGCTGGGCGACGACCAGCGCGATGTCGTGGTCGCGCGCCAGCGCTTCGAGAGTGGGGACGGCGAACGCGGGAGTGCCGAAGAAAATCAGTCGCAAGGGCGGGATTGTAGCCCTGGGACGCGGGCGTCCCGCCGGCCGTTCCTGGCAGCATCCTGCTCGACTGCGGGCGGGACGCCCGCGCTCCCAGGTTACGTATGCGTTGCCGTCGTCACCGGCGCCTGATTCTTCAGCTTCTCCGTCGGTGGAACGGGAGAGTCGGGCTGGCGGGTGATGTTGACTCCCTCCACGCCTTTGCTCGGCTGCGGCGCGGGGCCGCGCATTCCGTGTGCCGTGGGGGTCTGGGCGGAGGACGTCGGCGGGTGCGTCATCGCCGGCGGGGCGTTCTGGTAATCGCGCGGCGTTTTTTCGCCGCGGCATGCGGCCAGGAGCAGCAGGAAGGAGGCGGCAATGATCGTGATGCGCATCGATACGGATGAGGTTCAAGGGATGTGCCATAGAATCGAGACCATGCGCAAAACACCGATGGTCGCCGTCGTCCTCCTCGCCGTCGCAGTGACCGCTTCCGCGCAGGTGAGTGAGGGCGATCAGCATTGGAATGCGCGCGCCGAGGGACATCAGGGCGGTCGCGCGAAAGCAGCGCAGATCGATGCCGCCATCGCTGGGTATCAGAAGGCGGTGATGCAGGATTCGAACAATCTCGAGGCGCACTGGAAGCTGCTGCGCGCGGTCCGTTTCAAGGGAGCCTACGTCGCCGCGACGACGGATGAGAAGAAGCGCATCTACGCCATCGGAAAGAACGAGGGTCAGACCGCGATCGCGGTGATCAATCGCGCGCTGGCGGCGAAGGGCGTGAAAGCGGACGCGCCGGAAAAACAGGTCGCCGATGCGGCGCGAACGATTCCGGGCGCGGGCGAGGTGTTTTTCTGGGATTCGGTGAACTGGGGCGAATGGGCGCTGGCTTACGGCAAGATGGCGGCGGTCCGTCAAGGTGCGGCCGACCGCATTCGGCGCGAGGCCACCATCGCCATGCTGGTCGATCCCAAGATGGATGGCGGCGGTCCGCAGCGCGTCCTCGGCAGGCTTCACGACCAGACGCCGCACGTGCCGTTCATCACCGGCTGGGCGTCGAGCAAGGAGGCGGTGCGCTTTCTGCGCGAGTCGTACAGGATCGATCCGACGAACAAGATCACGCGCGTTTTTCTGGCCGACGCGCTGGTGTCGAACGACAGCAAGAACGGGCCGGAAGCGATCCGCATCCTGCGCGAGGTGATCAACTCCCCGAACGATCCGAACTACGAGGTCGAGGGCGCGCAGGCGCAGGAGGATGCGAAGGTTCTGCTGCGGGAGTGGGGCGGGTAGTTATCGCGCAATTGCCGGCAGGAACTGCGAATCCCCATTCGCGTCGACGATGCTCGCGTAGGCCACGCCGGTTCCGTCGATCATGGTGATGTGGACGACGGTCGTTTCGTCGATCGGGACGCCGAGGGTTTTGTCGATGTCGGGGATCATCCTCGAGGCATCCTCGGCCAGGGCTTCCTGGAACGTTTTTCCGATCCGCTCGCCTGTGCGGGTGCGGATGGTGATGCTGAAGATGGCCGGGATCTTTCCGACGTTGACGATGCCGATGTTGACGCGGCGCTGCGTGCCGCCGGGGATGCCGACGATGGTCAGGTCGGCGTTGTTTCCGGCAGTCGCCGCGTCGCGCATCGACAGCGGCGCGTCGACCGAGCCTTGGGCGTTGTGCGCGGAGTCGTAGGTCTTGAGCCGCGCCAGGGGCGGGTGCTGTCCGCGGTATTCGATCCACAGCACGCCGCTGCCCTCGGGGGCGCGGAAGAGCGAGCGGACGACGTCTTCCCATCGCAGCGTCTGGCCGCCGAGGATGGTGACGGCGCGGTCGATGCGAACGTCGCCGGAGACGTAGCGCAGCGCGAGCGGCATGCGCTCCTTGAACGGGTTGTGCAGCGTCAGATCGCTGCGCCAGTAGGTCTGGTTCGCGCCGGGAAGGCTGCCGGCCGAGGGGAAGACCAGGCGCGAGCGGTCGCCGATCATCCCCAGCTCTTCGACCGAGGGGATGCGGATGCGTCGCAGGTAGCCGTTGAGATCCAGCGGCGGCGCGTCGGTGCGGCGGCGCCAGATCTCCACGCCGCGGGTCGAGCGCGCGTAGGTGTAGTAGTCGTCGATGTAGGCGGCCACGGCCTGCGCCCGGATGGCGTTGTCGATGCCGTCGAAAATGTCGAAGTCCTGCGGCGAGTGGCGGATGATCAGCGGAGGTTTTTCCTTCTGCAGCGCCTGAATCGTTTCGATCTGGTACTCGCGCGGCGAGAGGATCGGCACCTGGTAGAAGCGCGTCGGGTTGGGGCGGTCGCAGAAAAAGTAGAAGGCCGGCTGGTTGGAAAAATCGAAGATCGGCTCGCCCTTTTTGCTGAGCTCATCGACCACGCCCTGCACCGCTTCGATGCGGGCACGGATCTCCTCGGCCGCCGGATCGATCCAGCCGATGCGGCTGACGCGGCCGAGGTAGTGGGTCATGTCGTCGAGGCGCATGTTGGCGATGTCGGGAACCCAGAGCACGATCGCCAGCAGCGGCACGATCGTGGCCGCGGCCAGGACGATGAACGCCTGCGCGGCGCGGTCGCGCTCGCGCCAGATGCGCATGGTGGCCCGGCCGAAGAGGACGAGCAGGATCAGGATCATCGGCCCGATCAGGAACGCTGAAAAGTACTGGTGCTGGAAGTCGGCGCGCCCGAGGGCGCTGCGCTGCGTCAGGATGGCGAAGGCCGTGAGCACGCTCAGCGCGAGGTCGAGTGAATCGGCGCGGCGGGTGATCCTGCGCTGCACCAGCACGATCAGGGCGATGCCGATGACCAGGATGTTGAGCATGAAACGAAAGCGATCGAAGAGGACGAAGTCGGCGAGGGTGTGAAGGTTGAGATTCGTTCGGAATGTGCCGGTCAGATCCGGAAAGGGCAGTGACCAGACGGCGTCGATGATCCGCGGGATGGCGACGAACGACGTCTCGAAGAAGGCTCCGAGCGCGCCGCGCATGCCGAGGAAGATGAGGAATGGTGCCGCGCCGATGGCGATGCCGATCAGGAAACTGGCCAGCAATCTCCACCCGCGCCGGATCGCCAGAATCGCCAGGATGCCACCACCGATCGTGTAGAGGCCGACGTCGAGGCTGTAGAAAATCGTGATGCCGGCCGCGACGCCGCTGGCCAGCGCCAGCCAGCGCGCGTTTCGCCGCAGCGCAGCAATCAGAAAAGTGATGGCCAGGATCTCGAGCAGCGCCCGTTCGTTGTCGACCGTGGTCACGGAGCCGAGGAGGATCGAGAAGAGCGCCAGCGGGATGGAGTCGAAGATCACCATGCCGAGGTACCAGAGCATGGCCACGGCCACGGAGCCGAGGAGCACCGGGCGCAGGAGAACGACATTCACGTTCCGGCCGAAGAGCTCCATCAGCCAGGTGTCGAGCTGGCCATCTTCGAGCAGGCCGTGCAGCATGAAGATGTCGCGGAACGGCACCTTGCCGCGGAGCAGATCGGAGGCCGGCCCGAGCGACTCGCCGCGGTGAAAGAGATCGATCCATTGCGTCAGCGACGCGGTCGATGCGTAGCTGATGCAGAACAGCAGGAAGGGGAGGATGGCGTACGCAACGAGGTTGCGTACGTCGCGGCCGTCGATGGAATCGCGCTTCATCAATGTCAATGGCAACGCGATCGCCACCATGATCAGGACGATGGTGATGGCCGCGTTGCCGGGGATGAAGAGAATCGCCAGCGCCGGAAGGATCACCAGCGGCAGGCCGGCGATCCCGATCCGCTGCAGTGCCGCCTCGGTGGTCAGGTCGAACGTGAATGCTGCGATGCGCGCTACGAGCAGAAAGGCCAGCCAGAAGAGAGCGATGAAAAAGGCGATGAAGGCGATCTCCAGAAAGAGCGTCGGGATGTGAGCGATCCGTTTGCCGACGGCGATGTAGCGGAAGAGGATCCACGCCAGGGCCTCGACGGCGATCAAGGCGTGGTGCGGTGCCATCTCCCGATCGAAAAGCTGCCGCACCCACCGCCGTCGTTGCCAGGTGATGATCGCGCGCGGCAGAAGCTGGGAAAGCGCGATCGGGATCAGCACCGGCCAGGCCGGTTTGAAGGTGGTCAGGTAGAGAAACGGCGCCAGAAAAAACGGGGCGATGAAGAGGATGGAGACGAGGTCGCGCATTCCTTCGCGATCGACCGCCGCGCGGAGCCGTTCGTTCTGGCGCGCGCCGAGACGGTAGAGCGGAATGGTCACCGCGGGGGCGATGAGGAAAAAGAGCAGCGCGGTTAAGTAGTCGCGCAGCTTCGATGCGTTTTCGACCGTGACCCGGCCCACTGCGACATGCGGCGTCGGGGGCACGTCGCGCAGGAGCAGCGTGGCGGTGAGAAAGATCCCCGCCGCAAAACAGAACGCCGCAAGCCAGAGCAGCGAGCGGAGGACGCCCGCGGTGAGGCTGGTTTGGCGATGGTCGGTCATCGGGGCGGAGTATACGTAGGTCGGACTCTCAGTCCGACCGGCTGACCGCGGCCTGAAACTTTAGTGACGAGGGCAATTCGCAAGAGGTCGGACTGGAGAGTCCGACCTACGTTCCGCACCGGCACGCCTCGTGAACCCTCACCTCCCGTGGCAGAGAGCCTCTTCCCGCGCAAACGCAAGCGGCATCGGATCTTCGGCGGTCTCAATGAACGGCAGGAGCACGTCTTCACCTGGATCGCCGTGGTGGTGGTGCTGCTGTTCATGACTGCCTGGATTGGGGCGATTCATGACCTTCTCCAACAGCAGCGCGAGGTAGTACGCGAGGCGAAAGCGGCGGGGGTGAAGACGCCGCCACCGCCTCCGCCGATGCCGTCGCAGCAGATCGTCGCGCAGCTCGTGCAGCCGGACGCGCCGGCGACCGCGTACATCAACGACGCCATGCTCGGCTTTCTCAATCCGTTGCGCGGGAGCAGCGGGAAGGTGTTCTTCACCACGGTAACGCCGGGATCTTCGATCGCCTCGGGCGCACCGAACGGGGCGAAGTCGGTGCTGACCGGCGGCGCGGCCGAGAAGATCTCCTCCGATTTCACCGCGCCGGAGCAGCCTGGCGTGTACAAGCTGGCAATCCAGATCGATCAAGCCATGCGCCAGCTGGACGACTTCAGCGTCATCACGCTGGTCCCCTTCTCCGAAAAGCAATCCGGCCACATCGGGACGTACTACCTCGGGAACTGGCCATTCGAGAATGGCGGCAAGCCGAAGACGCCGGCGTACGCGAATCCTGCGGGCTTCATCGAGGTGACGCCGGAGAATGTCGACACACCGATCTCGGCGCACTTCAAGCTGCGCAACTTTCTGACGAAGGATCAGCCGAACGTCTGGCCGAAGTACCTGCTGCTGAATCCGAAGCTGCTGGACAAGCTGGAGCTGACCATTCAGGAGCTGGAGGCAATGGGCCATCCGGTCCACCACGTGCAGATCATGAGCGGCTTCCGAACGCCGGAGTACAACCACGGCGGCGGCAACACCGAGGGCCGCGCCAACCTGAGCCGGCACATGTACGGCGATGCCTCGGACATCTTCGTCGACAACGACGGCAACGGTGTGATGGACGACCTCAACGGCGATCACCGCGTCGATGTGAAGGACTCCGAGGTGATCTTGCAGGCGGTCGAGCGCGTGGAGAGGAAGAATCCGTCGCTGGTCGGCGGAGTTGGCGTTTATTCCGCATGTTGCGGCCATGGCCCGTTCACGCACATCGACGTGCGCGGCTTTCGCGCAAGGTGGCGCGGAACGGGCAATGGGTGAGACGGTTGTCGGTGCTCGGTTGTCGGTGGTCGGAAAAGCGCCCTCCGAGAACCGACAACCGAGCACCGAGCACCAGCAACACCAGGAGGTACCGTGGTCGAAGCCGTAGCAAAAACTCCAGCAACCTGTCCCGAATGCGGGGCGACGAGACCCGATCCATCGCGGGTCTGCCCGGCCTGCGGGGCGCCGCCGATGCGCGCTGACGACAAGCGCGCGCGGGACAGCGAAGTGCGCACCGAGGACCTCGAGCCGTACATCGCGCTGCGCTACATCGCCAGATTGTTCAAAGTCCTGGCCATTCTGCTGCTGATCATTCTTCTCGGCGAAGTAGCCGCCGGGTTGATCAAAGACGGCATCGCCTCGTTCATGACGCTGCTCATCGAGGGGATGCGCCTCTTCGTCGTAGCCTGCCTGCTATGGGCCGGCGGCGACATCACCATCCTGCTCATCGACGCCGGTCACGATCTTCGCGTCGCCCGCATCCTGTTGGGACGAATTAACGCGGCGATGCACGAAAAGGCGGAGAGGGAGAAGAAGTAGCGGTTGCGCGGTCGCGCAGTCTCGCGGTGTTTCGATTGCCACACCGCGAGACCTCGTAACCGCGAGACCGCGAGACTCAGGCCCCCAGTTCCTTCTTCCTCTGCGCCATCCGCTCGCCCAGATCCCGCAGCTCGGCGCGGCTGAGGACCTTGCGGGCCTCGGGGAACATCTCGTCCTCTTCCTCGTCGGCGTGATGCTCGACCAGCTCCTTGAGGACCTTCGCTTTCGCCGCGAACTCCTCGAGCTCGACTCCGTCCTCGCTCACTTCCGGTAGCACGAGCTTGACGACGTGGTGCTCTTCTTTCGCCTCGTAGTACATCTTCCGGTCTTCCTTCGTGCTGACGGCATCGCGGAAGGCGGGATAGAAGATCTCCTCCTCGATCGCGGTGTGGATCTCGAGCTCCTTGTCGATCTGCTCGACGAGCTTCTGCGCCTTAGGACCGCCGCGCATCGCCGATTTCTCGAGATCGCCGAGGAGACCGCGGACCTTCTCGTGGTCAGCCTTCAGAAGAGCGATGGCGTCGGCGGGCGCCTTCTTCGTTGATTTGCTGCTTTTTCTTGTAGCCATGAATCCTCCTGGCTCGCAGGAGGATCAATAGCCGTGCCCACATTCAGGAAAGCGGCACGATGGCGCGAGTCATCATTTCGCGAATCTCGCGGAAGACGTTCTCCGGCGGAATGCCGAGCTCGCGATGGCCGGCCGCACGTTTGAAGAGCCCCTCGGCCGACTTCTCATCGAGGATGCGCGAATCGACCGTGCGGCTATTGAGCTCGCAGAACGCGAAGAGCGACGCCAGCGCCACGCGGCGGTTGCCGCCGCGGAACGGACTGTTGATGAGAAGAGCGAAGAGGAAGGCCGCCACTTTGTCGGTGAACGTGGCGTAGGCCTCGCGGCCAAGCATCGTCACCTGAGGACGCTGTACGGCATTCAAAAGGCCGAACTGCGAGTCGACCACGCCCGGGTGTGCTTGATTGCCGCCGAACTCGACGCTGACCGCGCGATGCAGTTCCACCAGATCGGCAACGCTGAGGTACCGCATCCCGCTGTCAGTCTGTGAGCCGCCGGAAGGCGTTGGGATACTTCTTGACGGCGCGCTTGAAGGCGCTCTCGATGGCTGGATTGGTGAAGGTGACGGCTGAGGCGTCGCCGCCGCGGGCTTTGGCGCTGCCTTTGGGGCTGGCGGCTTTGGCGCTGGCTTTGGGCTCGGTTTTGACGCTGCCTTTGGCGACGGGGCTTTTTTTTGCGGCTTCGGCTTTGGAGGAGGGGCTGCTTTCTTTCTTGGGGCCGGCTTTGACGGCTTTGCCGCCGCCTTTTTCTTTGGCGGGGCTTTTGGTGCTGGCTTTTTTCCCTGAGGCTTTGGTTTGGGCTGCTTTGGCTTTTGCTTTGTCGCCATGTTTCATTTCCAATCCTCGGCGACACATGCTACGACAGCTAAGTTCCTGAGTCAACGGCGTTTACGCGCACGGGCATCAGTTCGCGGCGATTGCCAGCGAGCTAAACGACTGAATTTACGTGAGTTATAGATTGCACCAATTTCTGTGCAACCTATTCAGCATCCTCGGCCGAAACAGCGCTTGCGGCACCCACTTCCTCGAACTCCGGCTTCGGGTCGTACGAGAGGAAATCCTTCGCCTTCCTCGTGAGGGTGAAGTTCTCACGAGCCGCATCCACCGTCAGAAAGCCTTTGTCGACTAGCGAGAACGCCGGTCCCTCGCCTCCGCCAGCCGGGTGTTTGATGGCCTTGATGGCATCGATCCCCAGCGTCTCCACCGCCATCCGCCGAAACTCCTGCAGGACCCGGATCTCCTGCTCCGTCATTCCTTTGATCAACATGGGGCGACATTGTAAACGGGGCACGATCTAACATCGAGAGTCCTTCTCCCCCGCGCTTTTCAGCGGGGGAGAAGGTGCCGACAGGCGGATGAGGGGGTAGAGCTTGCGCAGACTGCGCAATCAGGCACCGCCCCTCACCCGCACTCCGCTTCGCTCCGTGTCTCCCTCTCCCCGCTCGACGCGGGGAGAGGGACTCTCGATTGAGGAAGCGTCGCCGGCTCGGAATGACAGGGAGCGTTGTGCGTTTTCTTGCCCCGTGCCTCCGACGATCTTCCTTCTCTCCCCGGCGAATACCTCCGGCCCTCGGGCGAGACAGTTCACGTCGCCGAAGGCGACCTTCGAGGCGGCGCGCATGTATCAGTCGCCGGACGGCGTTCCGATTGCGATGGCCTTCGCGTTCATGAGCTCTCTCTACTTCCGCGGCAAGATCGGTTACGCCATGCACTTTGCCGCCGAATCAGGCGTCTACATCATCGCCCCCGGCTTCGGGCTCGTGCCGCCCGATTGGCGTCTCACGCCGGAGCGGATGAAGGTGATGTCGCGAACGCCGGTCGACATCGCCAAACGAAACTACCGCCAACCGCTGGAGCGCGATGCGCGCTCGCTTTCCGAGAATCTCGCCCCTGATGCCCAGATCGTTCTCCTCGGCAGCGTGGCCAGCGGCAAATACGTCGACATCCTCTGGCCTGTTTTTCAGCACCGGCTTCGTTTTCCGACCGCCTTCGCGGGACTGGGCGACATGTCGCGCGGCGGGCTGATGCTGCGTGCCGTACGCGCCAATCGCGAGCTCGAATACTGCACGCTCGACGCGCCGCGGCATCGCACCACCGGCAACGGCAAAATCCCCGAGGGTTGGTAACTCTGGCCTGACCGCTGCACAATTCGCGGTCGTGGTCGCCGCGAAACGCCTGGTCATCCCCACCGACAAGACCGACATCGTTCTGAGTTTCGGCGCGCGCGAGGTCCGGCTGACCAATCTTCCGAAGCTGTTCTGGAAGAATCTGAAGATCACCAAACGCGATCTGCTGCAGTACTACGCCGACATCTCGCCCTACCTGCTGCCGCACCTTGCCGGGCGGGCAATGGTGATGAAGCGCTACCCCAACGGCGCCGAGGGCGAGTTCTTTTACATGAAGCGCGCGCCGGAGCCGCGGCCCGATTGGATCGAGATCTGCCAGATTCCGCACGGCGCCGGCATGGTCAACTTCCCGATCGTGCAGGATCTCCCCTCACTCCTCTGGCTGATCAACCTCGGATGCATCGATCTCAACCAGTGGTACGCGCGCTGCGACGACTACAACCGCCCCGACGTTCTCCACTTTGATCTCGATCCCGGTCCGGGCTCCAACTTCGCCATGATTCGCGAGGTGGCCCTACGCGTTCACGAGATCCTCGATCACCTCGGCATGCCGGTCTTCGCCAAGACCACCGGCTCGAAGGGGATGCATCTCTACATCCCGATCATCCGCGGCCCGCTACAGAAAGAGGTGTGGACGTTCGCCAAGGCCATCGCCGTCGAGCTGGAGTCGCGCCACCCGAACGTCATCACCGCTGAATATCGCAAGGTGAAGCGGCCGTACGCGCGTGTCCTGGTCGATTACAACCAGAACGCCTGGGGCCGCACGCTGGCGTCGATCTACTCCGTGCGCCCCACGCCCTTCGCCGGCGTCTCGACGCCGGTGACGTGGGAGGAGATCGAGGAAGGGATCGACATCCAGGACTTCCGAATCGACAACGTCCGCGAGCGCGTCGCCGAGGTTGGGGATCTGTGGAAACCGGTGGCGGTGGGGAAGAAGCGATTCGATCTGACGAAGGTGTTCGCGGCGCCGGCGCCGAAGAAAGCTCGCAAGAAAACATGAGCACTCGAAAAGCGGCCGCTCCCAAAATCACCACCGCCGGCTTCCCGAAGCTCGATCTCCCCATCACGCCGCCCTACCCGCCGATGGAGGCGAAGCGCGTCGACAAAATCCCCAGCGGCGACGGCTGGCTGTTCGAGCCGAAGTGGGACGGGTTCCGGGCCATCGTCTTTCGAGCCGGCGACGACGTGGTGGTCCAGTCGAAATCCGGACAGCCGCTCGGACGCTACTTCCCCGAGGTCATCGAAGCGATGCTGGAGCTGCGGCAGAAGGAGTTCGTGCTCGATGGCGAGATCGTGGTCCCGATCGGCGGCCGGCTGTCCTTCGATCATCTGCTGCAGCGCATTCATCCGGCGGAGTCGCGTATCCGCAAACTGGCCGCGGAGACGCCGGCGCATTACTTCGCCTTCGATCTGCTGGTGGTCAACGGGAGCTCGATCGCGGACAAGCCGATCGAAACGCGGCGCGACCGGCTGGAGCGTTTCTTCGTCAGTGTGCCCGAGGGATCGCTGATCCGGCTCTCGCCGGCGACGACCGATCGCAAGCTCGCCGACGACTGGTTCGACAAATTCGGCAGTGCCGGGCTCGATGGCGTCATGGCCAAGCGGCTCGGCGAGCCGTACCACTCCGGCGACCGCGAAGGGATGGTCAAGGTCAAGCACCTCAAGACCGCCGACTGCGTCGTCGGCGGCTTCCGCTACGGCGAGGGGACGCGCGAGGTCGGGTCGCTCCTCCTGGGGTTGTATGACGACGAAGGACGGCTCGTTCACATCGGACATTCATCGTCGATCAGGAAAGACGACCGCGCAGCGCTGACCAAACGGCTCGAAGCGCTGGCCGGCGAGAACCCGTTCGAAGTACGCGTTTTTTGTGTTCCGGCGCGGGGGGCCACCGAGAAGAGCGGCGAGTGGGAGCCGGTGCGGCCGGAGCTCGTTTGCGAGGTCGAGTACGACTACTTCTCGCAGGGGCGTTTCCGTCACGGCTCGAAATTTCTCCGCTGGCGGCCGGACAAAAAGCCGAAACAGTGCACGATGGATCAGGTGACCGGCGGAAACACGGCGAGCGATCTTACGTTGATCGCACCGTGAGACGATTCCTTCCGTTCCTTTTCCTGCTCGCATCCCACGCCGCGCTCGCGCAGAGCGTGCAGATCACCCAGAAACCGGCGTCGCTGGTGTACGGCGACCTGCCGGTATCGATCCAGACCGCCGACCCGGTCGTCCGCGTGGCGCTGTTCATCAACGGCGTGAAGTACTCCGAGGGCTCCGGCAAGTTCATCGTGCTCCCGGTCAAAGTCGGTGAATTCATCCGCCGCCTGCGCATTCGCGCCGTCGGCTACGACGCGCAGGGCAACGTGGCCGGCGAAGACGAGATGGTGGTCAACGATCCCCGCCCGCCGTTCCGCGTTCACCTGCATTCGAATCGCAATGTCCTCGAAGCGAATGTGGTCAAGCCGCAGCAGGTCGGCATCACGGCGGTCGAGTTTTTCATCGGCGAAGAAAAGATCGGCAGCGTTGCCGCGCCGCCGTACACCGCCGCCTTCGATGCCGCGAAGTACCCGAATGCCGTCTACGCGCGTGTGGTGGTTCACGCGAGCGACGGCAGCGAGGCCAATGACGTGCTCTTCTTCGGTACCAATCCCAGCGAGAAGGTCGACGTCTCGGTCCAGCAGGTGCCGCTCTCGGTCGTCGGCGGCAACCGCGCACCGCACGCGAACGAGCTGACCCTGCTCGACAACGGCACGCCCCGGCCGATCGAAGCGCTCACTCCCGCCTCCGACCAGCCGCTCTACGTGATCCTTCTCATCGATTACTCCGAGTCGATGCTGGAAGAGCTGCCGGTGGTCAAGGCCGCCGCCAAGCAATTCGCGCAGCGTCTTCTCCGCCCGCAGGATCGCATTGCCGTGGTCGGTTTCAACCAGAAGGAGTTCTGGCTCACCCCATTCACCAACGATTTCAACGCCGCCGCGGCCTCGGTCGATCGCGTGAAGCCGTCCGGCGAGACGCATCTCTACGACACCGCCATCGAGATGCTCTACGAGCTGCAGAAGCAGCCCGGCCGCCACGCCCTGGTCGTGCTCACCGACGGCGTCGACCAGGGGAGCCACTTCAAGCTCGATCACCTTGTCCACTACGCCCGCTACGCCGGCGTGCCGATCTACCCGATCATCAAGAACAAGGCTCTGACCCGCTGGATGCGCTTCGGCGTCGGCTACTTCGAAGCAAAGCGCCTGGCCAACGTAGCCCGCGACACCGGCGCGACGTACTTCATCATCAAAGCCGAGCGCGAGCTGCCGGACGTCTACGCCAAGCTGGCCCAGGAGCTGCGCAACCAGTACCAGCTGGTCTTCAACTCGGATCCGGCGGCGGCCGATGAATGGCACGCGCTGATGATTACGTCGAGCGCCGGCCAGCAGTTGCGGATACCGAAGGGGTATTTTCCGTAGGGATGAGAGGTAGAGTACGCAAGTGCGATTCCTCGCCGCGTCAGCGTTGCTCTTCGTCGGTTGCACGACCACTCTGATTCCAGGAGCTGAGGCAGTCAAGGTCACACGCGATCAAGCACTCGTGACTGACTGTAAGAGTTTGGGCTTTGTAGAAGCAAAGCCACCCTTCTCAACTCCAAACGATGCGCGGAACGAAATGAAGAACAAGACTGCCATCCTGGGCGGGAACGTCTTATTCATCACGAACTACAGCATGAAAGCCATAGGTGTGGCGTACTCCTGCGAGCCAGCCGAAGCGGCAAGGATTCCGTAGCACCGCTTCTTTCAAGACTTCGCGCGCGTCCCGATGTATTCGCGTAGCACCTTGTTCATCATTGTCTGGTAATTGCCGCAGCCAGCAGCGTTCGCTTGGTCGCGAAACCACTCGACGACGTCTTCGTCAAGCGGCATGGTGATTCGGACTTTTCCGGGTCGGGGATCGACAACCGCGCCGCGGACACCTCGTGAGAAGTCGTACTCTTTTCGCATAGGTCACGCCATCTCGAACACCCGATCGCACCGCGCCGCCAACTCGCGATTGTGGGTGACGATCACCGACGTCAACCCGCGCTTCACGTGGCACTGGCGCATCAGATCGAAGACCCGCTCGCTGGTCTCCTGATCGAGGTTGCCGGTCGGTTCGTCGGCCAGGAAAAGCAGCGGGTCGACGAGCAGCGCCCGCGCGATGGCCACGCGCTGCTGCTCGCCGCCGGACAGCTGATTCGGAAAATGACGCGCGCGCCCTTCCAATCCCAGCTCCGCCAGCAGTGCCGAGGCGCGGTTCAGCGAGTCGTCCCTGTCCAGCCTTCCGATCCAACCCGGCATGGCCACGTTTTCCGTGGCCGTGAACTCCGGCAGCAGGTGATGAAACTGAAAGACGAAGCCGACGTTGCGGTTGCGAAACCTCGCCAGCTCGTCATTGCTCATCGCCGAAACCTCGGCGTCGGCTACGCGAATGGTGCCGGCGTCCGGACGATCGAGTCCGCCGAGGAGGTGCAGCAGCGTCGACTTGCCGATGCCCGATGGGCCGACGACGGCCAGCATCTCGCCTTGTCGCACCGAAAGTTTCAGGTTGTTCAGTACCGGTACCGGCACTTCAGCGTTGCGATACGTTTTCGACAGCGACCACGCTTCGAGAAAAGCCATGAGCGCCGAAGGATACCGTGAGAGAGAACGGCCAGGCCGCCTCGCCGGGCCGATTTCCAGGCCGGTATACTTCGGAAACCACGGAAATCGTCAGCCCGTCCTAACTGCGGCGTGAAGAACCGCATGAGGAGCGATCACATGTTTCGTTTTGCCCGGTTTCGTCCCACCGAACACGTGATTCACTACAAGAACGGCGTGGTGAAGCGCGAAGGGCGGGGACTCTCTTTCTTCTACTGGAAGCCGACGTCCTCGATCGTGGCGGTTCCGGTAAGCAGTTCTGATCTGCCATTCATCTTCAACGAGGTCACGCTCGACTTTCAGACCGTGACCATTCAAGGACAGATTACCTATCGAATCTTCGAGCCTCGACGAGTGGCCGAGCTCCTCGATCTCACGGTCGATTCGAATGGCGAGTATTTGAAGAAAGACTACGAGAAGATCGGTCAGCGTCTGATCAACGAAGCAAGGGCCGCCACGAGCACATTCGTTGCGCACCTCTCACTCAAAGAGGCTCTCCGAAGTGCAGATTCAATCGCGAAGAATGTTGCCGACGGCCTGACGTCGTCGAACTCCGTGCAAGCGCTCGGCGTTCAGCCTCTCTCCGTCGCCGTGGTCGCGGTCAGCGCGACGCCTGAAATGGCCCGTGCGTTGGAAGCGCAGGCTCGGGAAGGCCTTCAGCAGGAAGCAGATATGGCGGTCTACGCACGGCGTGATAACGCCGTGGCCGAAGAGCGGAAGATCAAAGAGAGCGAACTGAATACTGAGATCGCGGTGGAAGACAAGAAGCGACAGATTCGCGAGGCGCAGATGCAGGTCGAGATCGCCGTCGAAGAGAAGAAGCGGCAGATTCGCGAGATGCAGATGCAAGCCGACATTTCCGTCGAGCAGCAGCGTCGGACGCTCGTCGATGTGAAGGCCGAGAACGAACGAAAGGACGCGGACACCAAAGCTTATGCACTGGAGATGATGTTCAAGTCCATCTCGTCCGTCGACTGGAAGACCCTCCTTGCGTTAAGCGGCGGCGCAACCGACTCCAAAGTGGTCATCGCACACGCGTTTCGTGAGCTGGCTGAGAATGCCCAGAAGATTGGGACGCTCAACATTTCCCCCGATCTTCTCGATACGCTTCTCAAGTCGAACAACACATGATCGAGCGGGCCATCGTCGTCACGCGCAAGACGCGGCTTGACGAGTTGATCGCCCGCTTCAATACGAAAGCGCAGGCGAAGTTCTACATCGAGCAGGCCGGGTCGAATTTCATTGAGTACGAGCTCGAGCATGTCACGTATCAACACGCCATCGACTCGATCATCACCCGTCTGCAGAAACGGATGAAGGTTCAGGTCATCGACCGCTCATTCGTGCCGAACTTCCTATTCCCTCCGGACGCCGTAATCGTGACGGCCGGCCAGGATGGTCTGGTGGCAAACACCGCGAAGTACGTCGGAGGCCGGCCGATCGTCGCGGTGAACCCAGACCCCGTTCGTTTCGACGGCCTGCTCCTTCCTTTCCTCGCGTCCGACTGCATCGAAGGGGTCGAACGCGTGGCCGGCGGCACGGCCGCAATCCGCAGTGTGACGATGGCCGAGACCACTCTGCACGACGGACAGCGTCTGCTCGCGTTCAACGATTTTTTCGTGGGTGCCAACAGTCACGTGTCGGCGAGATATGCAATCCGTCACGGTACAGAGTCCGAGGAACATTCGTCCAGTGGCGTCCTCGTGTCGACCGGCGCCGGATCGACGGGCTGGATGAGCTCTGTATTCAACATGGCAACGGGCGTTGCGAAGCGTTTCGGCTCCGGATCGGCCGTAGCGCTCGACCTGCCGTGGGAAACGCCAAAGCTTGTTTTTGTTGTTCGCGAGCCTTTCATCAGCCGGACCTCGAGCGCGAAGATCGTCGCCGGCGAAATCGATGCGCGGTCCTTTCTGACGATCGAGTCGCACATGCCTCAAAACGGGGTCATTTTCAGCGACGGAGTTGAAAACGATTTCCTGCAGTTCAATTCCGGCGCGATTGCCACGATCCGGATTGCGCTGGAGTGCGCGCGCCTGGTCGTCAAGGAGCAATCAGGCGAATCTTCAAAAAGGCCAGCGCGGCGTTCGCGACGCAAGAAAGCCGGCGCGTGAGCGTCTAGCGCGTCGTCGAAGTCCCTTGAAGCGCGGGCGCCGGCGTCGATCCAACGCCGACCGTCCCATTCACCGCGTACACCGGCATCTTCTGTTGCAGGCCCTTCAGAGCGAACTCGCCGAGGGACTCGGTCTCAAAGCTTCCGATGATGCGGTCCATGGTGTTCTGCGAGATGACCACCTGTCCCGGCTTGGCCACACCGCTCTCGAGGCGCGAGGCGATGTTTACCGACGAGCCGAGCACCGTGTAATCGACGCGCTTCTCCGTGCCGACGTTGCCGACGACGGCCAGGCCGCTGTTGATGCCGACGCGCACCATCACCGGCGGCAGATCGGTCCTGGCGCGCTCAACGTTCCAGTCGTTCACCATCCGCTGGAGCATCAGGCCGGTCAGCACCGCGCGGTCGGCGTGATCGCTCTGCGGAAGCGGCGCGCCGAAGAAGGCCATCACCGCGTCGCCGATGAATTTGTCCAGCGTGCCGCCGTACGCGAAGATCGACTCCACCGCGCACGAGAAAAAGTGCGACAGGAACTCCGCCACTTCCTCCGGCTTCTTCGTCTCCGAAACGGTGGTGAAACCGCTGATGTCAGCAAAGAGGATCGACACGGCGGTGCTCTTGACCTCAGATGCTGCCGTGATCGATCCCTTCACGATCTCGTCGACGACGGCCGGCGAGTGGTAGCGCTCCATGCGCGAACGGATCTTGCGCTCTTCCTCGATCTTCTCCGCGAGCTGCGCGCGCTCGATGGCCACGGCCGCGAAGTTGGCCAGCGCCGTCAGCATGTCGAGGTCTTCCTCGGTGAAGCTGCCGATATGGATCGGCGAGTCGACCTGCACCGCGCCGA